>UMFZ01008723.1_pt1 | contig 13172 bp, 11 predicted proteins | sample 1965141 | NCBI WGS metagenome assembly UMFZ01 (sample SAMEA4836059, study PRJEB28245) | human gut metagenome | biome: gut microbiome; material: fecal sample | place: Denmark | collected 2008
AAGCTGACCTTTTGCACCTAAAATTGGTTGGTTGTTAACTCTGAAAAAAACAGAGTTTGAACGCTTTTGCTTGCTTCTTTGTTCCAAAAAAGCGCGCATACGATCAAATTCTGCGCTCATCAATTCCGCGTCTGATTCAAATTCCAGCTGTGCGTCCCCTGTTTCTGCTTTATGATTTGCAAGCGCATAATCAATCGCCGTAGGCGCACGACCATTTATTTTTTCTTCCAGCATTTCTTTTGGCATACTTTCACCACCTTTTTCTCAAGCCAGATATCCAAAGTCCTCTTTTGTCAATTGTTTTCCATATTTCATATAGTTCCACATAGTGGCTTCTTTAAGCTGTTCATTTCCCAACGGTTTTTGATCAGCAACAGCGATATATGCTGCATTCCACAAAATCTCTTTGATCTGGTTGCCGGAAAGCTCAAAGGTTTCCGCGAAGAAATCCAGATCGATACCGTCATCCAATGGTGTTTTATCAGGAATCAAAGAATGCCATAGTTTTTTTCTTGTTTCTACATCCGGGAAGCGGAATGGAATCATAAATTTGATTCTGCGTCGGAAAGCATCGTCAATCTGGTCTACCAGATTTGTGGCCAGAATGACCATACCTTCATATTCTTCCATTTTTTGCAGCAAGTGTGCTGTTTCCGCATTGGCATTGCGGTCATTGGAATCTTTTACTTCACTTCGTTTTGCAAACAATGAGTCTGCTTCATCAAAAAACAGAATCACATTCATTTGCTTTGCCCGTTCAAACAAAGAAGAGATATTTTTTTCTGTTTCACCGATGTATTTGCTCACCATTTTTGATAAATCAATACGATACAGTTCTAAGCCAAGTTCTGCTGCAATAACCTGTACCGCCATGGTTTTACCGGTTCCGGGAGGCCCATAAAAAAGCACACTGATACCACGTCCATAAGGCGTCTTTTCAAAAAAGCCCCATTCTTCCCCTACAATATTACGATATTTCACTTGGGCACAGATATACTGCATCTGACGTTTCACCGTTGGATCAACAATCAGATCGTCCCAGATAAATTTGCCATTGATTAATGTGGCATAATTTCCAAGGTTACCGCGACCTCGCTGCTTAACAGCTTCTTCAACATACTTTCCTTCAAAAGATGTTCCATTTGATAGAGAAGTCAAATATGCCGTTGCAAATGTATTTTCAATCTCACCGACGCTCATGACATATTTATTCCCGTTTAAAGCGGCATCAATCTGATCTTCTGCATGATACAATCGGCTAAAATAAGACCAAACAGCAATTTTTTCGGTTGCAGTCATATCCCACAGATGAAAAGATACAAATTTTTCTGTTATCCATACAGGAAAGTCATGTTTCCCTTCTCCCAAAACCACAGTAAATGGACATACGTCCAAAACTCTGGAAAACATGGAATCATAAGATGTATTTTCCTGATCTTCTTCCCAGTTTGGAATGTCATATAAACAGAGGAATCCATTTTCCAATTTGGTTTTTAGTTCTATTTCCTGAAAAAGATTATCCCGTTTTTCTTCGGACATTGGGAAAATATCCTGCCAGCATAAAAAGGTTACTGGCCGCTGAAGATACTTTGCAAGATAAGAAATCAACAGTTTCTTTCCGGATTTTTTTCTGCCGTAGAGATACATAACAAGTGGTTCGGCAGATGTTCCCTGATGTTTAGAAACAGAAATTGCTTTTTCTAAAACTTCTTCATAAACCAACAGTTTTGGCAATGGTTCTTGGACTGCATATTTTCTATAAGAAGCTACAAAGGGTTGTCCCAACAAATAAGACAATAATGGTTTCCGCAGGGATAATGTTTCCTGATGCCATGCTTTGCTGGAATTGCTATGATTGTCTAAGCAGCTTGCAAAATCGCCTGTTCTATTCACCAAAAGAGCAGTTTCTTTGAAATTTGGTCCGATTGTGATGCCGTAAAGGCGCAGAGCCATTTCCACGGTAGGCGTCTGTACATTTTTTCCTGTTTCTGCGGCAGAGAAAATGGGAATCAGTGTGTCCTTCATACCAACTACGCCCGCCAATACCAATACGAACTTTTCAATCTTTGCAAAATGATACAAAGAGAAAAATTTTACTGTATGGAGTTCAAATCCACTGATTTTTGTCAGTTCTATGCGTCTTTGGATAATTTCTTCTGCTTCTTCCAGTTCTTCATTTACATGAAGAAGCAATTCTGCGGTATCTTCTCCATTACGTTCCATTTCTTCTTTCTGGAGTACTGCCCAGAGAAGAAACTCCATGATTGACGCAAAATCCAGCCACAATTCGCTGTCACTTAGATAAGGTATTCTGTTTTCTTTGTTTATGCCACAATCGATGTTATTCAAAGAGATTCCTTCCTTTTTCCTTCACTTCTGCCGGCTCACCGCACAGCACCAAATATCTGCCGACTGCCAGATCATCTTTATTTTTACGCAGTACACGAATGAAACAGTCTTTTGCCAGTGAATATTCACCTGCTTGGAAGTGGCGTACGCCTGCTTCAAAATCCGCTTTTGTAATGGATTTCAACATAACAATGTCTGATTTCTGACCCTCAAAAACTTCGTAAATCTGTTTTTCGGCATCATCCACATAACCAAACAATCTTATATTTTCTATGGTTAGATCAAGTCTTTCCAAAGTATCTCCATCTATCAGAATACCCAGATGATAGATGCTGCTGATTTTCTACAAAGACTGTGCAAATGTCATTTCTGGTGACACAGCCCTGATTTCCATTCGTTCTTCATCACCGATGATGCCGATATGAAGATCGCCGCAGACGATACCTGTGCCAAATGAAATGTTTTCTCCGGCCATCGTAAGAGAAATGGTCTGCAATGCTTTTTCTGCTGTGATGGCTGCTTGTAAAGCTTGATTCTGCCGGAGATATTTCACAGATATCCTTTTTTTCAAAAAGGCTGATGAGACTTTGCGGAATATATGGTTCATATGCTCGTTCCAACTGGTCGATATGCTGCAAATGCTCTCGAATGTTAATCGTCATATGGTAGAACAAATTTGTAATTTCTCGCATTTCAGTTCCATTGCCTTCTTTGGGTGGTTCATCTAAGTCGATACCCACGGAGAAATCAGACAGTGCATGTTTGATTTTATTCAGTGAACGCAGAAGCAGGAAACATACAATTGCCAGGAAACCTATCATGACCAACAGAAAACAAAGACATTCTGTATTATGTGCACCAATTCTTGCATGATTTCAGTTGTAACATTTGTTTCTGGATAAATCACACGAATGATGCCAACGATATTCTGATCCTGTAATACAGGATAATATACAGTTAAGCATGAACCAAGATCGTAGAACTTCTCAGAAGATTTTACGGCTGTTTTCTTTTCCGCGATTTCTTGCAAAACAGCTTTTTCCGTTGGATATCCATAAACAACGGAAGCGGCACATGATAAACTTCCCGCGTCCATACTGTAAAAAGATCCTTCGCTGCACCCGAACACGGAAACTTTTCCCACGATATTTTCCGTGTTATACATAATCTCTCCATTTCTATCATAAATCCCGCTCAGCATATATTGCGCGTATAGGATATCATGAGAATCAACGTTTCTTCTGGAAGAAAAAGTTGACTGAGAATTGATTTGCCGGCTCAAACTGTCAGCCGTGTAATACATCTGAGTATATATACGATTTTCTACATCGTCTTTCAGAAAATTTTGAATATAGGCTTCAAATCCCAGACAAAATACCAGCAGCATAGGAATGGAGAAACATATGATTTTCAGAGCTGTTGGAAATGTTCTGCGTATTTTTCGCACGATCAATCTCATAGAAAATATAGCAATGAGCAGTATACAAGCTATGATACTGATTGTTTTCAATGCCTGAATGGGAGGAATGCTCAACCGAACCAATACATTTTGACTTTTCCCCACTACCATGGTGATAATTGATCGTTTGCAGTATAGAAGGTAGCAGTCCAAGTGCCGTCCTCCATCTGATTTAATGAATACAGATCGCCATAGGAACTAATGGATTTAGCAAATGGAATATTTTCTGCTTCAAATACTTGTTTGCTGCTGTAATCAATCACATAACACTTCTCTTCATCAGCATTATAGAAATATAATCCATCATTTCCAAATGTGTATACAGTATTGTTTTGAGAAACTGTTTCGCCATTATTAGAGAAGATCAATGTCTTTTCTTGATTGTTTGCAATAAGCCAAACAGAACCATCTGATGCGACAGTCCAGATTCCATCAGACAGTTCTTTTTCTGCGTACACATCTGCTTGCCGTGTATTTCCTATGGTTTCTGAATGAATGATTTCTCTCTCATTCAAATCATATTGTAAGTACAAAAAATTGTTGATGTCTGTAACTTCCTGCGGCTGTAAAAGCAAATTGCAGATACCATTTTCATCAATCTCAATATCTGAAATACTGTAAAATATAGTATTGACACCGTCTTGGGTATAGATTGTGTCCATCCATGCGTTGTGTCCATTTGCGTCACAGCCAAACAGTCGAAGTTTTCCCTTCCATTCGTCTACGCCATAGAGAACGCCATTTTCCCAGACGGTTTCTTTTACAGACTCGACATACCAAAAAGGTCGGAAAAATGTCAGTATGGCAGACAGCGCAATTACTGGCAGTATCCAGAACAATATGATTTTTTTCAAGTGCTGTCTGTCTATCACAGTTTTTCCTCCATTCTAAAATTGATCAAGCCAAGTTTCTTCCTTTTCGCTATGGATGAGCCGCTCACATAACAAGATGTATTCTTTTGCCACACCATCCTTTGGATCCTGCTGCAATACATGGATAAATCTCCTTCTTGCATAAGCATAGGATTTTGCCATAAACAGCCTGATGCCGTCTTCAAATTCGGATTTAGTATCCATTTTCATTCTTTGACGTTCCTGACTGTCCCCATTTAAAATTTCATAGATTGCTTCTAATTTATTTGAAGAAGTCATATGCAAATAGCCAATTACACGGGTATGATAATAGGTTGAAAAATGCGGTATACGGCTTGCGGCTCTGCCTGTGATCAATATGGGTGTCCCCAATCTTGCAGCCATTTGCTGCAAAAATAAGGAGAGACTGCCATGTTCAGAAATCATGGCTGATACCCTTCTCTTTGGCAGGCCAATTATACCAAAACGAAGTTCTTCTTCTGCGATTCCGGCAAAAAATACTTCGTCTGTGCCTTTGAGCCGCTCTAAAACCGCGATGGCACATTCAACTGCATTTTGCTGTACTTCCTTTGTGAAAATAACGTTTTCCCCATAGCGGAAAATTTTATTCACAACGCCACCATATGTATGAATCACTGGAATTTCTTGATTCAGATAAGCATTATAAGCAGAAAATCCTTCATGGTGCAGTGTGTGGTGATCGGATTTGTCAGATGTATTTATTGTCAAAACAGTCGCTGTAAAATCTTTACCATCGCCAGCCAAAGCGCCGCGAATACCATTTTTTCGTAAAAGGTAAAACGGCTTTGAAGGAACAAATGCTTCATATTTGTTTTGATAAGACTCCATTTCTGCAACTCTGTTTTCAATCAATGCCGCCATATGATCGAATCTTTTGGCAATTACCGCAACCTCATGATTCCCTTTAATGTTTGCTCTGGCGTGCAGATCTCCTTCTGCCATTTTGGTCATTGCCTGTCTTAAAGTTTTTAAATCTCTTGTATTGATCCAGAATACAAATAGAATCAGCAAAAACAACAGTGTGCCTGCTGCAAAAAACAGCTTTTTGATTGTTTGACTGTTAGAGAAAATGTTCATTTCAAGCAGAAGGCTGCTTTCGTTGGTTTCCAGAACGCCAATTACTTCTCCGTTTTCATTTTTTATGGGTGCAAAAACAGACAGAAAACCACCATTGTAGTTATTATATTCTGTATATACGGTTTTGCCTGTTTCTGCCGCTTCTTTCAATGCTAAATAATTGGCAGTTGGCATCTGATATTCCATAGACAAATTCTGCTGATAAGAAAGTGAAAGCGGGTATAATTTTCCATCTTTATAATGATACAAAAATGCCGATATGGCATTGTTAACCAGTTCATTACTACCTGTATTCATATTTTTGATGGTTTCTGGCTGTTTCAATTCAGAATAATAGTAATAAGCATCCTCAAATGTATTTTCTTCTTCCATTCGGATTTTTTCCAATTTCTGAATATCAATTTTCCCCTGTAAAATATCATTAATAGCAGTAAGCTGTTGTATTTTTTGTTCTTTTTCATCAGGTAGTTGCTCATTCATAACACAATACAGCCTGGTCATGCTAACAACAATGATTGGAATCATCACCATAGCAGCGATTCCTAATACGGGAGCACCATCTTTTCTTTTCAGCATTCTGCTAAAGATATAAATATATAACAAGAAGATCGCTGTTGTACCAAGGATTGCCAGAAATGCCATCATAATGGATTTGCCCATTGGCCAAGTAAGTTTTTCCAGCACATATTCTTTTTCACCGTATATAACAGGAACGCTTCTGCCATCCTCCAGAGTCAATATACCCATATAGATACCATCTTCTTCTGAAATTTCATATACATTTGAAACATCAAAAGATTCTACTTTCGCAGATTGATGATCGGGACAAAGTTCCAATTCTTTGTAATCGGTAGCTTCTGTAATTTTGTAATTCTGTTCCGTGTCTACGTTGAAGAAATGAAGGCCGTCTTCTTGGAATGTATAGTGCGTATTTTGTATGCTGATTTTTGAACCGTCATTGGCAAAGATTTCTCTTGAAGATCCATCCAGTTCAATCTTGATAATATCACCGGTGCTGGTCTTTGCCCACATACCATCATTCTGACTGGTAAGGGAATAAACTGTTTCATGGAGCTGTACAGTTGTCGCTAAAGAAATTGTTCCGTCGTCATTCAAATAGAATTGTTTCAATATAGCAGTTGGTGAATCGTATGTTTCCAAAACCAGTTGATCGTCTTTCTGACATCGAAGCTGGAAATAATTCTGATTCACAACATCTTTGAGATCCCATTTTGGTACAATGGTTTCCTTTTCAAAATCACAGTAAGCAATTGTTTCTATATTTGCATTAGAATCATCATTTTTTAACAAACTGTAATAAACATATAATTTTCCATCTTTCCCCATAACAAGATCCATTAAGGAAACGGTGCCATTTTCATCTACGACGGGATAAGTAAAATACTGCTGCTCACCGGTTTCTGTATTCACAGAAAAAATAAAGTATTTATTTTCATAAATCTCAATACCGTAAAGATAACCATTTCGATAATTGGCTGTATAGGCATTTTGAATTTCATGAATGGATTTTTGCGCAACAAAACAGCAGGAAAATGCTGAAAGCACAATCCAAATACATATTGTAAATATGATTGCTATTTTTTTACCCATATCCACCATCCTAACAACGGAAATTTCAATATTTTATAAAATGATTATCAATAGATTCTTTATTTGACTTGAATATTAAATGTCCCCGGGCTTTTGATTTCAATGATGCCGCCATAGGCACAGGTCAGTTTGCAATTTTGATTCAAAGCTGGCTTTCCGCCTACCAATACAGTAGGAGAACCAGGCATCCATGTTCCGGCTATAAGCGGAATACATGGCATAGGCGTTAATGCACCCATAGCGGCGGCTGTGGCAGCTGCCACGGTAGGATTTGCCATACTGGAACACATACCGAATGGCATGATATTTACCAAGGGGACGCAATCAGCAATGCTTGCCATAGGCATAGAAGAAATGACTCTTGCTGTTGGAAGCACATTCAATACAGAAGGTGCCATACCAAAACTGCACTGCAATACTGCGCCTCCCAACACACCATATCCCATTGTCAACCTCTCCTTCTTTTTCAGATCAATGATTGTTTTCTAGTATTTGTCCATCAGCTTTTAGCAGAAGATAATCTGCCTGTGACCTGACAGCAATCTCACAGATGCCTTGGGCACCGGCTGTGCCATGCATCAATGGATACAGTGCTGTTTTAATTTTTTTATGTTCCTTTTTTAATGGTTCTGACAGCGTGCAGGTATCGTTCTCCATGTTTTGTACATGAACCATCTCAAAATCATCCTGATTATCTTTGGAGCATAAAACCATAACAGCACCGTCTAATTGCCATTTTCTGTCTTTGTATATCTTCAAGGAAGTATCGCCCTTCCCGCCCTTTTCTAACAGGCGGATCGCAGGCTCTTGTTCCTTTTCCATGGCAAATATTTTTTCATGAGGATTACAGGAAATGCGCAGCCAGTAAATATCCGGCACCAGATGATATCCTCTTTTGGGTTCAGCCCAGAGGTTTAGTATGGTTCCTGCTGTAAAATCCGTAGGATCGATTTTCATTGTTCCATAAATAACACTTTCGATCAGGATGGTTTCCGGTTTTTCATTTCCAACAACAACGAAAAATCCATCTTCCTTCGGCAGTATTTTAGCTTGATTATTACAGGAAAAACGGAAATATTCTTTTTTTGCCGTACGAAAAGTCAAGCTGTCAAAAATCCTGAATATAAACTGCACATAAATGGAAAATCTGTCTTTTGCCATATGTTTATTCCTCCGCCGTATCCTGCATTTCCACAGTGAATTCTGTTACTCTGCTGATGCGTTTTTCCTTTGTAGATTCCAATTCCACCGGAGTCACACGGTAACAAAGGGAAGTTTTATAAGGTTTGGTTGTATCATTCCAGAGCTTCATTTTTTCTTCAGTCGTCAAATCCAGTAACTCAATACGAAGATCTGATTCTGTTGTGTCATTGCCGAAGGATTCTCCGCTTATCAAGGAATGATCCGCCAGTATCTGCATCACGCGCCCTAAAATCCGCTGTTCCTGTATTGCTCTGAACTTAATGTCACTGGAAGAATAAGCCGTGATCATATAATACAGACTTAAGATCAAAGGAGGAAATTTCTGCCCAGTATAGCTGTAATTTACCATACCGCTTCTTCTCATATCATGGTTTTCTTCAATATCGTATAAGTAAATGCCGACAGAAAAATCACCTTTTTCATCCGGCCCGCAAAGACCGATGCTGTTTTTGTCTGCAATCAGATCCGGAACCATTCCATCTGAAAGCAGATCGACGATTTTCTGGCTTACTTCTGAAATTACTGTATACCTTCCCATACTATTCTCCTTTTTTGCTGTATGATTTTAACCATCATTTTTTTATTCACCCGCAGTGTCCTGCTGGGCATCTGATTGGCTTTCTTCAGAAACATCCTCAGAAGGTTCTTCCTCCTGGGATGTTTCTTCTTCTGGCTCCTGACTGGGTGTAACGAGAGTACCTTCGCGGAATTCCCCATCTTCCAATACTTGTCCGGTAGCGGAATCATACAGTGTACCAGAACCGTGATACTGACCCTGCAAAAATTCGCCTTTGTATTTTACAGCACCATTTGCATCGTAAAGCGTTCCACTGCCATCGTACATTCCCAGATGGAAGCTGCCTTCATAGGTCTTATAGCCACTAGCGGTATCATACAGAATACCTTCTCCGTCATATAAACCGCTTACAAAAGCACCTTTATATTCCAGTACGCCGCTTTCCGCGTCATAAAGTTTTCCTTCGCCTTCGTAGAAGCCTTCTTTCCACTCACCGTCGTAAACCAATACTTCATTTTCATAGGCTTTCCCGCTGCCATTTTTCAGACCATTTTCAAAATTGCCATCATAAACCAGATTTCCTTCTTCGTCATAAAGTTTTCCTTCACCGGTATATTTTCCGTTTTCATATCCGCCTTCATAACGAATGGTACCGTCTTCATATCTTAATGTAATGTCGCCTCCGGTAAATCCATTGATGATTTCTTCCTGTGTCAGATCGATCATACCATTTTCATCGTAATTAAAGGTAATGTCCGGCGCAACATTATCGAATTCACCTTGGTATACCACTTCACCGTTTTTATACAATGTGCCGGTTCCATTATAGTATCCTTCCGCAAATCCGCCTTCGTAGCATTTTTCACCGTCTTTATACAGAATACCAGTACCGGAGAAAACACCTTTTGCAAATTCGCCGCTATATACCAGCACACCGTCCATATTGTAAAGGTCGCCTTTTCCTTCATATACGCCATTGGTAAATTCACCTTCGTACATTTTTTCGCCATTGCCGTAATATCTGGTGCCTTTTCCTTCGTACACACCAGCAGCAAAGTTACCGACGTACTTTTTCCCGCCGCTTTTGTAGAACAAAGAGCCGCTGCCTTCGTAGGCATTCATAGAGAAATTGCCCATGTACTGCATTGTCCCATTTGCATAATACAACTCTCCGAATCCATCAAATGCATCCATTTGGAAATTTCCAGCATAAATCAAATTCCCTGATGTATCATAGAGTGTGCCCTCTCCATTGATCCGCCCATTATCCAGTCTGCCTGCAAAAAGCAATGTACCAGTATTTCGGTCGATCAGCCGTACTTTTCCGGTGTATCCGGGAATTTCATCTGAATCAATGGGCATGGTATTTACCAGAAATTTCTGCTCAATGACAGGATAGGCATAATTGATGAACAGTGCAGGCAAGACGATTGCGAGTAACAGAAGGATAAACAGAAGTCTCTTTGCTATATAATGTTCACCAATCAAAACGTATGCTTTTAAAGTCTGAGGTGGTTTTTTCAGCGACTTGACTTCCTGCATGACGTCGTTGGTGGCCCGTCTTGCTATGGAGCTGGGCTGCACAAGCGTTTTTACTTTGCGGTATAAATTAGAGGCAGGCATGGAGAGTGTCCTGCCCATGCGCCTCAGGTATATATCCATACTATCTTTGAAGTTAGATGAATTAAATAATTTCATAGGTTATTCCACTCCGCTCGCTTGTGTTTCATCTGTTTTGGCATCCTCAGTCGTGCCAGTTTCCTCTTGCTGCACATCTTCTGCGGAAGATGCTTCCTCTGTTGTTGTATTTTCGATTTGTACAGTACCTATGGTCTTAAAATTTTCTTTGACACCCGGCTCAGCAAATAATCCCACAATGGATACTACAAGATATGCCAATGCCAAAAGAACAAGGGCTGGCTGTATAAGTTTCTTCAAAATACGGCCAATACCTTTGATACGATCCCAGATTCTGAAGCTAAGACTATATGGCTCCAGATCTTCCTGCTGTTTGCCCAGATACATTTGATAAATCTGCCAGAACTTTTCATATATCCCCAGGTGAGAATCCATTGCGTCATGTTTCAAATCATAAACGAAGGAATATAATTCTGGTATGGAGCGCTGTTTTATTTCCTCCGAGAAAATATATTCAATGACTTCCCCAAGAGATTTTGCACCATCTTGAAAGTCGATATCATCAAAAGTATCTATAAGCCGACAGTCATAGAGAAAAGAAATCTCTCCTGCGGGTGAAATATGAATCAGGTCAATATCCATTGCCGCATCAAAAAAGTAGTCCGACAAATTCAGGAATAATATCTGTTCCAACAGGCTTTTGACCATTTCAAAACGTTCCTGCAGGCTGCACTCCTCAGAAGCAATCTTTTCTTTGATTGTCATCCCATTCGGATATCTGAATAAAACAATTAACCGTTCCTCATGAATGAAAAAATCAATGAGATCAGAAAAGTTTTCATGTTTCATTTCATCTGTCAGAAATCCGATTTCCTCATTTCGCAAAGCAGAGAGCTTCTGGCAAACAGCGCTGTAAAGGACATTTTCAGGCGCACCCATTTCATAGCAAATGTACTGACACACATCATTGCCTGCCAAATATTCCTGTATTACGACATATTTTTTGTTGAGATTTCTAAGAATCATTGATGATTACTCCCTTACAACAATAAAAATTGAGGATTTCAGTTCCGGCACCTCCTGACAATATGCCGTTACTTCATAAATACCTGGAATGCCAGGTGCTGTGTATGTTCCATCTGATGCAATGCTGCCGCTTTCCAATCCATTTGTTTTCCAGATAATGGTTGCATATGGCATATTTTCGCAGACTGCTTTTAAGGAATAAGATTCCCGCACCCGCAGTTCCAGTTTATTAGGAACGATATAGAGATATCTTTCCTGATTATCTTCCAATTCAGGCAAAGCATCTGCCACTGCCCGCCAATGTACATTGATAAACTATTTACTGGTAGGCTCGATCATTCTCACGCCAATGGTAAAGGTACCTTTGGCGGTATCAACCTTCGCTGCCAGTTCTGCTTTTACTTCCATATCATAAAACATATCGCCCACACCGTAGTACAGCATCTGATCCTGCTGTATGGAAAGATCTAAATGTACAGGACCCAAGCCGAGACCATGGACAATTTCCTGAGAGAAGAAAATCTGATCTCTTTTGCCGCCAATGCCCAATGAAATTTGAACGACACCGCTGGCTTTTCTTTCAGGATATGTCATCTGTGGAAGGGATTTATTTTGAACATTTTCCATAGGCAGTGCGCACTGTTTCAGGTCTTTCAGCATTTTCAGTTCTCTCTGCATGCCATGGGTGATCCCCATCAGCAGAAAAGTGCTGTAAAGATACTGATGAAAAGGAACAGTAGATACATGTTCGATCATATAAGCATGATCCAGTTTCATCAGAGAAATCTTTGCCAGATAAATTCCCTGTGGATAGTTATTGCGAGAAGTTTTTTCCATTACCGTTTCAAAATATCTGTCGATCATGGACTGGATGTTATCTGCTTTTGTCAGAGAAATCTGAATGCTTTTCTTTTCTGAGGGATGCAGAATGTCTCTTCCTTCCTGAATGAGGATGTTTTCTGGCTGAACATGAATTATGATACTGCCGTGTTCCAATTCCATTGCCTGCAAAACGAATGTCTTGCTCAGTTTCTCTCCTCTTTCCAGAATGACTTTGTCCCATTTCACTTGCAAAAAGGTTTCTTTGCCACAAAAAGCACTTTCCAGTGTTTCTTCCAATTCCACAGAAACCTGAACAGCATTGCTGATGTTTTCCAAAGAAATGGTAGTTTCCATTTGTTCTCCGGCTTTGACGCTGATGGGAACTGTCTGCGTAATACGGATTTGATAATCTTCGTAGAGAACTTCTTTCTTTTCAAAAAGTCCATCCATTGTCAGGTCATTGTTATCTGGTTCCTGATCTGTCAGATAAAGATGATAGTTTTCTCTTGTTTTATCAAAGGCATTTTCCTGTTTCTGCTCGCCGGAAGCCACGTTATAGGCGGGTACTTCCCCATGC
>UMFZ01020209.1_pt1 | contig 12632 bp, 10 predicted proteins | sample 1965141 | NCBI WGS metagenome assembly UMFZ01 (sample SAMEA4836059, study PRJEB28245) | human gut metagenome | biome: gut microbiome; material: fecal sample | place: Denmark | collected 2008
AATTGATGCATTGGGCGGTGAGATGGGTAAAAATATTGATAAGACTTATCTACAGTCTAAGATGTTGAATAAATCGAAAGGGCCGGCAGTGCATTCTTTAAGAGCACAGGCAGATAAGAAGATGTATTCTATTTCCATGACACAGGTGATGGGAAATACACCAAATCTTACACTTCGTCAGGGCGAAGTTACAGAGATTCTTGTTGAAGATGGGAAAATCAAAGGTGTTAAGACATATTCAGGAGCTGTTTACTATGCAAAAGCTGTTGTCTTAACGACAGGAACATATTTAAAGGCGCGCTGTATTTATGGAGAAGTCAGCAATCATACAGGACCAAATGGACTTCAGGCAGCAAATTACCTGACAGATTCCTTGAAGAGTCATGGAATCTCCATGAGACGATTTAAGACAGGGACACCAGCCAGAATTGATAAGAATACGATTGATTTTTCTAAGATGGCAGAACAGTTTGGAGACGAGAGAATTGTTCCATTCAGTTTTACAAATAAGGAAGAAGATATTAAGAGAGATCAGATTTCCTGTTGGTTAACTTATACGACGGAAGAAACACATGAGATCATTAAAGAAAATATTCACAGATCACCGTTATTTTCTGGTGCAATTGAAGGAACAGGACCTAGATACTGCCCATCGATCGAAGATAAGATCGTGAAATTCCCAGATAAGAATAGACATCAGGTATTTATTGAGCCAGAGGGCGAGTACACGAATGAGATGTATGTTGGTGGTATGTCAAGCTCGTTGCCGGAAGATGTACAGTATAAGATGTATCACAGTGTGCCAGGATTAGAGAATGCTAAGATTGTGAGAAATGCTTATGCAATTGAATATGATTGTATTGATGCGACACAGCTAAAAGCTTCATTGGAATTTAAAGAGATTGACGGGCTATTTTCTGGTGGGCAGTTTAATGGAAGTTCAGGATATGAAGAGGCAGCAGCACAAGGTCTGATGGCAGGTATCAATGCTGCACGCAAACTGCAAGAAAAAGATCCAATTATTTTAGATCGTTCACAGGCTTATATTGGAGTTTTGATTGACGATCTGGTAACAAAAGAAACACAGGAACCATATCGTATGATGACATCAAGAGCAGAATATCGATTGTTGCTTCGTCAGGATAATGCCGATCTTCGTCTGACCAAGATCGGATATGAAGCAGGACTGATCAGTCAGGAAAGATATGATAAATTATTAGTAAAAGAACAGCAGATTGAAGATGAGATGAAACGACTAGAGGATATTAATGTGGGTGCGTCTAAAAATGTGCAGTCATTACTTGAAGAGCTTGGAAGTACAACATTAAAATCATCTGCTAAAATGACAGAACTGATTCGTCGACCGGAGCTTACTTATATGGATTTGGCACCGATCGATCCAGAGAGACCAGAGTATGATCTGGATGTTCAGGAACAGGTAAATATTAATATTAAATATGAAGGATATATCAAACGCCAGCTGTCACAGGTAAAACAGTTTAAGAAGATGGAAAAGAAGAGAATTCCGGAAGATATTGATTACGAAGATGTTGGAAGCTTACGAATTGAAGCGAAACAAAAGTTATCAAAGATTCGCCCATCTTCCATCGGACAGGCATCTAGAATTTCAGGAGTATCACCAGCGGATATTTCTGTATTACTGATTTATCTGGAACAGATGCACCACAGGAGATAATAGATGGAGAGATTAAGAGAAAAAGCAGCTGCATTGGGAATTAAATTGAGCGATCATCAGTTAGAGCAGTTTGAAACATACTATGAGATGCTTGTTGAGAAGAATAAAGTGATGAATCTGACAGCAATCACAGAGAAGAATGAAGTGATCGATAAACACTTTGCTGATAGTCTTGCATTGATCAAGAGTGGAGTTTCTTTAACTGGTCAAAAAATTCTTGATATTGGAACAGGTGCGGGATTTCCAGGAATTCCATTAAAGATCGCATTTCCAGAATTAGAGATCGTGTTACTGGATTCTTTAAATAAGCGTATTAAATTCTTAAATGAAGTGATAGAAGCACTTGGACTTGAAAAGATTACAGCAATTCATGGAAGAGCGGAAGATTTTGCAAAACAAAAGGAATATAGAGAACAATTTGATTATGTTGTTTCAAGGGCTGTTGCCAATCTGACAGTTTTATCAGAATATTGTCTTCCTTATGTAAAAGAGGATGGATATTTTCTGCCATATAAATCAGGAGATATTAAAGAGGAAGCAGCAAATTCAAAGAAAGCAGTGAAAATTTTAGGCGGCAGCATTGAGGATATTATTTCTTTTGAGATTCCGGATACGGATATGGCGAGAACGATCTTAAAGATTCATAAGACAAAAGCAACACCAAAACGTTTTCCGAGAAAAGCAGGATTGCCGACAAAAGAACCGATTTGCTAGAAGTTTATACTTTCATTTCTTTTCCTTATCGTTTATGATAAAAAGAAAGTGGGAAAATTATGGAAAAAAACAAAGATAAAAGTCACCTGATCGATCAGTTATATGACTATTTGGAAGAACAGATTCAGGAATTGAAAACTGATCGAAATCAACTGAATCATAAGATGCAGGATATGATTCAGGAGAAGAATGAAAAAGAAGGTGCGATCAATAATCAGCAGAAGATCTATCAGATCCGAAAGGTATTTTCTCCGCTTCCACTGGAGATTGAGGAGGAGAAGCAGCCTGTTTCTGAAGATATGATTCAGATTGAGAAAGAGATTCATGAATTTCAGATGATCCTGCGTGAAAAAGAAGAAAAGATAACAAAATTACATGATTACCAGAAGGGACTGGAAGAGACTTGCCTTTTTGCAGAAGAATTTGTGGAAAGGGAAGATCAGAAAATATTGTTTGTTCCAGCATTTGAACAATTGATGGGATATGTTAAGAAACTTTATCCAACACAACGTATCAATTATCAGGATTCATCAGAGAGTTCAAAAGTATGCATGACATTTTCATTTTTAAAAGGTTTTCAGGCAGTGTTGGAGAGTCTTTTAAATGAGATAGGTGTTTTTGTTCTTAATCTTGAAATAAATATTGATGAGTATAAAATATTAATTAATATTGAAGCAAAACCAAAAGTGATAAAAAATGCAAAAGATTTCTATGAGAAGCGTTCTGTTTTAGAAAATAAACTAACAAAAGAATTTTCTATTGAACGATGGAAAACAAATGCAGTGGTGATCCAGACTATGATAGAGATGTAGAAAGGGAAGATTATGAGAAATAAAGTTATTGATCTACTAGATCAAACAATTGAAGAATTAGATAAAGAAAAAATTGATGGGATTCTTGAAATACCACCAAAAGATGATATGGGAGATTTTGCATTTCCATGTTTTCAGTTAGCAAAAGTATTTCGTAAAGCTCCGAATATGATCGCAACAGAGATTGCAGAAAAGATTCCTGCAAGTGAAGATGTATCAAAAGTAGAAGCAATGGGACCATATGTAAACTTTTTCTTGAATAAAGAGAATTATGTAAAAGAAGTACTGGCAAAGGTAAACGGTACTTATGGTGTACAGGAAATTGGAAAAGGAAAAACAGTATGTATCGATTATTCTTCTCCAAACATTGCAAAAAACTTCCACGTTGGACATTTAAGAACAACGATTATTGGAAACTCTTTATATCATATTTTTGATAAGCTTGGATATAAGGTAGAAAGAATTAATCACTTAGGTGATTGGGGAACACAGTTTGGTAAACTGATCGTTGCATATAAAAAATGGGGCAGTAAAGAAGCTGTAGAAGAAAAAGGTATTCCAGAACTGTTAAGAATCTATGTAAAATTTCATGAAGAAGCAGAGAAAGATGATACATTAAATGATCAGGCACGTGAATGGTTTGCAAAGATGGAACAAGGGGATGAAGAAGCACTATCTATCTGGGAATGGTTTAAAGATATCAGTATGGTAGAATATAAGAGAATCTATAAGATGCTGAATATGGATTTTGATCATTATACAGGAGAAAGTTTCTATCGTGATAAGACAGCAGCAGTTGTAGAAGAATTAAAAGAAAAGAATCTGCTAAAAGAAAGTGAAGGAGCAATGATCGTTGATCTTGATGAATATGATATGGCTCCTTGTCTGGTTATGAAGAAAGACGGAAGCAGTATTTATGCAACTCGTGATCTTGCTGCTATTTTTTATCGTAAGAAAGAATATAACTTTGATAAATGTATTTATGTTACAGGATTAGAGCAGAAATTACATTTTGCTCAAGTATTTAAAGTTGTTGAGTTAATGGGATATGAATGGGCTAAAGAAAACTTAATTCATGTACCTTATGGATTAGTAAGTTTAGAAGGTGGAAAACTTTCTACAAGAAGTGGTAACATCGTATATGCAGAAGATATCTTAAAAGAATCAGTATCTAAGATCAGAGAAATTATTGCAGAGAAGAATCCAGATCTGAAGGATAAAGAGGATGTTGCACAGAAAGTTGGAATCGGAGCAATTATCTTTAATGACCTATATAATCAGAGAATTAAAGATGTAACATTTACATGGGAGAAGATACACAGCTTTGATGGGGAAACTGGTCCTTATGTTCAGTACACATATGCACGTGCGGCAAGTGTATTAAGAAAAACAGGAATCACAGAAGTTGGAGAGATCGATCCATCTTTAGTAACAGATGAAACATCTGTTGCATTATTAAAAGAGATTGAAAGATTCCCTGAAGTGATCAAGGTGGCAGCAGATAGATTAGAACCATCTGTAATCTCAAGATATGTAATGGGAGTAGCTCAAAGTTTTAACCGTTTCTATCATGAAAACCAGTGTAATGTGGAAGATCAGAAGTTAAAAGAAGCGAGAGTTAAGATTGTGATCTTAGCAAAACAAGTAATTAAAGATGGTTTGGATCTGTTAGGAATTCAGTGTCCTGAACAAATGTAATAAAATCAAATTTGAGTAAATAAATAGCAGATGATAAGATTTTAAAAAATATGTGGAATTATGGAGTGTTCTTATTTGTGAAGACACTCCATTTTTCTTCTTGAAAAATAGTAGTATGCATTGATTATTTAATAAATGTTTCACGTGAAACATTCAATATAAAAACGAAAAGAATCTTAATAGTTATAAAAGCGAAATTGCACAAAAATTAATAAATGTTTCACGTGAAACATGTAGCAATGAAAAATAATTAGTGTTATAATATTGTTCAAAAGGAGAAAAAAATGGGAAGAATTATTGCAATTGCCAACCAGAAAGGTGGAGTTGGGAAGACAACGACAGCGGTAAATCTTTCGGCAGCATTAGCTGCAAGAGGAAAAAAGACTTTACTCGTTGATATGGACCCACAGGGGAATACCACCAGTGGCTTGGGATTAGAAAAAAACGAGCTGGATAAGACAACTTATGAGGTGATTACAGGAGAAGAGAAGATACAGAATTGTATCGTTAAAGACTTGTTTGATAATTTATCCTTACTTCCAGCAAATCGAAATCTGGCCGGAGCCGAGATCGAATTGATGACCGTTGATAAGATGCAGTTCATCATGAAACATAATCTTGAGAAAGTAAAGAAACAATATGATTTCATAATTATTGACTGTCCGCCAGCATTGGGAATGCTAACGGTTAATGCGATGACAGCAGCGAATACAGTGATCGTTCCAATTCAATGTGAATTTTATGCATTAGATGGATTAACTCAGTTGATCTATACGATTGAATTGATTCAGAAGAGTTTGAATCCAGATCTTACAATAGAGGGTGTTGTATTTACAATGTATGATGCCAGAACAAATCTGTCATTGCAGGTTGTTGAGAATGTAAAATCATATTTGAATCAGAATATTTACAAAACGATCATCCCAAGAAATGTACGTCTGGCAGAAGCACCAAGTCATGGACTTCCAATCAATTTGTATGACCCTCGTTCTTCAGGAGCAGAAAGTTACGACCTTCTGGCAGAAGAAGTTATCGAAAATGGAGGTGAAAATTAATGTCAGCAAAAAAAATGGGACTTGGAAGAGGTTTAAATACGCTGATTCCAAAAGCACCAATCGTTGACGAAGAAGACGTTGAGCAGGTAAAGAAAAAAGTTTCGAGATCGTCGAAAACAAAGAAAAAAGAAGAAACGAAAAAGGAACTTACTTTGCCAATCGATAAGATTGAGCCGAATCCAGATCAACCAAGAAATCAGTTTGATGAGGATACGTTGCAGGAACTTGCAGATTCTATTAAACAGTATGGAATGTTACAGCCAATCCTCGTTACTCCAAAGGATGATTTCTATGAGATCATTGCAGGGGAGAGAAGATGGAGAGCTGCAAAACAGGCAGGATTGAATGAAGTTCCAGTTATGATCAGAAAATACAATGAAAATGAAATTGTAGAAATTGCACTGATTGAAAACATTCAGAGAGATAACTTAAATCCAATCGAAGAAGCAATGGCTTATAAGCGATTGATGGAAGAATTTGAATTAAAACAGGATGAAGTTGCGACGAAAGTAAGTAAGAGTCGTGCATCAATTACCAACTCATTAAGACTTTTAAAACTAGATCCAAGAGTACAGAAGATGCTAGAGGAAGAGATGATCAGCACAGGACATGCAAGAGCTTTATTAGCAATCTCAAATAAGGATAAACAATATGAAATTGCTCAGAAAGTTTTTGATGAAAAATTAAGTGTTAGAGACATTGAAAAGCTGGTAAAAGATCTGAAGAAAATCAAAAAAAATAAAAAAGAAGAAAAAGATGTTCATGATTTCCTTTACACTGAATTAGAAGAATCTATGAAACAGATTTTAGGAAGTAAAGTCAGTATCAAAAATAAGAAGAATAATAAAGGAAAGATAGAAATTGAGTATTATTCACGCGATGAGTTAGAACGTATCGTGGATATGATCAGATCAATTTAGGAGGAACATAAGATGACAGATTTTTTTAACAGTGTAGGCATGGAATATGTAGTGATTGGTCTTGCAGCAGCATTACTTTTAGCACTGATTCTTGTGATCGTTGCTTTAGTAAAAGTTGGGAAATTAAAAAAACGATATGAAAAGTTTTTATCTGGGAAAGATGGAAAATCGTTAGAGGAAAGTATCGTTAAAAGATTTGATAAATTAAATGAGATCATTGTGGAACAAGACTTTCTTGAACAGGAAATACAGAGAATTGACGAAGAGCATAAGAGTAGTTTTTCTAAGATGGAAGTCTATAAATATAATGCATTTTCTGATATGGGTGGAGAAACAAGCTTTGTAATCGCATTACTTGACCATAATAATAATGGAACACTTTTAAATGGAATGAGCAGTCAGAATGCAACTTATGTCTATGCAAAAGAAATTAGAAATGGTGCTTCAAAAGTAGCATTATCAAATGAGGAAAAATTGACATTAGAAAAATGTATCAATAAATAATTGGAGGAAAAAATGTTAGATATTAAATTTTTAAGAGAAAATCCAGATGTAGTAAAACAGAACATCAAAAACAAATTCCAGGATCGTAAATTACCGTTAGTTGATGAGGTCATTGAACTGGATAAAGAAAACCGTGAGATCAAACAGGAAGTTCAGGCACTTCGTGCGGATCGTAATAAATTATCCAAACAGATCGGTGCACTGATGGGACAGGGTAAAAAAGAAGAAGCAGAAGAAGTAAAAAAACAGGTTACAGCATCTGCTGATCGTATTGAAGAATTAAGTGAAAGAGAAAAAGTTGTTGAAGAAAAGATCAAAGAGATTATGATGACAATTCCAAATATCATTGATCCATCTGTACCAATCGGAAAAGATGACAGTGAAAACGTAGAACTTGAAAGATTTGGTGAGCCAGTTGTTCCTGATTTTGAAGTTCCATATCATACAGAAATCATGGAAAGTTTTGATGGAATCGATCTTGACAGTGCAAGAAAAGTTGCAGGTAATGGATTCTATTATCTGATGGGAGATATCGCAAGATTACATTCTGCAGTCATTGCTTATGCAAGAGACTTCATGATCGATCGTGGATTTACTTACTGTGTACCACCTTTCATGATCAGAAGCAATGTTGTAACAGGTGTTATGAGTTTCGATGAAATGGATGCGATGATGTATAAGATCGAAGGCGAAGACTTATATCTGATCGGTACAAGTGAACATTCTATGATCGGTAAATTTATTGATACAACAACAGAAGAAGCAGAATTACCAAAAACACTAACAAGCTATTCTCCATGTTTCAGGAAAGAAAAAGGAGCACATGGTATTGAAGAACGTGGTGTTTACAGAATTCATCAGTTTGAGAAACAGGAAATGATCGTTGTATGTAAACCAGAAGAAAGCAAGGATTGGTATGAAAAATTATGGAAGAACACAGTTGATTTATTCCGTTCTATGGATATCCCAGTTCGTACATTAGAGTGCTGCTCTGGTGATTTAGCAGATCTGAAAGTAAAATCTGTTGACGTAGAAGCTTGGTCTCCAAGACAGAAGAAATACTTTGAAGTAGGAAGCTGTTCTAACCTTGGTGATGCACAGGCAAGAAGACTGCGCATCCGTGTCAAAGGTGAAAATGGAAATTACTTTGCGCATACATTAAATAATACAGTAGTAGCACCACCTAGAATGCTGATCGCATTCTTAGAGAACAACTTAAGAGAAGATGGAAGCGTTGCAATTCCAGAAGTTTTAAGACCATATATGGGTGGAAAAGAATCTCTGCAGCCTAAAAAATAAGAAATAGAAATTCAAAAAGAGCGTCTCAAAATGTGAGGCGCTTTTTCTTTTATAAAGGTTTATGATATTATATACGATAAGGAAAGGTTTAAGGAAAGGTGATAAGGAAGCAAATGAAAGCAAAGATCATTATCGTGGAAGATCATGAACCAATTCGTAATGAATTAAAGATTTTGTTAAGTAAATATGGATATGAAATCATAGTGTTAGATCGTTTTGATACAGTTGTTGAAGATTGCTTGAGAGAAGATGTAGATCTGATTTTATTAGATATTAATCTTCCGTTTTATGATGGTTATTATGTGTGCAGAGCGATCAGAGAAAAATCAGAAGTACCGATCATTGTTGTTACAAGTAGGGATAGCGAGATGGATGAGCTAATGAGTATAAATCTTGGAGCGGATGATTTTATCACGAAACCATACAATATACAGATTTTGTTGGCAAGAATTTCTGCAATGTTAAAACGAACACACAAAGAAAAAGTAAATGATTTTTTACAATATCAAGGCTTGAAACTACAACTCAATAGCAGTACTGTTATTTATAAAGATCAGATAATCGAACTTAGTAAAAATGAGATGAGAATATTGTATACATTACTGCAACATAAAGAGAGTATTGTAAGTAGGGATCAATTAATGGAATCCTTATGGCAGTCAAATGAATTTATTGATGATAATACATTAACGGTGAATGTCAATCGTGTAAGGAAAAAATTAGAAGCAGCAGGACTGAAAGATTTTATAAAAACAAAAAGAGGGCAGGGTTATATGATATGAAAACCAAAGATTTTTTTAGAATGGAGTATGCCCAGATTCTGATATATATTGTATTTTTGGGATTATTGGAAGTGTTGCTTTTTATTTTTGAAGTGAATTATTTTCTTATGATATATTTGCTGCTGATCGGATTGATTCTGGAAGGAGTTTATTTATGCCAGCGGTATATGAAAAAATATCGGTATTATAAAAAAGTGAAAGCAAAACTGGATATACTGGAACAAAAATGCATGATAACAGAAATGTTAGAATTGCCAGATTTTGCAGAAGGAGAGTTTCTATATGAAATATTGCAGACGTGCAACAAGTCCATGAATGATGAGATATTGAAATATAAGATAGAGGCAGCAGGATACCGAGAATATATTGAGATGTGGATTCATGAAGTAAAAACACCATTGGCAGCAACAAGACTAATCCTTGAAAATCATCCAAGTGAGATCACACGGGCAATGGATGAAGAAATGCAGCAGATCAATTATTATTTGGAGCAGGCATTGTATTATGCGAGGAGTAATAGTGTAGAGAAAGACTATCTAGTGAAAGAGTTAAGTTTAAAAGAAGTGGTAGAAAATGCGGTAAAAGCAAATGCAAAAAGTCTGATCGGAAATAAGATAAAAATTAAAATAGAGAATCTGGATCAGAAGATCTTCAGCGATGAAAAATGGGTTTTATTTATATTAAATCAAGTTATCAGCAATGCAATAAAATATAAAAAAGAAGAAGCAGAAATATCATTTTGTGCAAGATGTGAAAAGAATGAAATACTTCTGGAAATCAGAGACAATGGAATTGGAATCTCACCAAAAGATTTGCCAAGGATCACGGACAAAGGGTATACTGGAACTACAGGAAGAAACTATCAAAAATCAACAGGGATGGGGTTATATTTGTGTAAGAAACTTTGCAGCAAATTACAACTAAGTTTTTACATCGAATCTAAAGAAGAAGAATACACGAAAGTAACAATCGGCTTCCCAAGAAATTCTATGATTTTTTTAAATGAAGAATGATCAGACAGGAGGTTTACAATGTTTGCAGATTATCATGTACATTCACATTTTAGTGAAGACACAGATTTCCCAATGGAACTTGAAATTCAGAAAGCGATCAAATTAGGGATGGATGAATTATGTTTTACAGAACATTCAGATTATGATGTGCCAACTGTCGTTAATTGTGATTATGATGCTTATTTTGAAGAAATGGAAAAAATGAAAGATAAGTATAAAGGGCAGATCACATTAAAGACAGGAATTGAATTTGGAATTCAGACGCATACGACGAAAGCGTATGAAGAAACATTCAGACAGCATCCGTTTGATTTTGTGATCTTTTCTTGTCATCAAGTTGAAAACAAAGAATATTGGAGACAAGAGCCACAGGAAGGAAAGACACAGTTAGAATACAATCGAAGGTATTATCAGGAGATTTTGGATGTTGTTAAAGTATACAAAGATTACAGCATTCTTGGTCATCTTGATGTGATCAAAAGATATGATAAGCAAGGAGAAATCGAATTTGAAAAGATTCAGGATCTGATCGAGCAGATTTTTGAAGTTGTGATCGCAGACGGAAAAGGAATTGAACTTAATACTTCAAGCCGTGCATATAAACTGAAAAGTCTAATGCCATCAAAAGAAATTCTGAAACTGTATCATGATATGGGAGGTAAGATCATTACGATTGGATCAGATGCACATAATGCAGACCGGATCGGTGACTGCGTAATGGAGTCACAGAAGATTTTAAAAGATATTGGTTTTGATGGAATTTATACTTTTGAAAAGATGAAACCAGAATTTCATAGATTTTAAGATAAATTAAAGAGGTGCCTATTATTTTTAACAAATAGACACCTCTTTACATATTGTGCTATATTTTAGATTTCAAGATTATTTATCAAGTAAGATTAGTGCCATAAATACAAGATCTTCATCTCCGATATTCTCAATGGCATGTCCAGCTCCATCACATGTGAATGTAGTATCTCCTGGATGTACTTCATATTTTGTACCATTGTCATTATAAAGTCCTTTTCCCTGAAGGATATGGTAAGCTTCGCCTTCACCTTCATGAGTGTGATATGCAAGAGCAGAACCAGGTGGTACGATGACTTTTCCGAACAGACGACTGCTATCTTTCATTTCTTTTTCTGTTAAGAATTCCATTTTCTTTAATGGGTTATCAGAACCATTTGCATCAGGAATTGTGCCAATTTTTACATCTTCATTTTTTAAAAACATGTTGAGTCCCTCCTTTATATAGTCATGTTAAGTTTAGTATAGTAGCTTTTTGATAAAATAGCAATATGACAAAATTGTAAGTTTTGTGTAAGGAAGTTCGATGGATACGAAGATGATTTACTGGTATATTATAGACAAGACAATAAGAGAAACCAAAAAAGATAAGGAGATGGAAAAATGAGTTCTGTATTGAAAGTAGATAATATAGAAAAATATTATGGGAGTAAAGCGAATCTTACAAAAGCGATCGATCGTATCAGTTTTGAAGTGGAAGAGGGGGAGTATATTGGAATTATGGGGGCTTCCGGAAGTGGGAAGACGACATTATTAAATTGTATTTCTACGATCGATCATGTGACTGCGGGAAATATTATGATCAATGGAATGGATATCACAAAATTGAAAGGAAAACATCTTTCAAGATTCAGACGAGAGGAATTAGGATTTATCTTCCAAGACTTTAATCTGTTAGATACATTGACAGCATTTGAAAACATTGCGTTGGCACTTACGATCATGAAAATTCCTGCAAGAGAAATTGAAGACAGAGTCAGATCGATCGCAGAAAAGTTGATGATCACAGAAGTATTGAACAAATATCCATATCAAATGTCAGGAGGACAGAAGCAGAGAGTGGCAAGTGCCCGAGCGATGATTACAAATCCATCTCTGATCTTAGCGGATGAGCCAACAGGAGCTTTGGACAGCAAGGCGGCCAGAATGCTGCTTGACAGTATGGAAACGATGAATGTGGAATTAAATGCAACGATTCTGATGGTAACACATGATGCATTTACAGCCAGTTACTGTAAACGTATTTTGTTTATCAAGGATGGAAAAATTTTTAATGAATTGGTTCGAGGAAATGATATTGTCAATATTGGTTGACACATTTATCTCAAAGAT
>UMFZ01035583.1_pt1 | contig 12632 bp, 10 predicted proteins | sample 1965141 | NCBI WGS metagenome assembly UMFZ01 (sample SAMEA4836059, study PRJEB28245) | human gut metagenome | biome: gut microbiome; material: fecal sample | place: Denmark | collected 2008
CAGGATTTAAAAACTACCTCTCTTATGACATCATCCATCCAAATACATAACGGAGTGACAAAAAACCATATAATAAGAAATGGAATACAAATCTGCCCCCGGTAATTAAAAGGCACTTTTGAGTAATCCCATACATGAAGCTTCAAATAAATATTCACAATGACACCAGTTAAATACTCATAAGAAATAATAATAAGACTTCCCAGTATCATTTGCAAAAGAAAAGAGGGATGCCATTTTTTACCTTCATTTAATAAGCCAATTGTATAGAAAGATAATCCACCACAAATAATCATAGATATATGAGAATAACCCCGGTATAGAATCTCAAAATTAAAATATACCATCCCACCAAAACTAATAAGAAATAATGGCTGCACTATTTTTGTTATCACAAAATGTCTCATTCTCTGCCGCTCCTAAAACACAATTTTTATCTCAGTCGAGAAGACTCCCACCTCTTTCAGGTGGTGAATGACAGCAAATTTGTCTCAATGGGAGTCCAATATCCGACTGAGATAAACGCTCCGCGAGGATGCGCAGTGATTCTGTAAAGAATATGTCAGCTTACGCTGACCAGAATCACGCACCAAGTCTCGCGGCTGCTCGACTTGAATGTGAATAGTATTGGCAGAGTAGAATTTTCTATACGAAAAAAGAACAAATACTATATCCCATCTGCTCTGTAGTCGCTGTATTTAAGATGCTCGTCCGTATCTTAAACACGCTCCCAAGCCGCATCTGGGATATAGTATTTGTTCTTTTTTCTGTCTAATTTAAATCCACAGTTTAGCAACATGAACTGTGCCAGAAGACTATAACTTTCCGAGAAATTAAATTCTAAAGGATGGACATTCAAATTGTTGTATAGACTTGGAATTTCTATTCAAATGGAAATCATAGATTTCTGGATAAACTCCTTATTTTTTAACTCATTTCTAGAATTGATTAGACAGCCGCTGCAATAAAACTTCCTACTGAATTGTACGGAAACGTTTAGCACAACGGAACAAATTTGCTGTCACTCACCACCTGAAAGAGGTGGGAGTCTTCTCGACTGAGATAAAAATGCTCGTTCCTTCTGAAGAATTCCCATTCTTACCAACTGCAGATTTAGATTAGACAGAAAAAAGAAAAAAGAAGATATCCCAAATGCGCCTTCGGAGCGTGTTTAAGATGCGGATAAGCATCTTAAATACAGCGACTACAGAGCAGATGGGATATCTTCTTTTTTCTTTTTTCGTCTACACCAAATCCACAAATTAGGATTATAGTACTTTGGAAAGAAATTCCTGTGTTCTTGCTTCTTTCGGATTATCAAAGATATCCTCCGGCGTTCCCTGTTCAAGAATTCTTCCCTCATCCATGAACATAACGCGGGTTCCAACTTCTTTTGCAAACCCCATCTCATGGGTTACTACTGCCATTGTCATTCCCTGATCGGCAAGGTTTTTCATTACTTCTAAAACTTCTCCTACCATTTCCGGGTCAAGGGCGGATGTTGGTTCATCAAAGAGCATCATTTTCGGCTTCATCGCAAGAGAACGAACGATGGCAATTCTCTGCTTTTGTCCACCAGATAACTGTCCCGGATAAGCATCTGCTTTTTCTTCTAAGTTAACTAATTTAAGAAGTCTAAGAGCTTCTTCTTTCGCTTCTTCTGACTTCATTAACTTCAGACGTACCGGTGCAAGTGTAATATTTTCCATGATCGTCTTATGTGGGAAAAGGTTGAAATGCTGAAATACCATTCCCATATGCTGACGCACTTTATTAATGTCTGTTTTTGGATCTGTAATATCAATGCCATCAAAGATAATCTGCCCGGATGTCGGACGCTCTAAGAGGTTCATACAGCGTAAAAATGTAGACTTACCGGAACCGGATGGTCCAATGATAACTATTTTTTCACCAGGGGCGATATGTTCATTAATATCATTTAATACCTGATGACTTCCAAAAGATTTATATAAATTTTTAACGGATATCACTTTCTCTCAGTCTCCTTTCCAGTTTGCCCATAAGCCATGTAAAGAACATAACAATTACAAGATAAATAACCGCTACAATTAATAACGGCAGCATTGCATCATAAGTTGCACCACGTATAATATCTCCGCCTCTGGTTAACTCGTTAAGACCGATATAACCACAGATGGATGTTTCTTTTAATAATGTGATCATTTCATTTACCAATGCCGGCAGACAGTTTTTGATTGCCTGTGGCATAATAATCTGTAACATGGTATCTGTATAGCCAAGTCCTAAGGAACGTCCTGCTTCCATCTGTCCTTTATCAACAGACATAATACCTGAACGGAAAATTTCTGCAACATACGCCCCGGAGTTCACACCAAATGTGATAACTGCTACCATAACTTTATTGTTAGAAGATGCTAAAACAATAAAGAACATGATCAATAACTGTACCATCGTTGGCGTACCACGAATAACTGTCAGATACACTCGACAGATCAGGTCTGCCAGCTTGATCAGAAAACTTCCAAAACCTTTGCTCTGATCTTCTTTCAGCTGATCGTGTGTTGTACGTATCACCGCAATGACTGCTCCAAGAACTAATCCCAGAATCAATGCAAGGAACGTTACTTCCAATGTTACTTTAAGACCATCTGTAATGTACTTCCAACGCTGCTTTGCAATAAAGTCCAATATAAACTTTGCTTTTATGCCTGAAAACCACTCACTCAAAATCTCAACCTTCTCTTTCTTAAATATTCATTCGTATTTACCTGTTACTTTATAAAACAAAAGAGTACCCGGGACAACTGCCCCGGGTATGGAAAGCAGTATATACTGCTTCCTGCTTTTTCATATCACAGCTACAATCTCCGTAACTACGTATAATTATTTGATGTATTTGTCAAGAATCTTCTGGATAGTTCCATCTTCTTTCAGCTCTTTTAATGCTCCGTTTACTGCGTTAAGTAAATCAGTATTGCCTTTCTGAATTGCTGCTGCATAATCTTCCTGAACATAATCTGTATCAAGAATCTGTAAACCATCTGTTGTCTTTACAAAAGCTTTAGCTGGCTGGTTATCAATAATTACTGCATCAATCTTACCGCTTGTAAGAGCCATCACTGCGTCTGCACCTTTGTTGTATTCTTCTACGTTTTCTTCGCCAAAGTCATCTTTTGCATAGATGTCACCAGTTGTTGCTAACTGTACACCAATCTTTTTACCTTTTAAGTCATCAATAGACTTAATGGAAGAACCTTCTTTTACGATAACGGACTGAATACCTGTTGCATAGCTGTCAGTGAAGTCAACAGACTGCTTTCTCTCATCTGTTACAGTCATACCTGCAAGACCTAAATCTGCTTTACCTGACTGTACGGCTGTGATGATAGAGTTAAATTCCATATCCTGAATCTCCAACTTCAGTCCTAATTTATCTGCGATCGCTTTTGCGATGTCAGCATCAATACCAACAATATCATTACCCTCATAAGATTCATATGGTGGGAATGTCGCATTCGTTGCCATTGTTAACACACCATCTTTTGCTGTCTTTACTGTAGCTGTTCCATTAGCAGAAGTACTGGATTCTGCTGACTTTTTGTCGTTGCTGCTACCGCATCCAGCTAACATAGATACAGACATAACAACTGCAAGCGCAACGGCTGCTAATTTTTTCATCTTCATTTTTCTCTCTCCTTTGTTTCATTTCATTACAAGTTTTTCTAAAAAAATTTGCGTATTGTAAGAAAGCCATGCAAAGCTTTCTTCTAAATATAAAAAATACCACAAACCGAATAAAAACACAAGTGCTTCCTGCATATTCTTTGAATAAATATTCATCAAACTTACTTTGAATTAATAAAATGAACATGTACTATGCATTTTTATACTTTTCTTCGGATATCCGGAAGCTGCGCTAATACAATCGCAATAAACATAAGTGCACAGCCGATCAATTCTCTTGTTGTAAGAACCTGATGAAGGAACAAATATCCTGAAAGGGCGGAAAATACAGATTCCAAACTTAAAATAAGTGCTGCTACTGTTGGATTCAACCCCTTCTGTCCTACAATCTGCAAAGTATAACCTACTCCGGTTGACATAATACCTGTATAAAGAATCGGTCCTGCCGCACTTAAAATCATTGCTATGCTCGGATTTTCAAATAGAAGCATGAACACAGCACCAAGTATCCCACCGGTAAGGAACTGGATGCAGGACATTTTTACACCATCTACAAATGGATTATAATGATCGATTGCAAGAATCTGGCCTGCATACAAGACCGAACAGCATAAAATAAGTGCATCTCCTCTTTGTATCGTCAATTTCTGTGTAATACATAAAAAATATAATCCTGCTAATGCAACGACTACACCGATCCATGTAAGAATTCCGCAATATTTCTTAAAGAACAAACCGATAAGAGGTACGATAATGATATAAAATGTTGTGATAAATCCAGCTTTTCCTACTGTCGTATACTGAATTCCTGTCTGCTGAAAACAGTTGGCAAAAAACAGAAAAATACCACAGACAATGCCACCTTCTATAAGCTGTTTGTTTTTCCAACTTAGTCTTTGTTTCTCCTCCGTCTCTATATGAAGAATATTCTCTGAATTCACTACATCTGCACTTTCATTCTGACTTTTTTTCCGGATACCGTCAAGTACTATAATAACCGGAATCAAAAACAAACCACCGATTACAGAACGCAGGCAAATAAATGTAAATGGCCCGATATAATCCATACTTACACTTTGTGCCACAAAAGCCGCACCCCAGATCATGGCTGTCAGAAACAGAAAAAATGTATTTCGCAATTTATGTGTCTTCACTTGCGCTTTCATTTGTGCTTTCATCTTCCATCAACCTCTTTTCCTCTCAAATTCTTCTGCAAATAGCAAAGATAGGACAGATTATACTCCAATCTCATATCAGAGACAAGATTTTTCTTCCTTTTTCCTTGCCAGTTATCATATTTTCATGTAGAATATTCATTTAGAACACTTTTAGAAATTATATAATCAGGAGGAAGTTTTATGGCTCAATTATGGGGCGGACGATTTACAAAAGAAACCGATAAACTGGTTTACAATTTTAATGCGTCCATCAATTTTGATAAGAAGTTTTATAAACAGGATATGGAAGGAAGTATTGCTCACGTAAAGATGCTTGCTAGTGTTGGTATCCTCACAGAAGAAGAAAGAGATCAGATCATTACCGGTATCGAAGGTATTCTTCGTGATGTAGAGAATGGTTCTCTTATTATTACGGAAGAATATGAAGATATCCACAGTTTTGTAGAGGCTGTACTTACAGAGCGTATTGGCGATGTCGGAAAGAAGCTTCATACAGGAAGAAGCCGAAACGATCAGGTTGCTCTTGATATGAAGTTATATACAAGACAGGAGCTTCTTTCTATCAGAGAGCTTGTTCTTGAACTGATCAAGACATGCCAGACTTTAATGGAAGAAAATATTCACACCGTTATGCCTGGATTTACTCATTTACAGAAGGCACAGCCGTTAACACTCTCTCACCATGTCGGTGCATACATGGAAATGTTTAAAAGAGATTATTCCCGCTTAAGTGACATTTATGACCGCATGAATTACTGTCCGTTGGGTTCCGGTGCATTAGCAGGAACTACCTATCCATTAGACAGAGAAATGACGGCAGAACTTCTTGACTTTTATGGTCCTACTTTAAACAGCATGGATTCTGTATCTGACAGAGACTATGTTATCGAACTGTTAAGTGCACTTTCTACAATTATGATGCATTTAAGCCGTTTTTGTGAAGAAATCATTCTCTGGAATTCTAATGAGTACCGTTTCATTGAGATTGATGATGCTTACAGTACCGGAAGCAGTATTATGCCACAGAAAAAGAACCCGGATATTGCAGAATTAATCCGCGGAAAAACTGGTCGTGTTTATGCCGCTTTAACATCTATTTTAACTACTATGAAAGGAATCCCACTGGCATATAACAAAGATATGCAGGAGGATAAAGAACTCACTTTTGATGCATATGACACTGTAAAGGGCTGCCTTGCTCTCTTTAACGGTATGTTAAAGACAATTACTTTCCATAAAGACATCATGGAGCAGAGTGCCAAACATGGCTTTACAAACGCTACCGATGCAGCAGATTACCTTGTAAATCATGGGGTTCCATTCCGCGATGCTCATGGAATCGTGGGACGTCTTGTACTGTATTGTATTGACAAAGGAATTGCTCTTGATGATATGAGTCTTGAAGAATATAAAGCAATCAGTCCTGTATTTGAAAATGACATTTATGAGGCAATTGATGTTCATACTTGTGTTGACAAGAGAAATACTATCGGTGCCCCAGGTCCAAAAGCAATGGAACAGGTCATCGCGATCAATAAAAAATGGATTGAAGAACACGAAGAGTAAACAGGGAGAATAACTATGAAACATTCAAAAAAGTCACATAAAGAGGGACGAGGAAGTTTTTCCGGCCGTATCGGCTATGTGCTGGCCGTTGCCGGTTCTGCTGTAGGTCTTGGAAACATCTGGCGTTTTCCATACCTTGCTGCAAAATATGGAGGAGGAATCTTTCTTTTAGTTTATCTCCTTTTAACTGTATCTTTTGGATATGTTCTTATTATGTCCGAAACATCTCTTGGACGTATGACGAAAAAAAGTCCGGTAGGTGCATTTGCTTCTTTTGGTAATAGCTTTCCTTTTAAACTTGGAGGCTGGCTCAATGCGGTTATTCCTATCCTGATCGTTCCTTATTATAGTACGATCGGCGGATGGGTTATCAAATATCTTGCTGAATATTTAAAAGGAAATGTGCAGGAAGTTGCACAGGATGGCTACTTTACCGGATTCATCACAGATTCTTTTCAAACAGAACTGTGGTTCCTTGTTTTTGCAGCCCTGATCTTTATTATCATCCTTGGCGGTGTAAGAAATGGAGTAGAACGAATGTCTAAAATCATGATGCCGATTCTTGTACTTTTAGCAATCGTTGTAACAATTTATTCCGTTACACGTCCGGGCGCATTAGCCGGAGTAAAGTATTTCTTAATTCCTAACATGAAGAATTTTTCTTTTATGACAATTGTTGCTGCAATGGGTCAGATGTTTTATTCTCTTTCCATTGCTATGGGAATCCTTTACACCTACGGTTCTTATACAGATAAAGATATGGATCTTGAACAATCCACAACACAGATTGAAATCTTTGATACAGGGATTGCAATACTTGCCGGATTAATGATCATTCCTGCTGTTTTCTCTTTCTCTGGTGGAAATCCTGAAAACTTACAGGCCGGACCATCCCTCATGTTTATTACTTTACCAAAAGTATTTGCCAGTATGGGAATCGGTACCGCAGCTGGTATCCTGTTCTTTGTACTCGTGCTGCTGGCAGCTCTTACAAGTGCAGTATCTTTAATGGAAACCTGTGTATCTACTTTTGCAGATGAATTTCACTGGAGCCGTAAAAAATGTTGTGTATTCATGGCTGTTGTTATGATTGTTCTTGGTTCCGCATCTTCTATGGGATACGGTGCCCTCGATTTCATTCAGATTTTCGGAATGGCATTCCTTGATTTCTTTGATTTCCTTACAAACTCTGTAATGATGCCGCTTGCTGCTTTAGCAACCTGCTTCTTAATCCTCAGGGTTGTTGGATTTAAGAAAATCTCAGAAGAAATCGAACAGTCTTCTTCTTTCCGCAGAAAGAAGTTATACACTGTCTTCCTTAAATATTTCGCACCAATCTGCCTGATTATTATTTTGTGCAGTTCTATCGCGAATGTATTAGGAATTATTTCTATGTAAACTTAATACAGACAAAAACCGGGGAAATCATATACTTCCCCGGTTTTTATTATTATTTTATTGCCCATCTCATTTTTGTAGATCTTGCTCTGCCGTTTCGATGGCATTCTTCTTTTGAAGGGCGGATGACATTCTTTGCCACCTCACTCCATAACCCTTCCTTCTGCTGTCTTTTCCAGATTTTCTTTACTAACCTGTCCTCTCCGGAATGGAACGTGAGAATCGCTACACGTCCGCCCGGTGCAAGTATATGTGGTAACTTTTCTAAGAATTCTTCTAGTACTTCAAATTCGCTGTTTACATCAATGCGAAGTGCCTGAAAGGTTCTCTGGCAAGTCTTCTTGATGGTATCCTTTTTTTCTTTATCATCTGGCAGAAATACAAGCGCTCTTTCAATAACTTCTTTTAGCTGTCCTGTCGTATCGATTTGTTCTCCTTGACGAAATGTCTTCATAATCTCTTTTGCAATCTGTTCTGCATAAGGCTCATCTGCATTCTCACGCAGCATACCTTCTATTTCATCTCTGGTTAATTCTCTTAACCGTTCTGCTGCAGAAATTCCCTTATCCGGATTCAAACGAAGATCCAAAGGCCCTTCTACTTTATAAGAAAAGCCTCGTTCCGGATTATCAATCTGCATGGAGGATACCCCAAGATCGGCTAATACAAAATCAAATAATCCATGTTCTTCCGCTACAAGGTCAATGTTACGGAAATTCTGCTGGATGATCGTTAAAATGTCTTCCCCATATCCTGCTTTTCTTAAGCGATCCGTTGTTTTTACAATTTCAATCGGATCCACATCCAATCCATAGATATGTCCTTCGCCTTGGAGACATTCTAACATCTTTCTTGTATGTCCTCCGTATCCAAGTGTACAGTCTAATCCTTTTTGTCCCGGCTGGATCTGTAAAAAATCCAAAATCTCCTGCACACAAATAGATATATGCATTCCCGCCGGAGTACTTCCTTTACGGATTACTTTCTCAATCGTATCTTTATACTTTTCCGGCTGCAGTTCTTTATATTTCTCTTCAAACTTTCTTGGATGCGTTCCTTTATAACGCACTCGTCTTTTATGTGGTTTTTCTAATTCTTTATTTTCTTCCATAGGAACCCCCTGTATAATTTATATATTCTCATAATCTCTTGTATTCCATCTTATGAGACATCTTTTTATTCTTATATCATGATAACACAGGTTAACGAACAGAAACAACAAAATCATTCAATACATATTTGTTTTTTCTTCATCCATACATAGGCAATCACACAGATTATTACAGAAAGAAGGGAACCTCCTACTGTAGCCAATCCCATCGGAAAAAGACTGGAAAATACTTTAGCTGTAATATACACTCCCGGTATTCTTACAAGAAGAATCGCTATAATGTTATGGATAAAGGAAAGTTCTGAATGTCCACAGGCACAAAAGTAACCACTGAAACTGAAATGGATACCTGCAAATATACAGTCAAATATATATCCCCTGATATACTGGGAACCAAGTACTATTACTTTTGCATTTTCTGTGAACAAGCCAACTACCGGTCCTGCAATAAACTGCATGATAATTGATATCATTACACCAAACCCTACGGTAATCAGCACTGCATAATAAAGTATCCTCTGTGCTCTTTCCCTCTTACCTGCACCGATATTCTGCGCTCCAAGTGCAGATACAGCAGAAAGCATAGAAGATGGTACCAGAAAGAGGAAACTGATGATTTTTTCTACAATTCCTACCGCCGCAGCAGTATCGAGTCCCCGCCTGTTTGCAATAATAGTGATAATTATAAAAGCAATTTGGATAAATCCATCCTGCAGCGCGACAGGAATACCAATTTTTAATAATCGTTTTATTGTTTTCCTGTCTATCTTAAAATCATTTTTGAAAAGAGAAATTCCTGTCTTTTTTTTCATAATAACGACAAGAGCAATCAGTACACTGATTGTCTGTGAGCAAGTCGTTCCTAATGCTGCTCCCGCTGCCCCCATATGCAGTCCGCCAATAAAAAGATAATCTAAAATAATATTTATAGCACAGGCTGCTGCAATAAAGTACATCGGGCTTTTAGAATCTCCTATTCCTCTAAAAATAGAACTGATAATATTATAGGCAGTAATAAAAGGAATTCCCATAAAACAGATGGTAAGATAAATAACTGTTTCATGAACTGCTTCCTGCGGTGTTGACATCATGCCGACAATGGGTTTGATAAAAAATAAAAGACCTACTGCTCCTACAATTGCCAGCATCATAAAAAGGGTGACTGTATTCCCAATATCTTTGGCTGCTTTTTTCTTATTGCCCGCCCCTATCGCCTGTCCGATATTAACCGTTGCTCCCATAGCAAGACCAACGATCATTACCGTAATCATATGCATTACCTGACTGCCAATAGATACTGCCGTTATACTCGAAATATCTTCAAACTGTCCGATAATAAACAAGTCGGCCATACCGTAAAGCGTCTGTAAAAAATAAGATAGTAAATAGGGCAGAGAAAAATATAAAATACTCTTCAAAACACTGCCCGTCGTTAAGTTCTTCTCCATTGTAAATTTTCTCCCTCTTATTCTTCTCTTATTCTTTTTCCTGCGGAATCAAATTTACATCAAGCTGTTCAAATGGAATAGCAATATTGTTATTATCAAATTCTTCTTTAATTTCTTCCAATACTCTCCAACGTGATTCCCAATAATCCTCTGTTTTTACCCAGTAACGAATCCCTATATCTATAGAACTTGCCTGAAATTCATTTACGTAAATTTTAACCGGCTCATCTGTAATTCTTGCCGGTTCTTTTTCTATTAAAGCATTTAATACTTTTCTGACTTTTTTGATATCTTCACTATATTCAATACCGACATTCAGATCAACACGTCGTTTTTCCTGATAAGTTACATTCGTAATACTAGCATTTGATAAATTTCCATTTGGTATCATGATCGCTTTATTGTCTACACTTAAAAGCTTTGTATACATAATTCCAATTGCCTGTACAGTTCCTTCTTTCCCAGAGTTTCCTTCAATAATATAATCCCCAACCTGAAATGGTTTTAATAATAACAAAATAACACCACCGGCAATATTCGACAGTGAACCCTGTAAAGAAAGACCAAGAGCAAGACCGGCAGAACCAAGTAATGCCACAATCGATGAGGCTGCTACGCCAATCTTTGTTACCGCCATAAAAATAACAAGTACCTTACCGCCAATCTTAATAAAAGAAAGCAGGAAGGTCTGCAGCGTTGTGTCCATAATCGAACGCTCAAAAATCTTATGTGCCATTTTTACCACATAGGATACGATTTTAAAACCGATAAATAAAATCAGCAGTGCCCCGATAATGTCACCACAAAAATCTGCCAGTTTCACTCCTGTTTTACCAAGGTATTCATAGATAAGTGAGTGAGCAAAAGACTTCAATGAAGTTGCTTCTAACAACATAAAAACCTCCTAAAAAAAGAAAAATGATATATCCCTGACATCGCTTTGGAGCGTGTGTTTAAAATACGGGAAAGCATCTTAAACATAGCGGCTGTAAAGCAGATGGGATATATCATTTTTTTATCTCAGTCGAGAAGACTCCCACCTCTTTCAGGTGGTGAGTGACGGCTCGACTTGAATTTTCGTCTATATCAAATCTACAAATCCGAATTTATTTTGCTGTGATATATCCCTGTGCTGTTAATAATTCTGCACAAAGTACAGCTCCACCGGCTGCGCCACGTACTGTATTATGAGATAATCCTACAAATTTATAATCAAACATTGTATCTTCTCTTAAACGTCCCATGGAGATTCCCATTCCATTTTCAAAATCAATGTCTAATTTAACCTGTGGACGATTATCTTCTTCCATGTAACGAATAAACTGTTTTGGTGCACTTGGAAGTTCCAGCTCCTGTGGAAGTCCCTTAAAGTTTTCCCAACGATCGATGATTTCTTCTTTTGTTGGTTTCTTTTCAAAGTTCACGAATACAGCAGCAGTATGTCCATCAAGTACAGGTACACGAATGCACTGTGTTGTAATTAATGGAGCGGCTGCCTTTTCAATCTTACCATCTACAACTTTACCAAATAATCTTAATGGTTCCTGTTCGGATTTTTCTTCTTCTCCTCCGATAAATGGGATGATATTCTCTACCATTTCTGGCCAGTCTTTAAATGTCTTTCCTGCTCCGGAAATTGCCTGATATGTTGTTGCAACTACTTCTTTAGGGCCAAACTCTTTTAAGGCAAAAAGTGCAGGCGCATAGCTCTGAATAGAACAGTTCGGTTTTACTGCTACAAATCCTCTCTTTGTTCCAAGACGCTTTTTCTGCGCTTCGATTACTTCAAAATGTTCTGGATTGATTTCTGGTACAACCATCGGTACATCCGGTGTCCATCTGTGTGCACTATTGTTAGAAACAACTGGTGTTTCTGTCTTTGCATATGCATCTTCGATCGCACGAATCTCTTCTTTGCTCATATCTACAGCACTGAATACGAAATCTACTTCAGAAGCCACTTTTTCTACTTCATTTACGTTCATTACTACAATGTTCTTTACTGCTTCCGGCATTGCTTTGTGCATTTTCCATCTTCCGCCTACTGCTTCTTCGTATGTTTTACCTGCAGAACGTGGACTTGCTGCAATTGCTACTACTTCAAACCATGGGTGATTCTCTAAAAGAGAGATAAATCTCTGTCCTACCATTCCTGTACCGCCAAGGATACCTACTTTTAATTGCTGATCCATTTTCCTATGTCACCTTTCTATAATTATCTATGTTTATCTCAGTCGAGAAGACTCCCACCTCTTTCAGGTGGTG
>UMFZ01004611.1_pt1 | contig 12583 bp, 11 predicted proteins | sample 1965141 | NCBI WGS metagenome assembly UMFZ01 (sample SAMEA4836059, study PRJEB28245) | human gut metagenome | biome: gut microbiome; material: fecal sample | place: Denmark | collected 2008
CCCCTTTTTTTGCACCGGCACTATGCTGGTGAGCCTGGATAATAGAAGCATCAATGGATAATTCTTCCAATTCTGCTTCAAGACTTAAAATACGGAAAATATTATCAAGGATACCATCATCGATCCATTTTCGGAATCGGCTATAGACAGTTTTCCATGAACCATAACGTTCAGGAAGATCGCGCCAAGGTGCCCCACTACGTGCAAGCCATACAATTCCATTCATAATGATACGATTGTCTTTCCTTGGACGTCCTTGTTTTCCAGTATTTTCAGGAGGTAATAAAGGTTCAATGCGAAGCCATTCTTCATCAGTCAACTCATATCGTCTCAACATAGTGAACACCCCTTTTTCTTTATTTTATCATGAAAAAGGGAAATAAAACATGCGTTTTGTGCAATTTTTATTTTTCAGACACGCTCTAGGGAGGAAAAATTATGTATCCACTTTTAAAATGGAATGTTGTACTGATTAGACAATATCAGGAATCATATATTTATAATTTAAAAAAAACAGAAGATGGAATGGTATTATCTAGTAATTTTGAGTATGAAGTTATTAATCGTTCGGCTTCAGATATTTTAGAGTTATGCAATGGAGAAAGAGATATTAATGAAATTATTTTATCAATATCGGAAAAATATAATTTAGATTATGACAAAACAAAAAATATAGTAATTGAATTTTTGGAATGTAGCAAACAAAAAAATTACATTGAATTTCGCAATATAAGGAAGAAAGAAGAAATCAAATTATACGGGAATGCAGACTCATATACACCTTTTCATGCAGAAATTGAAATAACAAAAAAGTGTCCTTTAAAATGCAGGCACTGTTACAATAACTCGGGTAAACAGAGTAAGGACGAATTAACTTCCGAAGAAATTATTGAAATAATGGAAGAGTTAAAAAATGCAGGTGTAATTAAAGTGGCTATTACAGGGGGAGAACCTACATTAAAAAGAGGGTTTATTGATATATGTAAATTTGCAGCTAAATCTTTTCTGGCAGTTGCAATAATGAGTAATGGCTATTTAATTAATCAAGAAATGATAAATGAACTTGTGGAATATAAAAATAATTTGGCTTTTCAGATAAGTATTGATGGTACAGAAAAACATCATAATACAATTAGAGGAGTTAGTGATTCGTTCCAAAGAGCATGTAATGCAGTAAAGCTATTGTCAGAAAATGGTTTTAAGGTATCTATATCGTTTACTTGTAATAATGAAAATTATAATGATGTAGAATATGTAACAAAATTGGTTAAAGAACTTGGAGCAATGCAAATTACATATGGGCTAACTATGGATTTAGGACGAGCATCAGAAAATAATTTGGCGAATAAGGTGCAGTATGTAAATTTTTATCAAACAATATTGAGATTAAAAAAGAAATATACAGAGCCTGGTTTTTACATTAATGTATCAGAAGAAGTGGCTCCAAAAGTAACCCAATCTGTACAAGGTAACTGTGGTCTTGGTATTAGTCAAATTGCTATTCGAGAAAATGGAGATGTATCTCCATGTGTGTGCTTTTTCTATTCTATTGGCAATTTGAAAAAGCAAAAATTATCAGAAATACTTTCAGTTGAGTTTGGAGAAACAATGAGAAGACTTCAAGAACCAAATTCAAAAACATGTACTGGTTGTTTAAATGAATCAAATTGTGGAAAATGTTTAGCGAATGTATATGATAGTGAATTAACAAAACAAGGATGTAAGTGGAGAAATAAGAACAGTGACGTCCTAAATAAACTCAGTCAGTATTTGAAACCTATAAATTAAGGGGTAAGAATTAAGGGGTAAGAGAGATGGTATTTGAAAGAAAACTCACAGAAACAATTCAAGAAGGCTTAATATATTATATTAATGGACAACGCTTTATTTCACGAGCACTTAATTGTGGAGAAAATACCTATAAAATAAAAGGAACTGAAATATACTTATTTGCAGAAAATATAAAAGCAGAGCCAGAAATAAGAATAGATGCAGAATATTTAGATATTGGTATAAAGGGATATAATAAAGTATTTGAAGTGTTACAAAGTATAGGATGTATATCTAGATTGATGATATCTGTGGTATTACAAAATACAATATCGATATATAATGAAAATACCATAGAAAAAAATTATAATTTGTATATTGAAATTAATCTTACCTATAATGTACAGAATTATCCATTTACAATAACTCGTTCAAAAATTCTTTCACCTCAAAGTAAAGATAATATACTAAATGAATTGTTGTGTTTAGCCGAAAAAATTGTTATGAAATACAGGTTTATGTTTACCTTACCATTGATGCCACTTAAATCTAATAAATATCATACAATTTTAGCAGCTGGGGTAGGAGGGCTTTTAATTCATGAATGTATAGGACACAATTTGGAGGCAGACATTTATTATAAAAAAGATAGCCTTTTAAATAATAAGATTGGAATGAAAATTTTCAACAGTACAATAAATATATCGGATTGCTGTAATAAATCTAATTATATAAATTTCGAACTTTCGTCTGATGGAACAAAGGCACAAAATGTAAATTTGATTAAGTCGGGAATTGTTGAATCGGTTATGAGTGATAAATTTACTTCTTTATATTACCATATTGCTGATACTGGTAATGGAAGAATAGCATCATTTGAAAATAGAGTTTTGCCGCGTATGAGGAATACATATCTTGAAAAAGGGTGCTGTCATCCTGAGCAAATGGTAAATTCTATGAAAGAGGGTTTAATAGCATTGGAATCATGTGGTGGAAGTGTTGATGTTGTCACTGGAGAGTTTATTTTACATGTATCTATTGGCGGAATTATTATGCGAGGAGAACTTGTAGGACTAACATTTCCATATATACTTAGGGGTAATGTATTACAAACATTAAATTGTATTAGTGAAATTGGCAATGATTTAGAATTTAAACATACCAAATGTATAAAGGATGGTCAAGAAATCAAAGTTTCATTTGGATGCCCAACAATTAGATTGGAAAATCAAAATGTGTATTGCTAACAGGAAGGGGAAAAATGAATAGTACATATAATCTTTCTGATAAAATAAGTATAGAGAAATACGATTTTATTGAAAAAAAAGAAGAAATTTTCTGTTCAAGTTCGTGGAATGAAGAAATTATTGTTAATTCAGATATGTTTATTAAGACTCAATCGGCTATTAGTGGTTTAGCGCTTAGAAAAGAATTGGATGATCGTGTGATTTGTAAAATCGTAGATGGAAATTGTGATAACTTGAATATTGATTTCACAGATTTTCGTGATTCATATATTGAACTTCCACAATCTTTTCCTATACCGCAGCAAAGTGAAAATTTTAACATATTTAAGAGTCAACAAGAGCCATTTTTATATGAAAAATTTAATATAGATCTGTCTGATATTAACTATAAAGAATTATTTATGAAGGCGAATTTTGAGCTTGAAAAGATAGATGTGGAATTAATAGAAATGCAAGCATATTACCAATATATTTTGTTTAAATATCTAAATTCTGACGGACAAAATGGATATGGATATAGAAATATTGTCAGTATATCTATTGCATATAGAAAAAAACAGGAAAAGGAAACGTATTCATTGTTTGAAACTGGTATGAGCATATATAATGCATTTCAAACAGCAATAAAAAAAATATTTGAAAAGGTTAGAGATGATCAGTTAGATATTCTAGGAAAAATAGAAACTATACCTTCAGATATTACCGGGGTATTGATTCCGAGTAATTTGCTTGCAAAACTAATAGAAAATTTATATTTTACATATTATATAAAAGATGGAAAAATTAGGGGTAATAATATACCACATATAAGTAAATTATTATCTATCATAGTAAATGATTTTGAAAATAAGACTGTGGGTGGGAATATAACTGGAATTGGAACAAGATTAGAACCAAAGTTTTTGTGCAGAGAAGGAACAAGTTTTGATTTTTATGATATTATAAGGAGATACGATTATCGTGAAAATCCTAATTTTAAATTGGATAAGGTAAGGGTATTACCTGGGGAAAAAAGTAATTTTAATTATTATAAAAGACACATAGTTGAAATTTGCGAATTAAGAGGAATAGAGGAAAGTTTTAATCCGAAGACATTAGATTTTGTTGCTTTTATTAGGGGAAAAGAGTATAATGATGGTATAAGCATTAACCAAGTTGAGGTAGAAAAAAAACTAAATATTGTTCAAATTTTACAATCAGTTATTGCTGTTGATGATAAGTGTAAATATGAATTAGATGGACGTATATTAGCACCAGATGTAATAGTGGATAGCATATGACTGAATTAAGGAAGGAGAAGAAAATGTACTTAGAACTGAAAAATGTTAGATATGCTTACGACAAGCAGATAGTTTTAAATGACATAAATTTTTCAATTGAAAAAGGGGAAATAACAGGTTTAATAGGAGCTAATGGAGCTGGAAAAACAACTACTATATTAAATTTGACTAAAAAAATAACTCCACAAAGTGGTGAGATTCTTGTCAATGGTATAAATCTTCAAAATATAAAAATGTCAGAAATAAAAACTTCTTATATACCAGATGCACCAGTGTATTATGAAGAATTAACTCTTTTGGAACATTTACAATTTGTAAAGGCATTATATCCTAAAAATACAATTGATGTTGATCAGATAATCGATATACTTGAACTTAACGAACATTTGTATAAAATTCCTTGTATGTTGTCAAAAGGGACACTGCAAAAAATGATGATAGCTTTAGCTCTAATAAGAGATTATGATTTGCTTATTGCGGATGAACCTTTTAACGGGCTTGATCCGAAGCAGATAAACGTATTTAAAAATATTTTAAAAGAGAATAGATTTGCTAATAAAGCGGTATTAATTTCAACACATTTATTAGATATGGTAGAGGACTTATGCGATAAATTTGTTATGATTCACGAAGGGATAATTATCGCCGCGGGTAGCAAACAAGATATCATTCATCAATATAATTTAGACAAAGATAGTTCTTTAGAAAAAGTATATTTAAATCTTATTAATAGGTAATGAGGTGAAGAAAAATATGAAAATATATAAGCTTCTAATGACTAATAGAATCAGAGAATATATTCGCTTATTTAAAAATATGTATATTCAAATAATTGGATTGATTATACTAGGAATAATATCCGTATCCACAATTATGAAATGGTATTGGCCTATTTTGTCTCAAATGAATAAACTTAATTGCGGGACTTTTTATATAATTATTTGTGTAATTCTTATTTTTAGTTTATACAAAAGTTTAGGACATGTAAAACCGGCAATTATTGTAAAACCAATGACCCTTTTTCTATTAGATACAGAACGTTTAAAAAAGATTTTGCACTTTAAATATTTATACTATGAATTTAAGTATCTGGTTTTATCTTTAATATTTACTATTTGTACTTGCGGGTTAAACGTTAATTTTTCATTTATAAAGATTTGTCTAATATTTTTTGCATGTTTATCGACAAGTTTATATGCAGCTTGGAGTATATACAATTCAGAAATTAGATTTAAAAAATGCCTATTCAAAATTGCAGTGTTAATAAATAATATACTATGTATTTTGGCATTAAACTATACGTTTTTCTTAATTGGGGTATATTTATTATTAGGATGTTTGATTGTGTACGCTGTTGTGAATATTAAAATTAACTATTATAAATATACTGAAGATATGGTGTATATGGAGAAAATATTAACTGCCCAAAATAGTAATAATATGATTCTATTAACACAATATGCTAAAGAAAAAGTGGCTATGTCTGTATCTAGAACAAGACCTGAGTCAAGATTACTTAAAAAATGTCCTCTTTTGTGGAAAACATTTACCTCTATAATTAGAATTGGGAAAAATGGAATAATTATTGGAATATGTATATTTTCTATAACATTTGCAATTAGTAAAGTCGAATTTTTTTGGCAATTTCCAATAATAGATATAGAGCAAACAAGATATGTATTACTGTTGGGTGGTGTCTTTTTCTTGTATCAAATATGTGTTCAGACTTTTGTAAAACAATTGAATGATATTGTGGAAAAGCAGAAAGATGGATTATATATACCAATACGAACAGGAAATATTATACTGCAGTTTGCTATAGTTCCATCAATTATATTAACAGTGCTTACATTTATATTAGGTATTCTATTAAGAAGTCAAATATTATTTGTTTTTATATTTTATAGTGTGCTTTTGGCATATTTGGTTATTACGCTATTTATGAATGTATTCAATAGGAGGTTACTGGAAAAAGTATATGCGGTATTTAGTATATTAATTTTATTAATTTCAAATTTGTTGTTATTATAACTTAAAACAAAAGTAGATGAATTGTATAATTAAATATGCATGATTTTGATACCTAAAAAATCTTCAGTTAAGCTATGAGATTTTTTAGGTATTTTCCATTTATCAGGATAAAATCACTCGTAAGCGCTTGAATTTTAGGCGTTGCTAGAAAAATATCTAGCTACTTTCCAGTAACCGGAGTACTTTGATGTTTATTGTAGAATATAAGTACATAAAGTTGCAGAGTAAAATGCAGAATGTTGCATCTGCATTTTACACAAAGTTGCAGACCTCATGGAACGAGTTGCATTTCCGTCTTCATGGCACTCAAGTCGAGGTTACAACTATTAAAAATCCATTGTAGTAATACCCGTAAACCATTATCCTTGTCTGTGTTGACCAAACATTTGATAAGGCGGAAAGGGGTATGCTTACAATGGATCAGATACATCATATCAGACAGCTCTATTATGAGCAAGATAAGAACATATCTGAAATTGCACAGGAATTACACTTGAATTGGCGTACTGTGCAGAAGTACGTCGATATGGAGGATTTCAATCTTCCGCAACCGGCACAGAAGCCAATCCAAAACACTTGTCCTAAACTGGAACCGTACAAGCCGTTGATTAATTCATGGCTGCAGGAGGACAAGAAGGCACCGCGAAAGCAGCGCCATACCGCTAAGCGTGTTTATGACAGACTTAAGGTTGAAACAGACGCTTTTGACTGTTCCTACCGTCTGGTCGCTGAATACGTGAAGGATAAAAAGAAACAATTGCACCTTGACAACAAAGACAAAGGAAAGCTTCCTCTCATTCATCATCCCGGTGAAGCTCAGGGAGATTTCGGTTCTGCTGATTTCTATGAAAACGGATACAAACATTCAGGTAAATATTTCGTGCTTTCATTCCCTTACAGCAACCAGGGATATTTCCAGCTAAACTATGGGGAAAACATGGAGTGCCTGTTGGAGGCCATGGCGGCGGTATTTGAGCACATTGATGGAGTCCCTGAGGAAATTTGGTTCGACAATACATCTACCATTGTCACAAACATCATCAAAGGCGGCGGCCGTAGCGTTACAGAACGTTTTCTCCGATTTCAGGAACACTATGGATTCAAAGCGGTTTTCTGCAATCCCGAGTCCGGCTGGGAAAAAGGAAACGTGGAATGCAAAGTCGGATACAGCCGACGCAACTTCCTTGTTCCGGTACCGCGCTTTCTAACCCTTGCTGATTATAATAAACAGCAGCTGTTGGAAGCAGATCACGACGGAGACAGAGACCATTACCGTAAGGACAGCACCATCCGTGAATTGTTTGAAAAGGACAAGCAGGCATTACTGCCTCTGCCCCATATACCATTCGAACTTGCAGGTTTTATCAGTGGAGTACATACTAACGGCTGGGGAAAATTCTCTTTAAATAAAGGAACGCATGAGTATTCTGTTTCCCCAAGGCACACGAATACGGTAGTGACTGTAAAGCTCACATCTAAAACAGTGACTGTCCTGGATGAAAATCAGAAGGAAATCGTCACACATAAGCGCCTGTATGGAGAAGGACATCAAGAGAGCATGGAGTGGCTTCCCTATCTTAACTATGTAAGCCGTCATCCAAGATCCCTGATGAACACCGGGATCTACACCATGATGCCAAAGGAGATGCAGACTTATCTGTCCGGATGTGAGGGTCCAGCCCGGGGAAAAGTCCTTAAGATCCTGTCTGAATTAACAGAAAGGACCGGATTTGACAGTGCATTGCAGACAGTCAATCAGGCAGTCGCTTATCAGGTTACAGATGCGGACAGTTTAAAAAATCTGTACCGCAGGCTTTATGCAGATGTACCGGAATTACCGCCCATGAAACTGCATGCAGGAATTCCGCAGATGAAGCAGATGACTGCTGATCTCGCTTCCTATGACCGCATTTTGCTGAAAGGAGGTGTGGCAAATGGCTGATTATCATGAAGAAATCATTAACTGCTGTAAAAAACTCCGATTATCGGCAAATCTCGCAGATCATGCATTGACAACAGAAGGAGAAAGTCATCAGGAGTATCTATATAAACTGCTGTCAAGCGAAATCGCTTACCGTCAGAAGCTGCGGATCGCAAAGCTTACCAATACAGCGGGCTTTCCAAGGCTCTATGATTTCAGCCAGTTTCGTCCGGATGAAGTCGAATTTCAGGATACCAGTCTGGAACAATTAAAGAATCTTGAATTTTTCACAGAAAAGAAAAACCTGATTCTTTATGGCTGCACCGGAACAGGAAAAACTATGCTTTCCATCTGTATAGGTATTGCAGCCTGCAAACGAAACATCCCGGTTAAATTTTTCAGGACAGCCGGCCTGGTAAATCTTTTTTCAGAATATCAGAGCCGTAATAACCTCAGTGCGCTGAAGAAAAAGCTAGACAAGGCAGAAATACTGATTTTGGACGAATTTGGCTACGTTCCATATGACCGTACCGGATTCCAGCTCCTGTTTGACTATCTATCCGAGATCGAAAGCAGCAAGGTCATCATTCTCAGTACAAATCTGGAGTTTTCCAGATGGGTAAATGTACTTTATAATGAACAGATGACCGCAGCATTGGTAGGAAGGTTGACGCACCACTGTCACCTCCTACTTTTCCCCGGTCAGAACAACCGACTCAGGGAATCGAGCATTAATGAAATCTATCGTGGCATTGCTGAAAAAGCAGCTGGACAGGAGGCATAAAATGAGACGAAAATCTAACTTTGTCAAGGAACAAACCATAAGGCGTCTACAGGAACAATGTTCAGAAATGAGCGCTGTAATCCAGGATTTAATGGCAGATGCAAAACGAGATCAGGACGAACTGAGCTATCTGCGTGATTTCATCCATTATTATAAGCTGGATGAGAACTATCATTATTTTCGTGAAAATGCTCACGAAGAATGCTCCGAAGATATGCCGTTTCCGTACTATACACTATAAACTGAATAATGGTATTGCTGCAGTGGTATTCCGGTGGCCAGATGGCTGCCGAACCATCTGCAACTTTGTGTAAAATACAGATGCAATTTTGTGTATTTTTATCTGCAATTTTATGCAAAAAGTACTTGCAAAAAACATACTTTGACAATTCACATATAATTGGTTATTGATTTGATCTTGCGGCTCAGCGTTCAATTTCAGATTTCACAGCTGATTATTATGGTGCGGCGGGTGCCGGTATAATCAACAGCCTCATTCTATGGCGCCAGAAGTTCTAAGTCATCATCACTCATACTATCATTTGGCATTTTTTCAAGAAGATAGGTTAGATAGTGATAGACGTTTACTCCATTTGCTTTTGCCATTTCCGCTATTATATATACAATGGCACAGGCAAGTGCGGTTATTTACAGTTTATGTGAAACAACAAAGCTCAATAATTTGAGACCGTATTACTATTTTAAACATCTGCTCACAGAACTTCCAAAACTCTGTGATGAGAAAGGAAATATAGATTCTACAAAACTGGATCATCTGTTGCCTTGGGCAACAGAATTGCCAAAAAATGTGAGCGTGTGAAGATATCTCTGTAAATACTAATCTTCTATGATAATGATGGGGCGAAAGGTTTGGTTTTGAGCTTTCCGCCCTTGATTTATATATATCAAGACATATTGAGTATGTCAAGAGCAGACGAGGAATCCCGCCCGTTTTTCATTGTATGATATTAGCCCATTTTTAAATACGACCTTCGTACATAATGCTTAATTCTCCGTAAACCTGCCCCCAATTACGCAATGGCATCGTCCATTTTTTCGTAGCTTCGAAGGTTGCCAGATATAGTGCTTTTAACAAGGCTGTATCGCTTGGAAATACGCTTCGCTGGCTGTTTAACTTGCGGTATGTAGAATTCAGGCTTTCTATGGCATTCGTAGATCACCTTCCGGACATCTGCCGAAAACTTGAAAATCGGTGAAATGGCATCCCAGTTCTTTTCCCAGCTATTCATGGAATTAGGGTATTTTTCAGACCACTTCAAAGTGACTTTTTCCAATGCCTCTAATGCTTTTTCCTCTGTTGAAGCATGATATATTGTTTTTAAATCACAAGCAAATGGTTTCATGTCCTTATTTGCCACATATTTTAATGTATTACGAACCTGATGCACGATGCAACGCTGATATTCCGTCTTTGGAAATGCGGCAGCAATCGCTTCCTTGATACCGGTGAGACCGTCAGCACAGATGATCAGGATGTCCTGTACTCCACGGTTCTTCAGCTCATTCAGGACAGAAAGCCAGTATTTTGAGCTTTCATTATTTCCGACTTGTATTGTCAGGACTTCTTTCTGGCCATCACGATTTATACCGAGAATAACATAAGCTGCCAATTTTTTAATAACTCCATTATCTCTTACAGAGTAATGAATGGCATCTATGTAAAGTATCGGATAAACCTCTGAAAGAGGACGGTTCTGCCAATCTTCAATCTGTGGCAGAATTTTATCTGTCACATCAGAAATAAACCCTTCTGAAGCCTCGAAACCGTAGATATCTTCAAGGGTATCTGAAATCTGGCGAGTTGTCATTCCTTTTGCATACATAGAGATGATTTTCTGATCAATATCAGAAATATCCTTCTGACGTTTCTTTACAACCTGCGGCTCAAATGTAGATTTACGATCCTGAGGAACATCAATTTCCATGCTTCCATAACTGCTGTTGACACGTTTTGTCTTATAGCCATTGCGGTAATCATCACTATCTGAACGCTCCGATTTTTCATAACCAAGATGGTTATCCATCTCAGCTTCCATCATTTCTTTGATTGTTCCACCCAAAAGATTTTTAAGTGCATCCTGGATGTCTTCAGCGGTTTCAATATCATACTCCTGCAGGAGTTGCTGAATAATGTTTCTTTTTCCTTCAGTCATTACTACTTTGTGTACTGGTTTTTTCTCTCTTCTTGCCATGATAAAAGGCCTCCTATGATTTTTTATTTTATCATAGAAGACCTCATAAATCATTATTTACAGAAAAACTTTCATAGGCTCAAAAATGTAGAAAACCACGCCGCTAAAATCTAGCGGCGTTAATTTATAGGTAGGCGTAGGGTTTTACTTTTACGAAACTGTATGAGGCGGCATCATTTCTTCCGGAAAATCTTTAAGATCATAATCCGATGATTATCATTAGTACAATTTTACGACAATCCATTACAGTTAATATACACTTTATTACACTTCTTATGTATAATTGCTTTTTATGATACAATAGAAAAAAACGGGAGGAAATCAAATATGTCAAGAATACTAAAAAAAGTAACCATGTTTATCAATATTAATTTTTTATCTATAGTAGCTAGTTTTGCTCTAATTATCAGTACTATTGCATCCAACCAACGCTGTTGGTATGTTATGTATGAGGACAAATTGCCAGATGACCATACGAGATTAAGAAAATTTTAATATATTATGCAATTTACAAATTATATACTTAAAAAAATGATTGATTATCATATAATAGACAACGATGATAAAGAAATATACATATATGGGTTGAACACAGGGATTATGATAATTATTAATTTGTTCACTTTTTTAATCTTTTCTTATTTAATGAAAGAATTGGACATGGCTATAATTTTATTATTATCATTTATTCCTTTACGTTCCCTTAGTGGTGGTATTCATTGCAGTTCAAAATTTGTTTGTTATATAGTTTCGAATACAACAATGCTGATTTTGCTTGGACTATTGGAATATTTCACAAAAAGAGCATGGTTTATTTTGATTCTCGCAACTATCAGTGGTTATTATGTTTTTTCAAAAGAAGTAACAAATAGCCCCAATCGTAATCTTGATGATCATGAAGTTATATTTTACAGTAACAGTAAAAAGAAAGTTATTTGTTTGCTGTTCTTTATAATTATCATGTTATTACTAACGCATAAGATTGAATACGCAGTTACTATAATGTGTTCTATCATTTTGGTAGCAGTTCTTCTTATCTTAGATGTGAAGAAAATATGAGTATTCGTCAATAGCTAAAGGTGCATAATTTCTCTTAATTAGGAGACTGTGCACCATCTTTTATGATAGCATGTGCTGATATATATAAACTAAGGACCGAAAGCTCAATATAATATTAGGCTTTAATATGCATATATTGAGATGATTTTTCATCATACTTAGCCTTTTTTCCTCAAATTTGAATCTATATAGAATGGATCTTCGTTTTTAAAAATGCCATATAAAACAGCACATACTTCAAATGATTCCCCCATATCCATAAAACTTACAGTTCCATT
>UMFZ01021759.1_pt1 | contig 12474 bp, 14 predicted proteins | sample 1965141 | NCBI WGS metagenome assembly UMFZ01 (sample SAMEA4836059, study PRJEB28245) | human gut metagenome | biome: gut microbiome; material: fecal sample | place: Denmark | collected 2008
AGTAGAAGAATTTTGCAAAGCAGCGGAGAAAGAAGAACAGGCAGCAGTTGATATTGTTGTTGTATTTGATGAAGGGGAAATTATACAATATCATTTAGAGTCAATGAATGGAAAGATAAATGTTCGATTATGTCAGGTTAAATGGAAGGATAATAGCCCACAGGCTAATTATTATGATGAATATGAAGCATATGAGTGGAAATATACAGAAAAAGGATACTTGTTTCTGGAGGAATATCACCCACCGGGATTTGATGGAGCACCGGGTGAAACTGGATTCAGAGTGCAGCCATTAGATAAAACATGCCGAGAATTGAATCGAAAATATGTTATGCCGTTGGGGTATGCACTTAATAATCTGTTGATTACAAATTGGGATAACCAGAATTATACGGAACTTGATTTTTATGATCTTTATGAAAAAATGTATTATATGAAATATGGAAAGCAAGTTCCATATGAAGCAAATTATGGTGGAGCAGAATATGAAGTTCCAAAAGATGAGTTTGAAGAGGTTATAAAGACCTATTTACCATTTAGTAATAGCGAGATTGAAAAAGGAACTTTTTATAACTCTGATAATAGAACTTTTAGATACAGACCGCGAGGGTTATATGATTGTGAATTCCCATATGAGCCATATCCGGAAGTTATATCATATGAAAAATTACAAGATGGAACATTAAAACTTACGATAGAAGCAGTATGGGAAATCAGAATGTTAGATCAGGCAATCACAAGTGAATTGATGATAAAACCTATGGAAGACGGAAGTTTCCAGTATTTATCAAATAAGGTAATCAGTTCAGATCAAAATGCAAATGCAGGGTGGTATATGCCAAGGTTAACAGAAGAAGAGTGGGAAGAGAATTACAGTAATAATTAGGGGGCAATATGAAAAGAAAAAGTATTTTGTTAGTACTTTGTATAGGAATGATTCTGACTTCCTGTGAAAGTAAGATATCGTTAAACAGCACAGATGTAAAAAATGAGAAGAATCAGAAAAACACTACCATGGAAAATCCGGATAAGGGATATAATCTACCAATCGATGAAGACAAGAAAAAGGAAGTTGTGAACGATTGTGAAGAAATTATGGGCATTGTCCGAGACATTTATTCTGAATATAATGGAATACAAGAAGCAGATCAGAACACTGCTGAGCAAATGATGAATCGGATGAAAGAAATTATCAAACAAAATGGGAATCCGGTTATTGGTTCCGATCATTATTCTGTTATGGATAATTATCAGAAGATGGAACAATTTTTAAAATCTGCAGAACAAGAAGAAAAAGGAAGTGTAATTTTATATGAAGCAGATACAGATGGTGGAATTACCAGAAAAGAATATATTTATGATGGAAAAGAAATGAGTGTGATGTCCGCAAAAATGATCTGGAGTGAGGATACAGAGCCTGTACTTACATACATATCGCTATCAAAAATAAAAGAATGGGCATATACTGAAAATGGGAATTTCTGTTATGAATTATGCGTACCTGAACCACCGGAAGTGACAGAGATTGTAGATGGAAGTTGTATTATCCGGGTAAAGCCTTTGAGTGAGGAGTGTCGGGAATATTTAAAAAAATATGTGAGTACGTTCGGCTATCAAGGAAACAATCTGTTATGTTCAAACTGGAATGCGGAGGATATGCAGGGGTTGGATTATAATGGACTTTATGAATATTTTTATCAAATGAAATATGGAGAAAAATTTACTGCAGAAAAAGAGGTTGTGGGAATTCCAGCAGAAGAGTTCGAAAATGTAATTATGACATATCTTCCTGTTACAAAAGAAGAATTGAAAGAATGGGCGGTCTACGATGAACAAAGTAATAGGTTTATCTGGGAACGATTGGGATATGGTAATTATTCACCAACACATTTTGGCTTGTCTTTACCGGAAGTAACAGAAGTCAGGCACAATGAAGATGGAACCATTGTTTTGACAATTCATGCAGTATGTGATTCTGTTGTATGTAATGATGTTGTTATTACACACGAACTTACGATGAAAATTCAGGATGATGGAACGATTCAGTATGTTGGAAACAGGATTTTAGATAATGGTATTGATAATATACCGAGGTATCAGTACCGGTTAGGTAATTTGCAGAATTGATCAGTAGAGAAGAAATAAATAAAGAGAACTGATAACGGGAAATTATGCTATCAGTTCTCTTTATTTATTTCCAAATACCAAGATTAGAAAGTACAGATTTTGTTATTTCGGTAGCCTGACTTCCAGTTGCACCAGAAGAGGATTGAATATTTGTTGCGAAGTAGTAAGTATTATTCGCTGTTTCAATGTATCCGATAAACCAGCCATTGACATCTTTACCATTGACACGCCCGGTTCCTGTTTTCCCGTAAAGAGAACCGGAAGAAGTAGTGGAAAGCAGCAGAGCTTTTTTTACTGCCTGGATATTTTTACTGTCAAAATGAAAATTATTTTGATAGAAATCCTGTAACAATTCCACCTGTTCTATGGGTGATATCTTCAGAGAGAAATCTGTCCAATAGAGATTTAGATTTGTTCCAGTATTCTGATTCCCATAGTTTATTGTCTGTAAAAATGTTCTTACGGCTTCAAAACCTGCCTGTGAATCAATTGCCTGAAAATACCAGTTTACGGAATTATGTATAGCCGAGGTTAAATCTTGATCGGCTTCCCATGAATTAAAAGGATATGGTTCTCCATTCCATGTGAAAGTGGAATGTTCTGGTGTAATAATTCCAGATTCCAAGCCAAGTAATGCATCATATATTTTATAAGTCGAATTCGGTGATACACGTGTGGAAGCATGCTCCATATTATAAATATTCCATTTATCAGCAGACTGATCATATAAAACAAAACTTCCAGTGTAGTCCCCAAAATTGGAAGAAAGATTTAGCTGAGTAATATTCTTTTCGGTTGTGTCAAAATGATACCCAGTCTGATCAGAAGCATAAGCAGAAAGTATGGGAATGCATCCAATGATGATAGTAGAGACGAATATGCATATAAGATATCCACGAATTTTTTGTTTAAAAGTAGGTTGGTGGAATGATGCAATATTTAAAATGCGTCCTTTTAACTGTTTTATATTTCCACTAATTCCCATAGTAAGAGGGAATGGAGACAGAGCTATTGTTTCGGCAAAGTTAATCAGTGTATTTCCATATGACTTGTATTCTGTTTCTTTCAATAATTGTAATACAGCACTGTCGCAGGCAAGTTCCCGTTCCTGTCGTATTCTTTTTAGAAAATACCAGATTAGGGGATTGAACCAGTAGAAAACATTTACTGTATTTATCAAATATCCAATTAGAATATCTTTATGCTTGTAGTGCTGCAGTTCATGAAGAAGCATATAGCGAATATCAGTTGCGCTTATAGTTCCAGCGTTAAAATCTGAAATCAAGTGAATTGGAAGATAAATGCGAGGATGCAGGAAACCAGCCAAAACAGGAGATTTCAAAAATGCTGTACTATAAATCGGAATGGTATGCTTGCTGTTCACTTCGTTTAAACATTCTATATAAAGAGCGTTTAGTTCTTCATTTTGAAGAGGTAAAGCAGAACTATGTAAGGCTTTTACTTGTTTTACTGAGCGGTAGAGAAGAAAAAACATTATGAATATACCGATACTCCAGAAAAATACAAGTAATGTGTGAATAAAAGTTGGTATTTGGGTGCTGACAGAGACAGCAAAATCATTTATTTTATCCAAATTATAACCATTACCAGAAAGAAAAGTGGTTTGAATGTCACCATTGGTACTTGAACTGGCTGTCAGCAAATGTCTCCACGATATAGAAGATGGGGCAGAGTTTATCGGTAAAAAGGGAACAATTAGAACGGCAAGAAATATAATCGAAAGATTATATTGCATACATGCGGATAATTGCCTTTGCAATAAATTTTTTAATCCCAGTAAACTACCTAAAAAAATACAAATGATGGCATTACAGAGTAAAAATCGAAAACTAAAATATATCAAAATATGCTCCTCCCATGGTTAATGATTGGAAAGAAGATTCCGTAAGCTGGCAATGTCTTCTTCAGACAATTTATCATCCTCAATGTAAGAGGCAAGCATAGAAGTGATATTATCATTATAATATCGCTTTAAAAAAGAATTACTTTCCTGCCGAATATATTCGTCTTCCTTGACCAATGGAGTATAGACAAAAACCCGGCTTTGTTTTTCATAGGTTAGTGCTTTTTTAGAAACGAGACGTTTAATCAATGTCTGAATTGTTTTAGGACTCCAACTGGAAATTTGTGTTAATTTTTCAGTAATTTCATTGGTGCTGATTGGTGCGTATTTCCAAACGATTTTCATAACTTCAAATTCAGCTTCTGAAATTTGAGGCAGATTGCTCATGTGATATTCCTCCAAATCTTACAAATGTAATAAAAATATTATATATCTTAAAAGGTTATTCTGTCAACGAAATAAAAACTTGACTTTAAATCTTACAGATGTAATAATAGATAAAAATTACACTTGTAAGATTTGAAATGTGAAAGGTTTTTATAAAAATGGGAAGGGTAGTTGTTGTAACATTTGATGAAAATGAGGAAGAAAAATTAAATGAATTATTACATTTTCTGTCTGCTAAAAAATACTCTGAGATGCCTGATAAACAAAATAGGGTACTTGATTACGGAGCATTAAAAATAAATGCGGAATATCGTTCTGTAGAAAGTAATGGTGAGCTGGTTCAATTGACGAATTATGAATTTGAAATATTATATTTGCTGGCAAAAAATCCAGGACGGATATTTTCAAAGGAACAAATATATACACAGGTGTGGAAAGAACCATATTATGGGGCAGAAGATAATGTTATGGGCATAATTCGGAGAATCAGAAAAAAGATTGAGCCAGATTCTGCAAAACCAAGATACATTTTAAATGTATGGGGTATGGGATATAAATTTAATGGTGAATTGATGAAATGATGGAATATAAAATTGGGCATAATTAAGTAAAGATACCAAAAAAAGCAGGAGAAATTTTTATGGAAAATGATATTTGGAATGAAATATCCTCTTTTTTGAACCAGTTGCGTTGTGAGAATATAAACAGAGAAAGTTATATCTATTTCCAAGAACTTGCAAATATTCAGTTGAAGAAGAAAATGGAAAAAGAAAAGGTGAATAAACTTCTCGATCATATAAGTTATGAGGACAGGGAGAAGTTGAAGCAATATGGAGAAATTTTGGAAGAAGAAGCGTTTGTGTCAGAACAAAGGGCATATTGTCAAGGATATGTAGATTGTATTCAGTTATTGGCTGGTTTAGGACTCTTGAAAAAATCGACGGATATGGAAAAAATAATTAGCGAGATGAAAAGCAATTAAGTGTGTCGTGGAGGAAAATGTAGTATTTGATAGATAAAAGGATGTTCGTAAAGAAGAAACAGTTATGTTATATCAAGTTGTAATGATATAGCATAACTGTTTTTAACATATGGTAATAGTATTTATTCCACTAATTTTAAATATCGGTAATTATCAGCTATTTATCGGTATTTTACAAGTTTTATTTTGTATCATTAGTAGTGTCTACGTTAGAAATAAAAGGATTAGAATCTAGCAGAGCTGTCGTAGTTGCAAGAATTACCTGTAACTGATAATCATTGCACTGATTTAAGAGCCGAAGAATCTGATCATATGTAGAATTATTTTTATTTTGATTTGGATAAACGTAGTCATCAGCAGAAATATTTAAAGTCTGCATGGTTTTACAAAATAATTCCAGACTGGGACCGCCTTTATGGCGTTCGAGGTCTCCAAGATAAGCCGCCGATATTCCGAGTTTTTCAGCAAGAGCTTCTTGTGTTAAATGCATTTCCATACGCCCTTGTTTTACTAAAGTGGCAAATAATGTTTTTGGAATATCCATGTTTGTATACCTCCATAAACTTAGTGTATTACCCAAAATTTGAAAAGTGAAAAGGGTGTAACATTAGAAAAAACACAGGGTATTACCCGATGAATGAGAAAGCATACAAATCTCTTTCGGTTAAAAAAACAGATTCCGAAAGAGATTTGTATGCTTATTTTCTTTTCCGGAATCTAACCGGAGAAAATATGGTTCTTAGCAAGAGTTCAGCTAAAAAATTCTGTTCAACAGAAGGTATTCAATTAAAAAAATCTCAACAATTTCATTAGTAAATGTTGGAATTGAAACTAGGGTAAGAGCCAATAATGAATCCAGGGTAATAAAATATCGAATTAAATGCGTCCATAGGAGTGAAATCTGTCAGGGCGTTTTTTGTTACCTAAATATTGAGAATGAGCAATTCAAAATAAGGTCGATTGTTCGTATTCGTGCCCCGCCTACTGATCTGAATTCAAAAAAAATTCAGATTGGAGGAAAGGTCATGGAAGGCAGACAGCCTAAAAGAAGAAAAGATAAATATAACCCATATGAAATCTATGAGAAGGACGGAAAATATTATGTTTCATTTCGTAATGGTGAAAAAGAGTACAAGGATTTGGAAATAGGAAAGAATGTATATGAAGCTTTTAATACGTTTGAATTGCAGGATGTGTCGCATATGAATGTTGTGGACAGGCATCTGGAACAGTCAGAAATCTGGGATTCCAGTTTATATGAACGGATATTTCAGAAAGAAGAAAATGTAGAGAATACGGTTCTGAATAAACTGGAAGCGGAACGGTTACATAGTGCAATTCAGCAGTTGTCGGAAATTCAGAGAAGACGATTGATGAAGTATTATTTTGAAGATAAGAAATATGAGCAGATTGCACAGGAAGAAGGATGCTCTTTTCAGATGGTAGCAAAGTCTGTAAAAGCAGCAATCAGAAATTTGAAAAAGATTTTGAGATAGTGGGTTGAAAAATAGCATTTAAGTGAGGAAACAGGTGGAAAGAGAAATATTTTGATCCACCTGTTTCTTCTTTTGTCACGAAAAGACTGGGGAGCGGGAAGAACCTTGACAAATTCATATACATTCATCAGGCACATTCCTGTTGTTATCGTGATGAGCGTAAGCCACATTAACAAATACGCCATAACACAGGCTGGGTAAAGACAGCGAAATCCCACCCGTATACTTCCTTTTGGTTTCAGTTTGTATTACCCGGACTGTTGAGCGAAAAATATCTGGTTATAACTGTCAGATTGCTTCTGGCAGGGCGATGACAGACAACAGGCATAATGATACTCCTGTCCGGTCATAAAGTCGTGTATACAAAATATTTCTTTGATGCCGCAACAAGTGAGGGCAGCTTCAGGAGATCCCTGGAGAGGAAAAATCCTAATCCCATATATTTATTTTAAATAAAATCCTGTGGAGCTGATCAGCAGTCAGCCGTCTGATGATTTCCCAATTACAAGTCGGGACGTCGGGGACAAATAGGCTTGTATTTTACATATTTAGGGATAACAACAGTTAGAAAGTCGAGAGGAGATAAAGCAAAGATGGAAGATAGAAACGTCAGGCGTGGGGATATTTATCATGCCGACCTTGATCCTGTATTTGGAAGTGAACAGGGCGGTTATCGTCCGGTGCTGGTGATTCAGAACAATATAGGAAATAAATACAGTCCGACAGTGATTGTGGCAGCAATTACTAGTAAAGAAAAAATGAAACTGCCAACACACATTGCAGTCCCGGAAATGGAAGGGTTAGAAAAAGATTCTGTAGTGCTGTTGGAGCAGCTTAGAACTTTAGATAAAAGACGGTTGGAAAATTATGTGTGTACCTTAGACCGCACTGAAATGGAGAAAATCAATAAAGCAATCAGGAGAAGTACCGGGATACCGAAGATAATTGAAAAACCGTTAGTCGTGAGCCTGTGCAGAGTATGTGCAGGCAATTTTTATGAGGTGCCGGGACATTATATCCGGAGGGTGAATCCAGAACAGCGATATAAGGATACTTGTATGTTTTGCAATATCAGAAAAGGATATGACTATTATATAGGAAAGAAGCGAGTGTGAGGGTAGTATATGGAGCAAGAAAAGGTACTTTTAAATGTAGAAGAAACAGCAGCTTACTTGAATCTTGGGATGACGAAAACTAGAGAATTGATGAGAGAAAATGAAAAAATATTTGTTGTCAGAATTGGCAATCGTAATTATGCACATAAGCTCTTACTCGATAAATGGCTGTTAGCACAGGTCAGAAAGTAAGTCAAGAATGCGAAACAAAAATTCGCATGTTTGTTTTGCACGTTTATGAATGGTAATTTGAAGGAGCAACAGATAAGAAGTTTTTCAGGAGGAAACAATTATGGCAAAAGCATTACCAAGAGGAGTTAGAGAGAAGAACGGTTCATATGAAGCAAGAGCGGTTGTAAACGGAATTAGAATCAATTTATATGGAACAGATCTAAACGAACTGATGGAAGAATTTGAAAAGGCAAAAGAAAATGCCAGGGATACATTGGATTATAGAAAAACAAGAATCACATTGAATGAGTGGTTTGAAGAATGGTTTTCAGAGGTAAAGCAACACCGGGTGAAGGAAACGAGTATTGCACCGATGAAAAATAATTTCAAAAGAACATTTGGCTTTTATATTGGTTCAATGAAGTTGAAAGATATTAAACCGTTGGATGTTCAGAGAGCATTAAATGCAATGGAACAGAATCATGTATCGCACAGTGCAATGCGAGAAGCATTGGGGCGTTTAAGAGAATGCTTAGATTTTGCATTAGGAAACCAATTGATTAAAGTAAATCCATGTTTGATTGTAGAAGTACCATGGACATTTAAACAATCAAAAGAAGAAATTGCATTAACCCAGGAAGAACAGGACAATTTCCTGAGTGAGATGGAGGATAGCTGGTATAAAGAAATGTTTTATTTCATGTGTCTGACAGGTGTACGAGTTGGAGAACTTGGTGGAATGAAATGGAGTGATATAGATTTTAAAAAGAAAGTAGTTCATGTCAGACGTTCCTTGAGTTGTAGTTATTATAATGGAGAAAAGAGAATGATGCTTGTAACTCCTAAAACGGTAAATTCAATCAGAGAGATTCCGTTTTTAGGAGAAATGGAAGAAATATTAAAAGCTCAGAAGAAAAAACAGAATAAGCTAAAAGAGGAACTGGGCAGTCGCTGGAGAAGTACGGATGATTTAAAAGATTTGGTTTTTACAACAGGTATGGGAAGTCCTTGTGTCAGATATGTTGTAGAAAAAGAAATTAAAAAGGCTTTAAAAAGAATGAGCGAAAAAGAAGGAGTTCTGGCAGTACAGGAAAATAGAGAACCCAGAGAAATCAGGGACTTTCACCCACATAGTTTACGGCATACGTTTGCTACAAGATGCTTTGAAAAGAAAATGGAACCGAAGGTTGTCCAGAGGTTGATGGGACATTCGAGTATCAGCATTACATTAAACATTTATACACATGTCTTGGATAATATAATGGAAGAAGAAATTAAGAAATTTGGAGTGGCGAAGACACAGACACCGGAAGAATATTATAATGAAGAAATTCGAAGAGCTAGAATTTCGGCTATGAGCCACTGTTGATTATAAAGTTGGGGGACGAAAATACTCCCCAACTTTATAAAAAGGACTCCCCAAATAGGAAAAAATGAAATTGAAATCAAGCAATAAATGCTCAAAATCATTCCCCAACTTAAAAATTTGGGGAACACCAGAAATCGTTAATTAGCTAGAAAGACAAATTTCTTGAAAATACTGATAAATACATAGCTGTATTATATATAGGTAGCAATACAGCAGGAATGTAAATTCAGAAGTTCGCAAATCAGGCTGGAATGTAATCCAAAAGTCGCAAATCAGATGAACGCATAATCTTACAGTTCGCATAAGAATTTGAACCGTAATTTTATCATGTAAATCAATGAAAAACCTTGAATTTCCTATGAAAATGGGATGATTCAAGGTTTTTTTGCGTGTAGGGAAATATAAATTTAAAAATTATTTTTTGATAATTATGGAAATATTTACCGATTGAAAGCAAGTAAGAAGAAATATATAATAATAAATATTATATTCATAATAGATTAGAATTTGAAAATGATTAGTAAATTAATTTGAATGCTATGTAAGGAAGAGATAAAAACTCTTGTCGATTTATTGCGGAATATGGAGACAGAGATAAAATATTTTGAAAATTTTTTTACTTCTTTTACCAGAACGATGATGAATTTAAATAATCGTGCAAGGAAATATATGGATTATTCTGATATTGATGTATTGTTTGCAAATAGTACAGAAGAAGCAATGAAATTGATTGATTTGTATGGTGAAAAAGGTTATATATTTATATCATATACACAATCAATGTATCATGCAAATTCGATTGATTTATATCCCCATACTTATGATACACATCATGTTATAGGTCAGGAGTATGATAAAGTTATGATTATGATGATAGAAATTTTAGATATGATCCAGAAAGAAGAATACAAGGAAAAGAACATCCTAATCCTGATTTATTGTTTTATAAGTTATTATATCAAGCGATTTCTCGAGCAAGAGAAAAATTATGTGTGTTAGTAGTAGAAAATTATAAATTATTTTCTGATATCTTAAATATAAAATTTGATATGTTATCCAGATATCAATATAAAGAAAATTATACAAATACAACACTGTCAGTAAAAAAGTTAAATCGATTTACTAAAAAAATTAAGGACAAACTTTCGGAGTTAGAAAAAAATAATGCAATTACAATTTCGGAAACAGTAGACATTATAAATGATGAATTAATGGGAGCGGAATTAAAGAAGAAAGTTGTGAGAAATGGTCTAAAATTATTGCAACTAATATGTGGTAAAGCCTGTGCTGGTAGCAGCATCGGTTAAAAAAATAGAAATGCTAGACTTTAGCAGAGTAATAAGATAAAATAGAATTAATTATTTTTTGTCAGTACAAAGGTTAAAGGAGTTAGAAAAAATGTATGAAATCATGAGTGCAGATGAAGCCATCCGTCTGATCAGGGATGGAGACTGTATCTGTGTCAATTCATTTGTAGGAATAGAGAACCCGACAGAACTTCATGAAGCAATCTACCGGAGATATCAGAAGATGCAGTCTCCTACACATCTGACGATTGTATCCAGTGCGGGATTCGGCGTCTGGGATGAAGAACATAATGCAGAAGGATATATCAGAGAAGGTGCAGTAGACAAACTGATCTGTGGACATTTCGGAGCCATGATGAGCACAAAGAAACTGGTGCTGGAGGACCGTTTTGAAGCGTATAATCTTCCCCTTGGATGCATTTCTCATGCAATCCGTGCACAGGCCGGAGGTCTGCCGGGAGCCCTTTCGAAAGTCGGACTGGATATATTCGTAGATCCAAGAAGAGAAGGACCTGGTATTAACCGCATATCCATCGATGATTCACTGGTAAAACATGTAGAAGTAGACGGGGACGAATTCCTGTATTACAAGCTTCCGAAGATTACGATCGCACTGATCAAAGGAACAGCAGCAGACAGAAAGGGAAATATCACATTCGATGATATGTTTATGTCCGGCGATGCTCTTTCCATCTGTCAGGCGGTAAAGGCAAACAGGGGAAAAGTTATCGTACAGGTAGACCGTCTGGTTGATGCACCGTCGCGTCCACGTAACGCCATTATTCCGGGATGTCTTGTAGATGCAATCGTTGTGGCAGAGCCGGAAAAGAGAAACGAAGCGTATACGGCGCTTACGGGAAGCTTTGAGATTCCTTACAAGGACTGGTATACATGGAGTGAAAAGATCGAGAATGTATCGACCAAACCAAAAAAGAACAGTGTGACGGGAAATATCATTGGTAAGAGAGCTGCACAGGAACTTCGGGTGGATGATATCGTGAATATCGGAATCGGTATCCCAGAGATGGTATCCCGGTATGCGAGAAAGAGCGGCATGCTGGATATGGTAACCCTTACGGTAGAGTCCGGTGGTATCGGCGGATTTCCGGTATCGGGAGAAGCATTTGGAGCTATGATTGGTGCAGCGTCAGTCTATGATATGGCGAACCAGTTCGACTTATATGATAACGGAGGACTGGACATCTGCTTTATGGGAGCTCTGGAAGTTGACAAATATGGCAACATCAATGCACACAGAGGACCTGGTGCATTTGCCGGAATCGGCGGATTTGCAAATATTACGGCAAAGACACCGACGGTTGTGTTCTGTATGACATTTGATGCCAAAGGTCTGGAGGTTACGCAGAAAAAAGGAGTGGTGACGATTCAGAAAGAAGGAGAAATTGCTAAGTTCGTAGAGAAGGTCAACAGTGTAAGCTTCTCTGCAAAGCGAGCGATAGAAAATGGACAAAAGGTATTGTATGTAACAGAACGCTGTGTGTTCAGACTGACACCAAAAGGCTTAAAACTGATTGAAGTCTACCCAGGAGTAGATATGCAGAAAGATATTCTGGACAGGCTGCCGTTTGAGGTGGAGATTTAAATTGGGATTTATTTAATTCAGGAAGGCACGACGACCCGGACCTGCATAAAAAG
>UMFZ01003940.1_pt1 | contig 12473 bp, 10 predicted proteins | sample 1965141 | NCBI WGS metagenome assembly UMFZ01 (sample SAMEA4836059, study PRJEB28245) | human gut metagenome | biome: gut microbiome; material: fecal sample | place: Denmark | collected 2008
ACATTTTGTTGCCCAGAAAACCATCTACGGTGGAAGTTATAATCTTTTGGCACATACGCTTCCAAACTTCGGGATTACCGCCAGTTTTGTAGATATTCATAATCTGGAGGAAGTAGAAGCAGCCATTCAGGATCAAACGAGAGGTATTTATGTTGAGACACTTGGCAATCCAAACAGTGATATACCGAATCTGGACGCGTTAGCAGAGCTTGCCCATAAGCATGGACTTCCGCTTATTGTAGATAATACATTCGGAACACCTTATCTGATTCGACCGATAGAACATGGCGCAGATATTGTTGTACATTCTGCTACGAAGTTTTTGGGCGGTCATGGAACGACACTTGGCGGTGTCATCGTGGATTCCGGGAAATTTGACTGGGAAGCAAGTGGACGTTATCCTGCAATCTCCGAGCCAAATCCAAGCTATCATGGGGTGTCTTTCGTGAAGACAGCCGGCGAGGCTGCATTTGTCACTTACATCCGTGCAATCCTGCTTCGAGATACAGGAGCGGCAATTTCTCCTTTTGCTTCATTTTTGCTTCTTCAGGGAATAGAAACTCTGTCCCTTCGTCTGGAACGTCATATCGAAAATACGAAAAGAGTAGTTGAATACTTGGAAAATCATCCCCTGGTAGAGAAAGTGAATCACCCATCCTTACCGGAACACCCAGATCATGATCTGTATGAGAAATATTTCCCAAATGGAGGAGGGTCTATCTTTACCTTTGAAATAAAAGGTGGTGTACAGGAAGCACACAAATTCATTGATCACTTGGAAATCTTTTCGCTTCTTGCAAATGTAGCGGATGTTAAGAGTTTAGTCATTCATCCGGCAACTACAACGCACAGTCAGTTGAGTCAAGAGGAACTTTTGGATCAGGGAATCCGTGAGAATACGATACGATTATCCATCGGAACCGAGCATATTGATGATATCATCGAAGATTTAGAAAAAGGGTTTCAAGCAGTAGGAGGTAGAAATCATGTCTAATATATATACATCAGCAGAACAGTTGATTGGAAGAACTCCTCTTTTGGAGCTCTCTCACATAGAAAAAGAATATAAACTAAAAGCAAAGATTATTGCAAAACTGGAGTATTTGAATCCGGCGGGCTCTGTCAAGGACCGAATTGCTAAAGCCATGATTGATGAGGCGGAAAACTCCGGGAAATTACGAACCGGTTCAGTTATCATCGAGCCAACATCGGGAAACACAGGGATTGGTCTTGCTGCTGTCGCTGCGGCAAGGGGATATCGGATTGTCATTGTTATGCCAGAGACTATGTCAGTGGAGCGCAGACAACTGATGAAAGCATATGGTGCTGAGCTTGTTCTTACCGATGGACGCAAAGGAATGAAAGGAGCAATTGAGAAGGCAGAAGAACTTGCAAAAGAGATTTCTGATAGTTTTCTTGTCGGACAGTTTGTGAATCCTGCCAATCCTAAAATCCACAGGGAGACAACCGGACCAGAGATCTATCGCGATACAGACGGGAAAGTAGATATTTTTGTGGCAGGTGTAGGAACCGGAGGAACCGTGACCGGAGTGGGTGAATATTTGAAATCCCAAAATTCTAACATTCAGGTCATTGCAGTTGAACCGGCTTCTTCACCGATGCTCTCAGAAGGGAAAGCCGGTGCTCATAAAATTCAGGGGATTGGCGCAGGGTTCGTACCGGATGTGTTAAATACGAATATTTATGATCGTGTGATAACAGTAGATGAAGAGGATGCTTTTCGGGTAGGAAGAATGATAGGACAAAAGGAAGGGGTTCTTGTCGGAATTTCTTCGGGAGCAGCCGTTCATGCTGCAATTGAACTTGCGAAACTCCCTGAAAATGAAGGAAAGAATATTGTTGTACTTTTACCGGATACCGGAGATAGATATTTGTCTACCCCGCTATTTTCCTGATGAAATATCGTCGTAGGACTGTTGAAATGCCATTATGTGACCGCCGGAATGAAACTTGATATTTTTGTCAGGAATGTAGTATTATTGCAGTAGGTTAAAGGAGGTTTTCGTATGATGATTTCAACAAGAGGGAGATATGCTCTGCGGGTGATGGCAGATATCGCGGAGCATGCAGATAAAAAATATGTTCCGATGAAAGAAGTGGCGCAGAGGCAGGGAATTTCTTTAAAATATCTGGAAAGAATCCTTCCGGTGCTGACGCAAAATGGGTTTCTGGAAGGGCTTCAGGGAAAAGGTGGTGGGTATCGTCTTGTAAAACCACCGGAGGAGTGTAGAATTGGAGATATTTTGCGGCTCACAGAGGGAGATCTGGCTCCGGTTGCCTGTCTGGATAAGGGAGCAAAACCTTGTGGAAGGTCAGGAGAATGCCGCACATATCCGATGTGGGTGGAATTTTATGAAATTGTAAATAATTATTTTGACGGTAAGACACTGGCGGATATTATGAAAGTATAAGGCACGTTGAGTTTCATACGTGGAAGGGTGACGCATGGACAGATACAAAATCCTCATTTTACTTGAATTTGAAGTAGTTTGATAGTATAATCTTGTGTGAAATATTTTTAAGAAGCGAAAGAATATTTTCGTGATGAGGAGGAATCTGATATGGTTACTTGGAATAATTTAGATACACTTGCTTCATTTAAAGAGATGGAAGAAGCAAAGAAGGTTCAGCTTGCGGAAGTTATGTCCGGCGAAAATGGAGCAGAGCGTGTGAAAAAATACAGTGTGCCAATGGCAGAGGGGCTTGCATATAATTACGGGGCAAAGCAGGTGGATGACAATATCCTGAATGCGCTTGCGAAATTGGCAGAAGAAGCACAGCTTACAGAGAAATATAAAGCTCTCTACAATGGCGAGATGATCAATACCGGAGAGAAACGTCTGGTACTTCATCAATTGACACGTGGACAGTTGGGAGACGCAGTTGTAGCAGATGGTGTTGATAAGCGTGCGTTTTATGTAGAGCAGCAGACAAAGATTGCGGAATTTGCCGAGAAAGTACATACAGGTGAGATTACGAATGCGGCTGGCGAGAAGTTTACAACGGTAGTTCAGATCGGTATCGGCGGAAGTGACTTAGGTCCGCGTGCGATGTATCTTGCACTTGAGAATTGGGCAAAAGCAAATGATACATGGAAAATGAAAGCTGAGTTTATCAGTAATGTAGATCCGGATGATGCGTCTGGAGTTTTAAGTAAGATTGATGTTGCACATTCTATTTTTGTACTTGTGTCAAAGTCAGGTACAACACTTGAGACATTGACAAATGAATCTTTTGTAAAAGACGCTTTGGAAAAAGCAGGACTTGATCCATCCAGACATATGATCGCAGTTACAAGTGAGACTTCCCCGTTGGCAAAGAGTGATGACTATCTTGCAGCATTCTTCATGGACGACTATATTGGCGGACGCTATTCTTCTACATCAGCAGTTGGCGGCGCTGTACTCTCACTTGCATTTGGTCCGGATGTGTTCGCACAGTTCTTGAAGGGTGCGGCAGAAGAAGATGCACTTGCAAAGGAAAAAGATCTGTCAAAGAACCCAGCAATGTTAGACGCGCTGATCGGCGTATATGAGCGCAATGTACTGGGATATCCGGATACTGCAGTTCTTCCATATTCTCAAGCGCTGAGTCGTTTTCCGGCACATTTACAGCAGTTAGATATGGAATCGAACGGAAAATCCGTAAACCGTTTCGGAGAGCCGGTGAACTATGTGACCGGTCCGGTGATCTTCGGAGAGCCTGGAACAAATGGACAACATTCTTTCTATCAGCTTTTACATCAGGGAACGGATATTGTTCCTCTTCAGTTTGTAGGATTTAAGAATAATCAGATGGAGAAAGATGTTGTGATTCAAGGAAGCACAAGCCAGCAGAAACTTTGTGCGAACGTTGCGGCTCAGATCGTAGCATTTGCATGCGGAAAGGATGACGAAGATAACAACAAGAAATTTGAAGGCGGACGTCCATCCAGCATTATTATCGGTGAGAAATTGACTCCGGCAGCTCTGGGAGCGCTTTTGTCTCACTTTGAAAATAAAGTAATGTTCCAAGGTTTCGTATGGAATCTGAATAGTTTTGATCAGGAAGGCGTACAGCTTGGAAAAGTTTTGGCAAAACGTGTTCTTGCTCATGAGACAGACGGTGCATTAAAAGTGTACAGTGATCTGTTAAATATCTAAATATGACAGAATAAATGATAGAGACAGGGACATACCGCGATGAACAGTATGTCCCTAAAATAATTGTAGAAAAGAGTGCTTATGATTGAAGGATTCCTTCTAATCGAAGGAGTCTTTTTTTCTTATCCAGTCCGCCGGCATATCCCGTCAAACTGCCGTCAGCTCCGAGGACTCTGTGGCAGGGCACTAGAATGCCGATTTTGTTATGACCAACTGCACTTCCCACCGCTTGGGCAGACATATGCGAAAGTCCATGCTTTTGGGCATATTTCTTGGCGAGTGTTCCGTAAGTTGTGGTTTCACCATAAGGAATTTCCAGAAGAAGTTTCCATATTTCTTTTTGAAAATCAGTTCCGGTTAAGCGAATAGGAACAGTGAAATCTGGTTCCATTCCCTTAAAATAGAGATTCAGCCATTTTTGTGTTTGAGTGAATATGGGGTGCTCCGAGCAGGTTTTCGTATTGATAATATCAGAGGTAAGTCCGGCGGCATAATATTTCTGGTCTTCAAACCATAGTCCGGTAAGCCCTGTATCGTCAGCGGACAAGAGAAGGTTTCCTAAGGGAGAAGGGGATAGATGGGTGTATGTTGTCATAAAAATGCTCCTTTGTAATGCTTTTTGATTCATAAAAAGATTGTAGCAGAGAATATGAAAAGTAGCAAATTTGAAAATTTTTGTTGTGATTTTGTTGGTTAAATGGTATGATAAAAGTAAAGTAGGTTACTGATTACGTTATATTAGAAAAGGAGATGGAGAATATGGAAAAAAACAAATACGAAGGAACACAGACAGAGCAAAATTTAAAAGATGCCTTTTCGGGAGAGTCAGAAGCGAGAAATAAATATACTTACTTCGCATCTGTTGCTAAGAAAGAAGGGTATGAGCAGATTGCAGCTTTATTTCAAAAGACAGCAGATAATGAGAAAGAACATGCAAAACTATGGTTTAAAGAATTAAAGGGAATCAGTGATACAGCTGAGAATTTGAAAGCTGCTGCCGAAGGAGAAAACTATGAGTGGACGGATATGTATGCAGGCTTTGCCAAGACGGCAGAGGAAGAAGGATTTCCGGAGCTTGCGGAGAAATTCCGTCTGGTAGCGGCTATTGAGAAGCGCCATGAGGAGAGATACCGTGCGCTTCTTAAAAATATTGAGCTTGCGGAAGTATTTGCTAAGAGTGAAGTAAGCGTATGGGAGTGCAGAAACTGCGGACACATCGTAGTAGGCACAAATGCGCCGGAAGTGTGTCCGACTTGTGCACACCCACAGAGTTACTTCGAATTAAGAGCTGAAAACTATTAAACAATAGAAGAAAGTTTTTTTGTGTCTTGTCTCGTTTAGTTCCATGAGTCATCCAACACAAGTTCACAGGATATATTTGGAAATTCTTGAGCCAGCCTTGCATTTAGTTCACGGCTGGCTTGGTGAATTTCATGTACGCGAATTAATTTTTCGGGAACTTGAAAGTAGATAGAAACCCATAGTTTTCTTCCGGTACGAGCGATGTCATAAAATACAGGATTAAAAGCATAGTCCTGTAAGATACTACCGGACACTTCTTTGATTTTATCTACGGTTTCCTGTTCTGGTGAAAATAGGAACAGTTCGCGGAAAGTCTCGATCAACATTTTAATACTCTCAGGAATCATAAAGATCATAATTGCAATAGCAACAATCTGGTCAAAGTAAGGAGAAATAAAGGCAAGAGGCGTATATTTCAGTTCTTTAGCGATAAAGAATGCGATCGACATGCCAAGGCTGTATGCTACATCCAGCTTCCATCCTAATATTTCTGCATTTACCGTAGGAGAATATACTTTACGACTCATCAGCTTCATGATCATTAAGATGAGAAAACTTACGGCTCCGAGGCAGAATTGAAAAAGTGACACTTGTCCTTTATCTACTTGGTTTCCACCGGAAAACATAGTTTCCGCAACGCTGGTTAGTACACTGAGCGTTACAGAAATAAGCATAATATTTTTGATTAAAATAATAAAAGATTCCAATTGAAAGAATCCGTAAGGGTGTTTCTCCGAAACTGGCATATGAAAAAGCGGGGTGAGAAACAACGTGGATATAATAAAAATCAATTCGGAAGCATCATAGAGAGCATCCATAAGGGTGGATTGGGAGTGGCTGTAGATAGAGTATATGAGTTCGACGATTACAAATCCGACTCCGGTTAGGAATGAAAGTAATAGTATTCTTTTTTCAAGCTGTTCTTCTGACTTTTCTTTTATGTCTGATGTCATTATTATTCAAGATCCTTTCGTGCAAAAATCTATTAAGAAAAAGGCAGTAATTTCTTTGCTGCAATTTTATGTAATTCATCATTTACAAGAAGAATTACTTTACAATTGGGTGCGTAGTCATGTAAAAGCTGACGTCCGCTTCCGTTTGGAGGGATGATTTTTTCGTCTTTTCCGCCCTTCACCGCAACGATAGTTGTAAAATCTCTTTCCCCGTGTGTGATAGCTGTTCCCAGTGCAATCTGTTCGGCGCAGGCTCCGTGGAGAGAATGGAGATTTACTCCGGTGAATATCCGACCGTTTTTGCAGCGAACAGCGGCGCCTACCGTATGACGGTCGTTGGTTTCATCATAGTTCGCCTGTATTACCTTTTTAGCATGTTCAATTAATTCAAAATCTTTCTTTGTCAACTCATACATCCTTTGTTCCCCCAATACCTTTAAACTTATGGTATCTATTATAGTGCTTGAATTGCAAAGATACAAATGGTTTGTCTCGAATTTATAAAAAGATTAGATTACAGATCAATGAGTCTTGGTTTGTATTTGGTGTACGGAAGAAATGTTTCAATAATCTGAGAGGTTTTGATCTTCATGTAGCTGGTTGTAGTTCCGTCGCTACAGCCATACCACTCTTCCTTTTCTATGTCTTTGTCAAATACAATTTGTATATCACGGTCAAGATCTAAAAGTGCGCTGAAAACAGTTGCTGTGCCAATTGTAGTTCCAAGCATTTCGTCCATTAATTCAGCGGGGGCAAAAGAAACGCGGGAAACATTTAAGGCATTACTGATAAGACAGAAATCTCAGAATTTTTTGAAAGACATGGTATTGCGCCGAATATTCATTTCACAACGTGGGATGATTATGCAATTATGTCTATGGTGGAACACGGGTTAGGGATCAGTATTTTACCTAAATTAATTTTGCAAAGAATTCCGTATCGCATTGTAATGAGAGAATTGGATGTTCCACTTTACAGAGAAATAGGATTGGCATTTAGAAATAAAGATAATATATCATTGGCAGTAAAAAAGTTTTTGGAGTATCTTCCGTTTCGATAATATGAAAATGTGTGGTTTGACAAAAATATGGATCGGGGATATATTGAAATAAATTAGAAATTGGGAGGGCGTGGCATGGAAATGGTGAAAGCAGTTGGTTTGAAAAGATATTATGATACAGAAGAAAATGAAGTGCGTGCGCTGGATGATGTGAGTCTGTCTATAGAAGAAGGAGAATTTCTTGCGATTGTGGGAACTTCAGGAAGCGGGAAAACGACGCTTCTTAATCTGTTGGGAGGTTTGGATATTCCGACGGAGGGTGGCGTGTGGATTGAGGGTCAAAGCCTTCGGGATATGAATAATGAAGAACGGACGGTTTTTCGAAGAAAGTATATTGGCTTTGTGTTTCAGCAATATAATCTGGTGCCCATACTGAATATCTATGAGAATATTGTGCTGCCACTTCGGTTAGATGGTGCCAAGATTGATGATGAGCTATTAGAGGAAATTGTGAAATTTCTTGGAATAAAAGAAAAACTCGGAAATCTTCCGAAGGAGTTATCTGGAGGTCAGCAGCAAAGGGTAGCAATTGCAAGAGCGCTTCTTGCCAAACCGGCGCTTCTCTTAGCGGACGAACCTACAGGGAGTCTTGATTCGGCGACAAGTAGAGAAGTGATGAAGCTACTCAGAACTTGCGGAGAGCGATATCATCAGACGATTGTGGTTGTGACACATCAGCAGGAGGTGGCGCAGATGGCGGATCGGATCATCCACCTTTTGGACGGAAAGATTTATAAAGAAGAAAAAATACATACACGAGAAGGTGAGGGAGGAATTGCATGAGTTCTGTAACAGAAATGCTTGCCAAGACTCACAGCCGATACAATAAAGGACGTAATCGCATTTTAACAGCAGCAGTCTGCTTGTGTATTCTCACACTGACAATTGTATTTGGAATTGCGTCCGGAAAAATCGAAGCAGAATACTTAAAGGCGGTAAGAGAGGCGGGGACAACAGCATCAGCCTGTATAGAGAAAGGTGATAAGTTATTATATAGCAGCGCGCGTGAACTTCCGTATGTGAAAGAGGCAGGAAGAAGAGCTACTGTGGGAAGTATTTCGCAGAATAAAGCGGACGCCTCCGGATTGTGCACTTTGCAGGCGGTGGATCAAAATGCATGGGAGTACATTCAAAAACCTGCATATACAGATGTCCAAGGTCATTATCCGACAAAAGAGCAGGAAATGATGTTGCCTGTCGATGTGTTAAAGGAAATAGGAATTGCTCAGCCAAAAGAAGGGATGAAACTTTCATTTACCGTAACCATCGGTTTCTTTGAGCAAAGACAGGAGCACTTTGTCTTAAGCGGATGGTATAAGAGCTATGTGAAAGACAGAAAAGAGCAGGCGGCTTATATTTCAGAGGGGAAGGCGGCATCTCTTGGATGCGATCTTGAACAGGAATCGGATATTTTGATTTGTCCGAAAAATCGGATGAGCTGGGAAGAAACAGAACAAAAGTTATATGAAGATCTTGTAGGAGAGAGGACAGATATTATCATCACCGTTCAAAATCCTTTCGCCTATGAGGCGTTTCGAAAAATGGCGGGCGGTTACGGTATGGCAGGAGTGGAGGCACTCATAATTCTGGGCGGTATGTTCTTCCTTGTCTATAATGTGTTATGTCTGTCTATGGCAGAGGACATTAGACAAATGGGGCTTCTCAATACGATTGGAACTACAATGAAACAGATCCGAAGTGTTTATTTCCGACAGATTTCCGGTATCCTCATCCGAGGAACGACGCTTGGAACCTTATGCTCGATTGTATTGTTAGTATTTGTTCTGCCTCGGATTCTTGGAAATTCTTACATGGAAACATTTGGGCGGTCGGTAACATTTCAGATTTTTCAATGGAAGGTTCTTATGCTTTCCGTCTGTTTTGCAGTTCTTGTAACGGGGATGGTCAGTGGAATTGTTATTTATCGTATGGTCAATCTATCCTGCCTTGAAAGCATGAATTATGTGCGTGAGACAAGGAAAAAGAAAAGAAAGAGAAATGCCCACACGTGGAAATATCAAAGTGAACGGAGTGCAGACGGAGAACTGTGGTATATGGCGTGGCAGAATGTGAAACGGTACAGAGGAAGATTTGTGATGACTGTGTTATCTCTCTTCCTCGGAATCGAAATGTTTCTGTGTGCGTTTGTCATTACACGGGAAAGTGACTACTCCAAAGTGATTGAAAAACGCCCCGATTTCCTAATTGCCGGAACATTCAGTAAATTCGGACAGGAAGAAGGCTATGGTCTGGAATACAAAAGTCAGGATGCGGAAAAAGATCCTATGGAAACAACAGGGGATGCAACAATGCTTTTGTATGATAATGAGAGTGATGGGTTCTCGCCTATTTCTACAACTGTAAGAAATGAATTATTGGGGATAGACGGTGTGAATAAAAAGGCCTCCTGCATATTGGAAGGAGCTTACATGAATGTGAGTATGGCGAGAAAGGCATATCTTCCTTTGGAAAATGTAGTTCGGGAAAATGAAATCATAAAAGAAGGCGTTGGTTTTTCTACGGAATATGAGATGGTAGAAAACGCGTCTCCAAACGCAGTACAGATTTTAAACGAGAAAGATTTGGGGGAATTAGAAAGATACGTAGATAGACACCATATTCCAGCGGATATGGAAAGTGTCAGAAAAGGAACGGGTGTGTTGATTCTCCATGATCATCAGATTGGCAGAAATCGAGGAAAAGAGATAGAAGAAGGAATCGGAGAACCGGTGTATTTTAAAGCGCTTCCTTCAGAAGAAAAATGGAAAGAATTTGCCAAGAGTTCCGAAAAAGAAAGAGGAGAAATGATTGATACAGGAATGATGACGGGACAGCAATCGGAAGTGTATGGTATTGCAGGCTATCTTGACAGTAAGGAAGAAGACTTTCCGGAGTTAGCGAGAACTTGGCATAATTCAGAAGGGATGTTTACGTATCTTATGAGCGAAAAAGGTTTTCAGAAGCTTCCGACAACAAAAAAGACATTATATATGGAGCTTGAAGCAGAGAAGGGAAAAGAAACACTTGTCAAAAAAGAGGTTCAGAATATTTTGGCGAAAGAAAATCAGAGACGTGCAGAAATAAAGCGCATCAATTGGTCCGGCGAAGAAGTGGGAGAGGCAGGTATTTTTTGCATCTATAAGTCAGAACTTCTTGCAGAGGCATCTTCATATATCCAAGGGAATCGAATCCTTTTTGGCAGTATCAGTGCGGTTCTTCTGATCGCCGGATTGATGAACTTTGCCAATGTGATGATTACAAGCATTTTGACCAGAAAACAGGATTTTCTTGTTATGGAAAAGATTGGTATGACAAAAAGGCAGAAGCGGAAACTTCTTGTGATGGAAGGGATGTATTATGTTTTAATTGTTGCAGTACTTCTGTTAACAGTTGGAGTAGGGATGTTGTATTTGATTAGTAAGAGTATAAAATAAATGGAGACACAACGTCTAAAAATTCCCACCTTGTCTCCGTCCCTACAATCGGTTATACTTAAACCGTTGAAGATAATAAATTAAAATATAGATGGAGGAGTAACATGGGATACAATGTAGCGATTGACGGACCTGCCGGAGCAGGGAAAAGTACCATTGCCAAGCTGGTGGCAAAGGAAAAGGGATATGTATACGTAGATACAGGGGCAATGTACCGCGGGCTTGCAATCCATTTTCTTGAAAATGGGATTGAAGCGGAAGAGATAGAAAAGATTGTAGAAGCGTGTAAGGATGCGGATGTAACAATCTGTTACGAAGATGGTCAGCAGCAGGTGTATTTGAATGGAAAAAATATTACAGCAAAGCTTCGTGAGGAAGTAGTTGGAAATATGGCGTCGAAGAGTTCTGCCATTCCGGAGGTGAGAGCAAAGCTTCTGGAGCTTCAGAGGGAGCTTGCAAGGAGAGAAGATGTCATCATGGACGGAAGAGATATCGGTACGTGCGTTCTGCCGGATGCTGATGTGAAAGTATTTTTAACTGCCAGTGTGGAGACCCGTGCAAAGCGCCGCTATGATGAGCTTATGGAGAAAGGTGTGTCTTGTGATCTGGAGGAGATCGCAAGAGATATTGCCGAGAGAGACGAACGGGACTCTACAAGAGAGATTGCACCGCTTAAGCAGGCAGAGGACGCAGTGCTTGTGGACAGTTCTCATATGACCATTGAAGAAGTGGTAGCGGCAATTGTGAAGCTGTGTGATTAAGAAGAATCTGTAAAAGGAGACAAAAATTATGAACGTAGAACTTGCGAAGACCGCAGGATTCTGTTTCGGAGTGAAACGAGCAGTGGAAACGGTGTATGAACAGGTGGAAAAGCACAGTGGAGAAAAGATCTATACTTATGGACCGATTATTCACAACGAAGAAGTAATCAAAGATATGGCAAGCCACGGAGTCGGTGTCCTTAACAGTCTGGAAGAACTTAAGGAGCTTACCGAGGGGATTGTGATCATCCGTTCCCACGGAGTTCCAAAATCTATTTATGATCTTCTGGAAGAGCGGGGAATTACTTATGTGGATGCAACCTGCCCGTTTGTGAAGAAAATTCATAAAATCGCATGGAGAGAAAGTGAGAATGGCGCGCATATTGTGATCATTGGAAATGCAGAACATCCGGAGGTGGAAGGAATCAAAGGATGGGCAAAAGATCAGGTGACAATTATCCAAAATATAGAAGAAGCGCAAAGATTTTCTCTTGAAGATGAGAAACAGCCGGCTTGTATTGTGTCACAGACGACATTTAATTACAAGAAATTCAAAGATATAGTTGAAATTATCGAGAAAAAGAGGTATGATATAACTGTTTTAAATACGATTTGCAGTGCTACAAAAGAGCGTCAGGAAGAAGCTTACGACATTGCAAAGCGGGTAGATGCGATGATCGTCATTGGAGACAAGAGAAGTTCCAATACCCGTAAGTTATTTGAAATCTGCAGCAATGCATGCGCGGATACGTACTACATACAGACACTTGACGATTTGGATATGAATCAATTAAGGTCCG
>UMFZ01034736.1_pt1 | contig 12466 bp, 9 predicted proteins | sample 1965141 | NCBI WGS metagenome assembly UMFZ01 (sample SAMEA4836059, study PRJEB28245) | human gut metagenome | biome: gut microbiome; material: fecal sample | place: Denmark | collected 2008
GCAAAAAAATTGAAAAAACCGCCTGAAAATCCGGTCTATGGGACACAAAACGCACAACAAAATGTTGTAATCTGTTCGTAAATCGTATATAATAGAGGCAAACGCAAATCATAACCTTACTTTGCATATAAAAGGAGAAACGCAACATGGCAGCTAAAAAAGATACCACCCCCAAGACGGCAGGCCCTGCCGCCGATAAAAAGGCCGCGCTGGAAACCGCGCTGGCGCAGATCGAAAAGCAGTTCGGTAAGGGTGCCGTCATGAAGCTGGGCGCCAACGTCACGATGCAGGTCGACGCCATCCCCACCGGCAGCCTGGGCCTCGATCTGGCGCTGGGCATCGGCGGCGTGCCCCGCGGCCGTATCGTTGAGGTCTACGGCCCCGAATCTTCCGGTAAAACCACGCTGGCACTGCAAATTCTGGCCGAGGCCCAGAAGATGGGCGGCGAGGTCGCTTTCATCGATGTTGAGCACGCCCTCGACCCCACCTACGCCGCCGCCCTGGGTGTCGATATCGACAGCCTGCTGGTTAGCCAGCCGGACACCGGTGAACAGGCCATGGAAATTTGCGAGGCTCTTGTGCGCTCCGGCGCGATTGACGCAGTCGTTGTCGACTCTGTTGCCGCCATGGTGCCCCGCGCCGAAATTGAGGGCGAGATGGGCGATAGCCATGTCGGCCTGCAGGCCCGCCTGATGAGCCAGGCCCTGCGCAAGCTGACCGGCGTTATCGGAAAGACGAACACCGTCTGCATCTTCATCAACCAGCTGCGCGAAAAAGTCGGCATCGTCTACGGCAACCCCGAAGTCACCACCGGCGGCCGTGCACTGAAATACTATTCCAGCGTGCGTATCGACGTGCGCCGTATCGAGGGTCTGAAGGACTCCACCGGCGCATTCATCGGCAACCGCACCCGCGCTAAAATCGTCAAAAATAAGGTCGCACCCCCGTTCCGTGAGGCCGAGTTTGACATCATGTTCGGCGAAGGTATCTCCAAGATCGGCGAAATCCTTGACCTCGGCGTCAAGCTGGGTGTCGTGCAGAAGAGCGGTGCGTGGTTCAATTACGGCGAAATGCGCCTGGGCCAGGGCCGCGACAACGCAAAGCAGTTCCTGAAGGATCACCCCGAGGTCTCCGACGAGATCGAAAAGATCGTCCGCGCCAACGCCGACCGCCTGCTGGCCGCCGGCAAGAAGGGCACCGTCAAGCCGCTGGATCCCAGCGAGATCGTCAAGCCGGTCGCCGCCGGTGAAGCCCCCGCCGCCCCCGCTGCCAAAACCACCGGCAGCGAGGTAGACCTCGATATTATGGTCGATGAATAACCCATGCCGCGATTGACGCAAATCAAAGAGACAAAGAAAGGCAGACTTGCGTTGTTTTTTGACGGTGAATTTGCATTCTCGCTGGATGAAAACACTTTTGCCGATGCCGGGTTGCATCAGGATGATGACCTGGAAGAGTGGCAAATTGAGGAACTGCGCAAAAAAAGCGAAACCCGCCGCGCACTGGACAAGGCCATGGATTACCTGGCCCTGCGCGACCATGCGGCGGGGGAGCTATACCAAAAGCTCTGCCGTAAGTTCGACGCCCACAGCGCCGCCTACGCCGTGGCGCGGGCGGGGGAGCTGGGCTTGTTGAACGATGCCGGGTTTGCCCGCCGCCGTGCAGCGGAGCTGCTGCGCAAGCGAAAATCCCGCCGTGAAATTTTAAACGATTTGTCGGCAAAAGGTATCGACCGCGACACCGCCGCCGAGGTGGTGGAGGAGTTGTTTGCCGAGGACGACGAAGGCGAAAACCCGGAACTCGCCACTGCCCGGGCATTGGTGGAGCGGCAGTACGCCGCCAAGCTGGCTGCGGGCAAGCGCGACCAGGTCGCCGCCGCTCTGGCCAGGCGCGGGTTCAGCCACGCGGTCATACGTGAGGTCTTATCCGACGACGAGTAAACCGCACCGCACTGTAGGGGCCGGGCATGCCCGGCCCTCGGCCTGTCGATTGCATCCCCTTACCGGTTCGCAATGTAGGGAGGGGTCTTGACCCCTCCGCGGCGGCCAGAGGGCTGGCCGCCCTACAATTTCCGGCAAGCATCTGCCGCCCCGCAGGCCGTCGCTGCCGCCGCACCCTGCAACCAATGCGATATTCAAAAATTAAACCAATTATAAAGGACTACCCAATGAAAATTGCCATTATCTCTCTCGGCTGCCCGAAAAACCAGGTGGACGCCGACGTTTTCTGCCATGCCCTCATCAAGGACGGCCACACTACCGTGGGCGACCCGGCCGAGGCGGACATCATCATCATCAACACTTGCGGATTTATCGAGTCCGCCAAGACCGAGGCCATCGAGAATATCCTGATGGCCTGCCAGTACAAGCAGCAGAACCCGGCCCTCAAGGTCATCGTCACCGGCTGCCTGGCCGAGCGCTACAAGCAACAGATCATCCAGGAGATCCCTGAGGTGGACGCGGTCGTCGGCATCGGCTCCAACGCCGCGCTGCCCGCCATTGTGCGCCGCCTGTGTGCCGACGGCGCAGGCCAGACCGAGAGCTATGGCCCCAAGAGCGATATGCCACTGGGCGGTGCCCGCGTCATCTCGACCCCGCGCCACTATGCGTACTTAAAAATTGCTGAGGGCTGCAACAACGGCTGCTACTACTGTGCCATCCCGCTGATCCGTGGTGCGCTGCGCAGCCGCGAGATCAACGACTGTGTGGCCGAGGCCCGCTGGCTGGCTGGCGAGGGCGTGCGGGAGCTGATTCTGGTTGCCCAGGACCCCACTGCTTATGGTGAGGACTGGGGCAAACCCGGTGCCATCTGTGAGCTGCTGGACCGCTTGCAGGAAATCGACGGCATCCGCTGGATTCGCGTGCTGTACGCCTATCCTGAACGTATCAGTGATGAATTTATTGCGGCCCTCGTCCGCAACACCAAGGTCGTGCCCTATCTTGACCTGCCCATCCAGCACTGCGACGACGCCGTGCTGAAAGCGATGAACCGCCGTGGCGGCCGCAAGGAAATCGAGGATGCCATCGCCCGGCTGCGGGCTGCCATCCCCGGTATCACGCTGCGCACCACGTTGATCGCGGGCTTCCCCGGCGAGACCGAGGAGCAGTACGCCGAGTTGTGCGACTTTGTCAAGACTGTCAAGTTTGACCGCCTGGGCTGCTTTGCCTACTCGGCCGAGGAAAACACCGTAGCCGCGAAGATGCCCAACCAGCTCGACGAGGAAACCAAGCAGCGCCGCGCCGACCACATCATGGAATTGCAGGCCGAAGTCAGCGCCGAGCGCGAGGGCGAGAAGGTCGGCAGCACCTACGAGTGCATCTGCGACGGCATCGACGAGGAGACCGGGATGTACCTGCTGCGCACCAAGGCTGACTGCCCTGAAATTGACGGCAATGTGCTGACTCCTGCCGACACCCCGCTGGAGACCGGCGCGTTCTACAATGTGACCATCACCGATTCCGACACCTACGACCTGTACGGCTATGTGGAAGAAAAGCTGGAGGATTAAACGATGAATCTGCCTAATAAATTGACGATGATGCGTGTGGTTCTGGTGCCTGTGTTCATGATATTTGCGGCACTGTCCCACTATGGCACGGCGAATTTCAACGCCGCATTCATGCTGACAGCGGGCATTATCTTTGCCGTGGCCAGCTTCACGGATTTTCTGGACGGCTACCTGGCCCGCAAGAATAACCTTGTCACCGATTTCGGCAAGTTTATGGACCCCCTGGCCGACAAGTGCCTGACCACTGCCGCTTTCATTTATATGGTTACGGATGGCGTCTGTTCGCCCATCGTGCTGGCGGTCATCCTGTTCCGTGAGTTTGCGGTTGCCGGCGTGCGTATGCTGGCCGCCGAGACCGGCACGGTCATTGCCGCCAATATGTGGGGCAAGGTCAAGACCGTTCTGCAGATGCTGACCATCATCTTCTACTACTTCGGTGGTGCGCTGGCCGGGCCGACGGATGTGGGTGTTGTCAGCTTTGTGACCGTCGTGCTCTGCTGGCTGTGCGGCGCGGCCACCGTGCTTTCGGGCGGCATTTACCTGTGGCAGAACCGCAAGCTGTTCATGCAGGCAAAATAATGGCAAAACTCCGAACGAAACTTTATACGTTGTATCGCAGGATGACCCGCCTGGAGCGGGCCGTCCTGGTTTTGTTGTGTGTGTTTGCAGTCAAGTTTGTGTGCAGCACCGCGGCGCATTTTGTCCCGGGGCTGCAAGCCGTGGATATGCTGGGCAGCGGCCGCAATCCGGTGGATATCTGGCTGCTGCTGCTCTCCTGCGCGGCGGTGCTGGGCGTGTTCTGCCTCTACCGCCGCGCGGCGCGGGCCGTCGGCGCAAAGCTGACAAAGGCAGATGCCGTCATTCTCGGTATCTGCATTGCGGCCAGCGCGGCGTTCTACCTGCACGCCATGGTGGGCCGTCAAAGCCTCTACCTGTGGGACAACGCCACCTACTACAATTTGCAGGTGCGGCTGGAATCCAACTTCGCCGACGGCGTGTTCACCGGCGTAGGTTCCACCATTTATAAAACCTGGTTCAACGACTACGCGCCGCTGGTCATCAACCTGCTGGCCGAGCCGTTTTTCATGTTCACGCCCCGCACGGCCAACACCTTCGCGCTGCTCTGTGCGCTGCTGATCCCGACGCTGGTCTATTACAGTGCGTGGATTTTCCTGACGGTGCTGCGCCAAAAAATGCAGCCAAAAGCGCCGCGGCTCTTCACAGCGCTGTCCATGGCGTTTGTGCTGCTGCTGCCGCTTTTGCACATTGCGCTCTACCGTGGTATGCCGGATCTGCTGGGTGTGGCGTTCGCCTTCATGCTGTTTGCGCTGGGCGTCGGATATGATTTCAGCGGTCCGGCCCCCGCACGGCTCGTCAGCTTGGCGGCCTTCACCGGGCTGCTGATGCTGACCCGCCGCAGCTATATGTTTACCGTTGTGGCGTTCTATTTGCTCTACGGTGTCTGGGTGCTGGCCCGGGCCGCCCGCGCCAAACAGGGCAGTGCGGCCCTGCGTTTTGTGAAATTTGCTGCGGCATCGCTGGTCTGCGTCGGCGTGCCGCTGCTGCCCATGTTCTGGCGCATCGTCCGCGCAGATTACAGCGACCGTTACGCCACCTACCAGACCGGCGGCTTTTTGGCCGAGCTGAACAACCAGCGCGTCTATCTGGGCTGGCTCGTGTTCGCAATCATGCTTGTTGGCATACTATACGGATTGTATAAATCCAAGGCCCGCAGCCTGTCGGTGCTCTCCGCTGTCGGCGCGGTGCTGACCGTGCTGCTTGTGACCCGGGTACAGAACATGGACGACCACCAATCCCTGGCCGTCGCACCGTTCTACCTGCTGGGCTGCTTCCTCTGTGCGCTGCTCATCGCCAACCTGCCCTGGGCGTGGCCCCGCCGCGCCGTAGCTGCGGTGCTGGGCGTGCTGTGTGCCCTCAACTTCGGCGCGTGCAGCCAGCTTTTGCCGGTCATTCTGCCAAACGCTGTCAACAGCGGACTGTATTTCTATGTGGACAGTCCTCGCGCCGACCTGGCCCAGGTGGCTGAGGTCAACGCCTGGCTGCGGGAAAACTGCACCGGCGAGAACTCCGCCTACATGATTTGTCACGGCGTTGTGTACAGCCCCGATGTGTTCCGCGTGTCGGCGCTGCCGGATGAGACGATCCGCGAAATCTTGCCCTACGGTGTCTGTAACCCCGGCAACGATGCCTTCCCGAAGGAACTGTTCACGGCGCAGGTCGTGCTGACCTGCACGCCGTTTGACCCCAACAACCACACCGAGAAGATGGACGCCGCTTTCCTGGAAAACCAGGAAAAGTACGCGCCGTTTGAGATTGCAGCGGAGTTTGACATGGGCAACGGCTACACCATCACGGCCTACCGCCGCATCAAGGCCCCGACTGTGGCCGAGCTGGACACCTACCGCAGCTATCTGGCCGAGGAGGACGCGCGGTTCCCTTACAATTTCAGCGCCGTGTGGGACGAGCTGGCCGCCCAATTCGCAAATAACGGCTGAATCCCCCTTGCAACCGCGCCGCGTGTTGGCTATAATAAAGGTATCCCTATATAGAGGAAGGAACGTGCAAGCTATGCAGATCTTCAACACCATGACCCGCCAGAAAGAGGAGTTCACCCCCCAGAAGGAGGGCGAATATCGCATCTATGTCTGCGGCCCGACGGTTTATAATTATATCCACATCGGCAACGCGCGCCCGATGATCGTGTTCGACACCCTGCGCCGCTACCTGGAATACTGCGGCAACAAGGTCTACTACGTCTCCAACATCACCGACATTGATGACAAACTCATCAAGAAAGGCCAGGAGGAGGGGACCTCGATGCAGGAGGTTGCCCGCAAGTTTGAGGCCGAGTACATCAAGGACTCTGACGGTCTGAACGTCAAGACCCCCACCGTGCGCCCCCGCGCCACCGAGCATATCGGCGAGATCATCGGTATCGTCAAGGATCTGGTCGAGAGCGGCCACGCCTATGTGGCCCGCAACGGCGACGTCTATTTCCGCGTCAAGTCTGACCCCGGCTACGGCAAGCTGAGCCATCTGAACCTCGACGACCTCGAGAGCGGCAACCGTGAGCTGCGCAGCCGCATGGACGACGATCTGAAAGAGGATCCCGCCGATTTCGCGGTCTGGAAGGCTGCCAAGCCCGGCGAGCCCTACTGGGAGAGCCCCTGGGGCCACGGCCGTCCCGGCTGGCACATCGAGTGCAGCGCCATGGCCCGCAAGCACTTGGGCAAGACCATCGACCTCCACGCCGGCGGCCAGGATCTGATCTTCCCCCATCATGAGAACGAGATCGCCCAGAGCGAGTGCGCCAACGGCTGCACCTTCAGCCGCTACTGGATGCACAACGGTTTCCTGAACATCAACAACGAGAAAATGTCCAAGAGCGCGAACAACTTCTTCACGGTGCGCGAGATCGCCGACAAGTACGGCTATGAGCCGATCCGCTACTTTATGCTGACGGCGGGCTATCGTATGCCGTTGAACTACACGGTCGAGCTGATCGAGAGCTGCAAGAACAGCCTTGAGCGTATGTACACCTGCCGTGATAACCTCGATTTCGCCATTGAGCACGCCCACGGCACCGACACTGCGCTGGTGGAAAAGTGCGCAGAAGCACGTAAAAAGTTCAAGGCTGCCATGGACGACGACCTGAACACCCCCGATGCTTTGGCCGCTATTTTCGACCTAGTCAAGGACATCAACACGCTGTCCGATGTCTCCGACAAGGCAACGCTGGAAGAAGCCGCCAAGACGATGGACGAGCTGACCGGCGTGCTGGGCCTGCTGTACAACCGCAAAAAGACCGACAGCATCCCCGCCGAGGTCACGGCGCTGGTCGAGGAGCGCGCCGCCGCCAAGAAGGCCAAGGACTGGGGCCATGCGGACGCCATCCGTGCCCAGCTGACCGAGATGGGCTGGAGTGTCACCGACACTGCCCAGGGCCCGAAAATCGCAAAACTGTAAGTAAAAACAGATGCAGGGGCGGCCTGCGCATCTGCGCCGCAGGGCGCGGGTGCGCGGGCTGGCCCCTGCTTTTGTACCAGGAATTTGTGATGATATGACGAAACAACGCGAAAAACAAAACATAACCCTCTGGCTGTTGCTGGGCTGCGGGCTGGCGCTGCGGCTGGTGCTGGCCCTTGTGACAGAGGGCTACCCCTACGACATGAGCTGCTTTGTGGCCTGGGGTGACAAGCTGGCCGCCGAGGGCCCCGCCGCCTTTTACAGCGAGGGCTACTTTGCCGACTACCCGCCCGGCTACCTGTGGGTGCTGGGGCTGGTGGGGGCCATCCGCGCCGCGCTGCACATTGCCTACGAGTCCAAATGGACCTACTTTCTGCTGGCGCTTGTACCGTCGCTCTGCGACTGCGCGGGGGCGGCGCTGGTTTATACCACAGCCCGGCGCGGCAGAGTAGGGGAGCACATGGCGCTGGTGCTGGCGGCGTTCACAGCGTTTAACCCGCTGCTATTGTTTGACACCGGCGTCTGGAAGCAGATCGACGGCGCATTCGCACTGCCGCTGCTGCTCTGCTTTTTGCTGCTGGAACAGCGCCGCTGCCTGCCCGCCGCCGTCTGGTTCGGCGTGGCGCTGGCTATCAAGCCGCAGGCGCTATTGTTCGGGCCGGTGCTGGCGGCCTGCTACCTGGCGGCTGTCGCGCTGGAAGAAGATAAGCCCCGCGCCTTTGGCCGCTGCTTCGGCGGTGCGGCGCTGGCACTGCTGCCCCCGCTGGCGGCGGGGCTGCCGTTTTTCGGCATCGCACAGCTGCTCCCCAAGCTGGTAGAAAAGTACACAGGTACGATGTCCGGCTACCCTTACGCCACCATCAACGCCTTCAACTGGATGGCGGCGCTGGGCGGCAACTGGAAGGGCCTGGACGAGACGGTACTGCTGGGCATCACCTGGCAGCAGCTGGGGTGGTTCAATATCCTGCTGGTCACGGCGGGGCTGGCCTACTTTGCGGTGCGCAGCGCCCGGGGCGGCAGCTTCTCGCCGCTGCTGCTGGCGGCGTATTACGGCATCGGTGTGTTCACGCTGGCCCACTGTATGCATGAGCGCTACATGGTGCCCGGCGTGCTGCTGACCCTGCTGGCCGCCGCGCATTGGAACGATATCCGCCTTTACGCGGCCGGGGTGGGCCTGTCGCTGACCGGGTTCATCAACCTGGCCACGGTCTACTCGCTGACCGGCTCCGACGACGAATGGCTGACCAGCGCCACCAGTTCCACGGTGGCGATTTTGACCGGCCTGGTCGAGACGGTCTGCTTTGTGCTGCTGCTGTTTGCCATGTGGGATATCACCCGCCACGGCCACACGCTGCCCCTGCCGGAGCGTGAACCCGAGCAATCCCCGCCGCAGCCTGCCGCACAGCCGAAATGGACCCGCCGCGAGGTGGGCGCACTGCTGGCATTGACGGCGGCCACGGCGGTGCTGAGCTTTGCCTACCTGGGCAGCCGCACCGCGCCGCAGAACCCGCTGGACGCCACCGATACCGTACTGACCGAGACGGTGACGCCGCAGGGCGACGCGATCTCGCTGTGGGTGTACCCGGGCATTTCCTTCGGCGGCAGTATGACCGTGACCGACGCTGCGGGCAATGTGGTCTTTGAAAAAGAACTGAACTACGGCACCTGCTTCAGCTGGACGGCCAACGATGTGGCCGCCGCGTCAGGGCAGCCCCTGACCGTGACCGTGCAGAACGCCCAGCTGTTTGAACTGGCCTTCCGCGACGCGGCGGGGCGGCTGGTGCCGGCAGCAGGCGGCGGTGCGCTGCTTGATGAGCAGGCCACTGTGCCGGACACTATCAGCCAGCTGAACAGTATGTATTTTGACGAGATTTACCATGGCCGTACCGGTTATGAGCAGCTGCACAAGATGCCTGTCTACGAGACGACCCACCCACCGCTGGGCAAGGATCTGATCATGGTGGGCATCGCGATGTTCGGCATGACCGGCTTTGGATGGCGGTTCGCCGGTACGCTGTTCGGCGTGCTGCTGGTGCCGCTGGCCTGGTGCTTTGTGCGCCGCCTGACCCGCAAGCCATGGGTGGCGGCGGTCTCCGGCGTGCTGCTGGCGCTGGATTTCATGCGTTTTTCCCAAAGCCGCCTGGCAACGATTGACGTCTACGGCACGTTTTTCATCCTGCTGGGGGCGTACTTCATGCTGTGGTACTGCCAGCAGGTGCTGACGGCAGGCGTGGACAGCGCCCTTCTGCCGATGGCGCTGGGCGGGCTGGCCTTCGGCCTGGGCTGCGCGGCCAAGTGGACCGGCATCTACGCCGGGGCCGGGCTGGCGGTGCTCTACCTGGGCGTTCTGTACGCCCGCTGGCGGCAGAAGCAGCCCGGCTTCTGGGCAGAGTTCCGCACGGCGGCGGTGGGCGGCGTACTGTTCTATGTGCTGCTGCCGCTCTGCATCTACATTGCGTCCTACCTGCCGTACTGGTGGCGCAACCCTTCGTTCAGTCTGGGCGATTGGTGGCAGTGCCAGGTCTCGATGTATAGTTATCATTCCACTTTGCAGGCGACCCACCCGTTTGAGAGCCGCTGGTACACCTGGCTGCTGGGCCTGCGCCCGGTGTGGTACTACCGCAACGGCTATCTGCCCTACGGCACCAAGGCCAGCATTGTGGGCATGGCCGGGCCGCTCATCTGGCTGGCCGGGCTGGCGGCGCTGGTGGGCCTGCTGTGGCGGCAGGTCAGCGGGCGCGGCAGCCGCCAGGGCGCGGGCGTGCTGATTTTGTACGGCACGCAGCTGATCCCCTGGATGCTGGTGTCGCGGTGTACGTTCTTGTACCATTATTTCCCCAGTTCCATGTTCTGCCTGGCGGCGCTGGCCCTGATGCTGGCCCGCATGAAGCGCCGCGACTGGGCCAGGCGCATTGCGGGCGGCCTGTGCGTGGCGGCGGCCGTTCTGTTTGTGCTCTACTACCCGGCCCTCTCCGGCCTGCCCATCCCCGCCTGGTGGGCGGATGCTCTGGAAGTGTTGCCGAGCTTTGGGTTCTATTAAAAAGGCTCCCTTGTCAAAGGGAGCTGTCGCCGATAAGGCGACTGAGGGATTCCAGTCCATCAGCCTTGCGAGAAACCGAAAGGAATCATTACTTATGACCGGTAAGCACAACAAAGAGCTGACTCCCATTGCCAGAAGGCTTCGCAAAGATATGACGAAGGAAGAACGTCACCTTTGGTACGACTTTCTCCGGGGGTATCCCATCCGCTTTCTGCGGCAGAAAGTTGTCGGCAAGTATGTTGTTGATTTCTACTGTGCGGCGGCAAATCTGGTGGTGGAACTGGACGGTTCGCAGCATTTTGAGGATGCCGGACGTGTATGCGATGCGGTCCGCACGGAGTTTTTGCAAAAGTACGGTCTGCGGGTGCTGCGGTTTGCAAACAATGATGTGATGAAAAATTTTGAAGGCGTATGCACTGCGATTGACAAAGCGGTGCAGGAGGGGATGGAGCTGCTTCCGTAAGGCAGCAGGAATCCCTCCGGCCTCGTGAAGCTCGGCCACCTCCCTTTGACAAGGGAGGCTTTAGAAAAACGCCGCAGTAACGGAAGTGATTTCCCGTTGCTGCGGCGTTATTGTATTAAGCTTCTTTAGTTACTTTCTTCTCGAAGAAAGTGACTTACGCCTCCGGCAGGTAGATATGATGCGGTAGGCCCTCGACGTAGATCGGGGTCAGCTCGGCCTGGACCAGGGGCAGGGCGTAGGCCAGGAACTCATCCGTCATGGCGGTGTGGTCGGCGTTGACCCACTCCAGCGGCACCTTCTTTTCCAGGTTGGCAACCTCGCTGATGGGGTGCAGGCTCGTACCGCACTGGTACGGCGCATTGGAAATGCGGTCCAGCGCGACCATCTCGCCGGTGTGGCCCTCAAATGCGGCCTTGGCGGCGGCACCACCGACCTGGTAAGCCTCGGTGATATCGGTGCGGCTCGTCAGATGACCCGCGCAGCGCTGCAGGGTAGAAAGCTCGATGCAGCGGGTTTTCGTGTTCAGGCGGCGGGCAACGGTGTTCGCCAGGAAACGCGCCGTGCCGGTCAGGGCCTTGTGGCCGAAAGCATCCACCGCGTGGACATCGTCGGCCAGCTCGCAGACGTAGCGGCCATCCTCGAGCTTGACGCCCTCGGACACGGCGATGACGATGGACGGTTTCTCCTTTTGCATCCGCTCGACCTTCTCCACGAAATGATCCACGTTGAAGGGCACTTCGGGCAGGCAGATCATGTCCACGCCCTCGCAGTCCTCGGCCTTGGCCAATGCAGCGGCAGCGGTCAGCCAGCCCGCGTTGCGGCCCATGATTTCAACAATGGTCACGTACTTGGTGCCGTAGACTGTCGCATCGCGGATGATCTCCTTCATCACGACACCGATGTACTTGGCGGCGCTGCCGTAGCCCGGGGTGTGGTCGGTGACCATCAGATCATTGTCGATGGTCTTAGGCACGCCCATAAAGCGGATGTCGCTGCCGATGTGTGCGCCGTAGTCGGCCAGCTTGCCGATGGTGTCCATCGAGTCGTTACCGCCGATGTAGAAGAAGTAGCCGATGTCCAGCTCCTTCAGGATCTCAAACAGCTGGATGTAGACGGCCTCGCCCTCGGCGGTGTGCCAGTCGGGCAGCTTGTAGCGGCAGGAACCCAGATAGCTGGACGGCGTGCGCTTCAAAAGCTCAATGTCCAGTGCGGTCTTCAGCTTGTCGTTCAGTACGCAGGTGCGGCGCTCTAACAGGCCGGCCACGCCGTGCAGCATACCGTAGACCTTGCCCGCGCCGCGGCGCTTGCAGCTTTCATACACGCCCGCGAGACTGGCGTTGATGACGGAAGTCGGGCCGCCGGACTGACCGACGATCGCATTTTTTGCCATAGTTTTCCTCCTTGCAGGCAGGGCCTGCAGCTTGTGGGTGGCGTGCCCGCGCAGGGTAGAGGCGCGGCGCAGAGCACA
>UMFZ01012706.1_pt1 | contig 12451 bp, 9 predicted proteins | sample 1965141 | NCBI WGS metagenome assembly UMFZ01 (sample SAMEA4836059, study PRJEB28245) | human gut metagenome | biome: gut microbiome; material: fecal sample | place: Denmark | collected 2008
CCGTATATTATCCACCCTCTCTGGGTCGGTATTATTTTGGCGGATCTTGAGATGGACAAAGAGACGATCGTGGCAGGAATGCTCCACGACGCAGTAGAAGATACGGATATGACGCTTGACGATGTGGCAGGTGAGTTCGGAGAAGAAGTCGCTCTTCTTGTGGACGGCGTTACAAAGCTTGGCCAGTTGAATTATTCACAGGACAAATTAGAAGTTCAGGCAGAGAACCTCAGGAAAATGTTTCTTGCGATGGCGAAGGACATCCGGGTTATTATTATTAAACTGGCAGACCGACTGCATAATATGCGTACGCTTGAATTTATGACTCCGACAAAGCAGCAGGAAAAAGCGAGAGAGACGATGGATATTTATGCTCCCATCGCGCAGAGACTCGGAATTTCCAAGATTAAGACAGAATTAGATGATTTGTCTTTAAAATACTGGAAACCGGAAGTTTATTATAATCTCGTGAGGGATCTGAACCGAAGGAAAACAGAACGCGAGGAATTTGTGCAGCAGATAGTAGCCGAAGTTTCGAAACATATGAAAAATGCGCATATAGAGGCGAAAGTATATGGACGTGTAAAGCATTTTTTCAGTATTTATAAGAAAATGGTGAATCAAAATAAGACGCTGGATCAGGTATACGATCTGTTTGCGGTGCGGATAATTGTTGATTCTGTAAAAGATTGTTATGCGGCGCTTGGAGTAATCCACGAGATGTACACGCCGATTCCCGGAAGGTTTAAAGATTATATTGCGATGCCGAAACCGAATATGTATCAGTCTCTTCACACAACGCTGATGGGACCGTCAGGACAGCCGTTTGAGATCCAGATCAGAACAGAAGAGATGCATAAGACGGCTGAATACGGTATTGCGGCTCACTGGAAATATAAAGAAGGCGGAGATTCAGCGAAGAGTATGGAATCTCAGGAGGCTAAGCTGAACTGGCTGCGTCAGATTTTGGAATGGCAAAGAGACATGTCGGATAACCGGGAGTTTTTAAGCCTGTTAAAAGGCGACCTTGATCTGTTTGCTGAAGACGTTTACTGTTTTACGCCAAACGGTGACGTGAAGAATTTGCCGAACGGTTCCACACCGGTTGACTTTGCGTATGCGATACACAGCGCCGTGGGAAATAAGATGGTCGGTGCACGTGTAAACGGAAAACTTGTCAATATAGATTATAAAATACAAAACGGCGACAGGATCGAGATTCTTACGTCGCAGAATTCAAAAGGACCGAGCCGCGACTGGCTGAATATCGTTAAGAGTACACAGGCAAAAAATAAAATTAACCAGTGGTTCAAAAAAGAGTTTAAGGAAGATAATATTATCCGGGGAAAAGAATTGATCGTTTCCTATTGCAGGGGGAAATCAATTAATCTCCAAAATATACTGAAACCGAAGTATCAGCAGGTTGTTCAGAAAAAGTACGGCTTCAGGGATTGGGACGCTGTTTTGGCGGCGATCGGTCATGGCGGTTTAAAGGAAGGACAGGTTGTAAACAGACTTTTTGAGGAGTACGAAAAAGAACATAAGAAAGAAATTACAGACGAGACGATTCTTGAGAGAATCTCAGAAGCAAACTCTCAAAAAGTTCACATTGCAAAGTCAAAGAGCGGTATTGTTGTAAAAGGAATTAATGATATGGCAGTGCGTTTTTCAAAATGCTGCAATCCGGTTCCCGGAGACGAGATCGTCGGATTTGTCACGAGAGGACGGGGAATGTCAATCCATCGGACGGACTGTATTAATATGCTCCACCTTTCTGATGTAGAGAGGGCGCGTTTGATCGACGCGGAGTGGGAAGATACGTCCGAGACAGAGGGCGGCGGAAAATATCTGGCAGAGCTTAAGATGTACGCAAACGACAGACAAGGATTCCTTATGGATATCTCAAAAGTATTTACAGAAGCGAAAATAGATGTGAAGTCTATGAATGTTCGCACAAGCAAAAAGGGAACAGCAACGATCGATATGGGATTTATTGTAAACGGAAGAGAGGAACTCCATGCGATCATAGAGAAACTGCGTCAGCTTCAGGGAGTTCTTGATATTGAGAGAACGACGGGTTGATCTTATATGAAGCCTTTCAAGTAAGAAGCAATAGCGTTCCCGTTGCGGAGGCGGCGGGAGTAAAATGACAGTTTGAACAAAGTCAGAGTTGATAAAAAGGAGAGACAGTTCATGCGCATTGAGAAATTTGTATTCGGACCTGTAGGAACGAATTGTTATATCGTAATAAACGAGATGACTTCGGAATGTTTTGCCGTAGATATGGCGGATTGTCCTCAGGAATTCGTAAAGCATATAAAAGATGCAGGACTTTGCGTAAAAGCGCTGCTTTTGACGCATGGTCACTTTGATCATATTATGGGAGCGGAACGCTTTGCGGAAATCTTCGGATGTCCGGTTTATGCATATGAAGGGGAAGAAAATATTTTATGCGATCCGGTGCTGAATGCATCGGCGACGATGCTCGGACAGTCATATGTGTTTACAAAAGCAGAGTATGTAAAAGCGGATACGCAGATAGAAACCGCAGGCTTTCAGGTGGAGATTATTCCGACTCCGGGACATACAGAGGGCGGATGCTGTTATTATATCGGAGAAGAACATGTATTGTTCAGCGGAGATACCCTTTTTCATAATTCTATCGGAAGAACGGATCTTCCTACGGGAAGCGGAAGTGAGCTTGTCCGTTCGGTAAGAGAAAAACTTCTGGTTTTGCCGGAAGATACGAGAGTATATCCCGGACATATGGAAGAGACAACGATTTCGCATGAAAAGAAATATAATCCTTTCATATAAAGTTAATAAGTGAACGGGAATGATTGGAATATAGGAATGGATATAACAGGTGGCGATGGAATAGGCTTCGCAGAGATAATAGGAAATGGGAAGAGACGATGATTAAAGTATCAAGTAAGAAAAATAAATATACATACAATGTATATCATCTTGTAAAAGCCTTTTTCCCCAATGAAGAGATCATACAGAATGTAGATGAAAAGCAGGAATCTCTTGTGGCATTAAATCTGCCCGGAGGGTCTTGCTTTTCCATTGCGCTTGAGGAAGTGGAAGCGGCAGCAGGTGATCTTTCGGAAATGGAGACAGAAGAGGCGAAAGAACAGGCAATAAAAAAAGAACTGACTCGTTTGTTGTACCGATATCTCGAACAACAGACAAGGACAACGCTTGCATGGGGAACACTTACAGGAGTGCGGCCGACAAAACTTGCCATGACAAAATTGGAACAATATGAATCAATGACGGAAGCGGAAGCAGTCCGCAGGACAGTCGGAGCGTTTCGTGATGAATTTTTTGTCAGTGAAGAGAAAGCGCAGCTTGCATGTGAGATTGCTGTGAGGGAAAAGAAACTTTTGTCCAAATTGGATTATAAGGATGGGTTTAGTTTATATGTAGGGATTCCGTTTTGCCCAAGCGTATGCTCTTACTGTTCGTTTAGTTCTTCGCCGATCGCAGAGTGGAAAGATAAGGTGGAAAGTTACCTTTTTGCTTTGTTGAAAGAAATCCGGGCAATCGGGAAAATGTCGGAAGGGCACAGACCGGACAGCGTGTATATCGGAGGAGGAACGCCGACGACTTTGGAGGCAGAGCAGATGGATCGTTTATTAAAGACGATCACGGAGAATTTCGACTTGTCAAACGTACTTGAATTTACAGTGGAGGCAGGAAGACCGGATAGCATTACGGAAGAAAAGCTTGCGGTGATCAGAAAATACCCGGTGACTCGTATTTCAATAAATCCTCAGACAATGCAGCAAAAGACATTAGATCTGGTCGGAAGAAATCATACGGTGGCACAGACAAAAGATGCATTCTATCTGGCGAGGAAACTGGGATTTGACAATATTAATATGGATCTTATCGCCGGGCTTCCGGGAGAGGATGCTTCTGATATGGAAGATACGCTTCGGCAGGTGGAAGAAATGCATCCTGACAGTCTGACGGTTCATGCGCTGGCGATCAAAAGAGCGGCGAGATACGGACAGGAGGGAAGAAAACAGGATCTTCATTCTGAGATTTCGCAGATGATAATGTCGGCAGCTGATTGTGCCAAGCGGATTGGACTGCAGCCGTATTATTTATACAGGCAGAAAAATATTGCGGGAAATTTTGAAAATGTCGGTTATGCAGAACTTGACAAAGCCGGAATATACAATATACTGATTATGGAAGAAAAACAGACGATACTGGCAGCCGGAGCGGGAGCGTCGACGAAGATATTACTCAAAGATCCGATCCGGACAGATAGCGGGAAAGAGATTAATCTGGTTCGCTGTGAAAACGTGAAAAATATTATGGAATATATCGACAGGGTCGATGAAATGATAGAACGAAAAGGAGAATGGTTATGGCGCTGAAAAAGAAACCGGTTACAGGCATGAAAGACATGATGCCGGCGGAAATGGAAGTTCGGGATTATGTTATCGGTCTTATCAAAGAGACATATAAAACATTTGGATTTTCCTCTATGGAAACTCCGTGTGTGGAACATATCGAGAACTTATGCAGTAAGCAGGGCGGAGATAATGAAAAACTTATTTTTAAGATTTTAAAAAGAGGGGAGAAGCTAAAACTTGATACAGCGAAAGAAGAGGCAGATCTCGTGGACGGAGGACTTCGTTACGACCTGACTGTTCCTCTCTCAAGATACTATGCAAATCATGCGAATGAACTGCCGTCTCCGTTTAAGGCACTTCAGATGGGAAATGTGTGGAGAGCGGATCGTCCGCAGAGAGGACGCTTTCGTCAGTTTATGCAGTGCGATATAGACATCCTCGGAGAACCGTCGAATCTGGCAGAGATTGAATTGATTCTTGCCACAACAGCGCTGCTTGGAAAGTTAGATTTTAAGAATTTTACAATCCGTATCAACGACCGGCGTTTTCTGAAAGCAATGGCTGCGTACAGCGGATTCCAAGAAGAAGATTATGACAGTGTGTTTATTACGCTCGATAAGATGGACAAGATCGGATTGGACGGCGTGGCGGCAGAGCTGAAAGGAAACGGATATGCGGAAGAATCGGTGGAAAAATACCTCTCGCTTTTTGAAGAGATTACGAATGATGTGGAAGGCGTCCGTCTCTGCAAAGAAAAATTACAGGGCTATCTTGCGCCTGAGGCGGCGGATTCACTGGAAATGATCATCACGAGTGTGGAGAGTCAGAAAGAAGCTGAATTTAAGATGAGTTTTGACCCGACGCTTGTGCGGGGAATGTCTTATTATACAGGAACAATCTTTGAGATTTCCATGGATGAATTCGGCGGAAGCGTCGGCGGAGGCGGACGTTATGATAAGATGATCGGAAAATTTACGGGACAGGATACGCCGGCAGTTGGATTTTCCATCGGGTTTGAGCGGATCGTCATGCTGCTGTTGGAACGGGGATACGAAGTGCCGACGAGCAAACCGAAAAAAGCGTTTCTGATCGAGAAAAAACTTCCGCAGGAGAAACTTCTGGAGGTGCTTGAAGAAGCGCGCAAAGAGCGGGAAGCAGGCAGACAGGTTATGATAGTAAATATGAAGAAAAACAAGAAGTTCCAAAAGGAACAGCTTGCAGAACAGGGATATACAGATATTACGGAGGTGTACAATGGCTGAATCAATGCAGGGACTTAAGAGAACTCACAGATGTGGAGAATTATCTGCGGCAAACGCAGGTGAAAAAGTGACCATTATGGGATGGGTTCAAAAGAACAGAAATAAAGGCGGGCTTGTGTTTGTAGATGTGCGTGATCGTTCGGGAATCATTCAGGTCGTATGTGAAGAAGGCAAGACAGATGCGGCGCTGATCGAGAAGGCAGCAGGACTTCGTTCCGAATATGTCGTTGCGATCGTCGGAGAGGTGGCAATGCGTTCCGGCGCTGTAAACGATAAGATTGCGACAGGGGAGATCGAGGTTATCCCAAGTGAACTCAGAATTCTTTCAGAGGCTTTGACACCGCCGTTTCCGATTGAGGAAAACTCTAAGACAAAAGAAGAAGTTCGTTTGAAATATCGCTATCTTGACCTTAGAAGAGCCGATCTTCAGAGAAATCTGATGATGAAAAGTCAAGTGATGACATTGACAAGACAGTTTTTCTCAGAGGAAGGATTTCTTGAGGTAGAGACGCCGGTACTCGGAAAAAGTACGCCGGAAGGCGCGAGAGATTATTTAGTGCCAAGCCGCGTGCATCCGGGAAGTTTTTACGGACTTCCGCAGTCGCCGCAGCTTTATAAACAACTTTTGATGTGTTCGGGATTTGACCGGTATATTCAGATTGCAAGATGTTTTCGTGACGAAGATCTCCGTGCGGACAGACAGCCGGAGTTTACACAGATCGACATGGAACTTTCTTTTGTCGATGTAGATGAAGTGATCGATGTAAATGAACGTTATCTTGCGAGAGTATTTAAAGAAGTTCTCGGCGTAGATGTACCGCTTCCGATCCAGAGAATGACATGGCAGGAAGCGATGGATCGTTTCGGTTCGGATAAGCCCGATCTTCGTTTTGGCATGGAACTTACAGATGTGACAGATGTCGTGAAAAACTGCGGCTTTTCCGTATTTACCGGAGCAGTCGAAAATGGCGGAAGTGTACGCGGTATCAACGCGAAAGGTCAGGGCGGGATGCCGAGAAAGAAGATTGATAAACTGACGGCATTTGTGAAAGATTACGGCGCAAAAGGACTCGCTTATATTGCGATCCAGGAAGACGGAAGTATAAAATCTTCCTTTGCAAAATTTATGACGGAAGAAGAGATGGATGCGCTGATCAAGGCGATGGGAGCAGAAGCCGGTGATTTACTGCTTTTTGCGGCAGATAAGAACAAGGTTGTGTGGGACAGCCTCGGAGCGCTTCGTGTGGAACTGGCAAAACAGCTTGAACTGCTTGATAAAAATGAATTCCGATTTGTATGGATCACAGAGTTCCCTCTTCTTGAGTGGAGTGAAGAGCAGAACCGCTATGTGGCAATGCATCATCCGTTTACGATGCCGATGGAGGAAGATCTTCCGCTGATCGACAGCGATCCGGGAAAAGTGCGCGCAAAAGCATATGATATCGTTTTGAACGGAAATGAGATCGGAGGAGGAAGCGTCCGAATCTTCCAGGATGATATTCAGGAGAAGATGTTTGAAGTGCTCGGCTTTACAAAAGAGCAGGCATACAGCCAGTTTGGATTCCTTCTTGATGCGTTTAAATATGGAGTTCCGCCTCATGCAGGACTTGCTTACGGTTTGGATCGTCTCGTTATGCTTATGGCAAAACAGGACAGCATTCGTGATGTGATCGCATTCCCGAAAGTGAAAGATGCGTCTTGCCTTATGACGGAAGCGCCAAGTGTCGTTGATGTAAAACAGCTGAATGAACTTGGTCTTGAAACAACAGCCGAAACAGAAAAATAAGAATAAAAACCTCACTGCCTTAACTGTACTGCTTTGAAAAAGTCAGATCAAAGCCCGGTACGTTTTTGCAGTGAGGTTTTATTTTATTATAGCTAAACGAATTTCAGCGTATATCGCCGGATGCGTCTTTATTCATCCCAGCCTTCATAGAACCGGATGTTTACCGAGATATTCCGAACGATATCGCCCGCCTCTGTTTCAATATCATTGATATCTGAAATATATGGGAAGACAGGATTTTCTTCTTCAAATTCTACCATGATCCAGTTGCGGGCGGCTTCATTTGCATTGTCGATTGCATCGTCGAGAGTATCTCCCGATGCTTCGCAGCATTCAAGATCCGGGAAATATGCATCGTACCCGCCGCTTTCGTTTTTGCGGAAGACCGCAGGATATATAAATTTCATAATGATAGGACTCCTTTCTGAGTAATACAAATACATAAAAAGTATAGCATCGAAGTGGGTGAGGTGCAATGCGAAAATATATGGAGCTGAAAACTCTTTAAAAGTAATGAGAAAATAAAAAAGTTTTGAGAATTTTTGGAATACAATCCATGAATGCAATTTATGATAAAAAAATAAAAAAAGGTGTTGACATTTCTCTTTGTGCGTAGTATAGTATGTATTGTTCCGGTCAACGGAACGGAGAAAATGCGACAGTGGCTCAGCTGGTAGAGTACGACCTTGCCAAGGTCGGGGTCGCGGGTTCGAACCCCGTCTGTCGCTCTTAAAAAGCACTTGATATCTCAGATGAGATGCGAGTGCTTTTTATTTTATACTATATAATAGATGATATACGTTAAAAAGTCTTTTACAATTTGTTTTTTTCAAAGTATAATAAATAACATGTATCTCAGAGATTAGATTTATAAAAGAACGGAAAGAAAAGGTGAGGTTTCGATATGCGTAAAATACAAGTAGGACTTCTCGGACTTGGAACTGTCGGAATGGGTGTGTACAAGCTTCTTCGTAAGAGGGCGGAGACGATGGATAAGACGATCGGTGCGCAGCTTGAGATTAAAAAGATTCTTGTCCATAATAAGAATAAGGAAAGAGAAGGAGTCGATGAGACGCTTCTTACAGATGATTGGAAAGAAATTATAGAAGATGATGAGATTCAGATCGTAATTGAGGTAATCGGCGGTATCGAACCGGCGAAAACGATGATACTGGAGGCTTTAAAAGCAGGGAAAAACGTTGTGTCTGCAAATAAAGATCTGATTGCGGAAGAAGGAAAAGAGATTTTTGACACGGCACAGGCAGCGGGAAAAGATTTTCTGTTTGAGGCGGCAGTGGCAGGTGGTATTCCGATCATCCGACCACTGAAACAGTGTCTTGCGGGCAACGACCTGACAGACATACTCGGAATCGTGAACGGTACGACGAACTATATTTTAACGAAGATGTTTGAGGATGGAATGGAATTTTCGGATGCTTTGAAAAAAGCGCAGGAACTCGGCTATGCGGAAGCAGATCCGACGGCGGACGTAGAAGGTCTTGACGCCGGAAGGAAGATGGCGATCATGGCTTCTATTGCATTTCATTCAAGAGTCGTGTTTGCGGATGTGTATACGGAAGGAATTACAAAAATTACGGCGGCAGATATCGCCTATGCCAAAGAGTTTGACAGCGTGATCAAGCTGCTTGGTGTGGCGAGAAATACGCCGGAAGGAATCGAGGTCGGAGTTTACCCGGTCATGATCGCGAGAGATCATCCGCTGGCATCTGTAAGAGATTCTTTTAACGCTGTATTTATTCACGGAGATGCAGTGGACGATGCGATGTTCTACGGAAGAGGCGCAGGAGAGATGCCGACGGCAAGCGCGGTTGTAGGGGATGTGATCGACGAGGCGAGAAATATTGAATACGGATGCAGCGGACGGATAAGCTGTACATGTTATCAGCAGCTTGCCGTAAAAGATTTCGGAGATGTGAAAAATAAATTCTTCCTTAGGATGCAGGTTGAAAACTGCCCGGGTGTTCTGGCGCAGATCGCGAAGGTGTTCGGGGAACATAAGGTGAGTATTGCAAGAGTCGTACAGAAAAACGCCAAGACGGACAGAGCGGAGCTTGTGATCGTAACGGAGAAAGTGAAAGAAAAACATATGGGAAGCGCGCTTTGTGAGTTGAAGGAAATGAAAAGTATTTTTGAAGTGAGCAGCATGATCAGAGAGTATTGATAGAAACTGCCGCCGGATTTTAGATGCCGGGCGGGAGCAGTTGAATTTTCAAAAAGTCCGAATAAGGAGTGCAGATGGAAAATCGGAGTTTGCCGATCGGTTTTATCATAAAACAGGTCAATAATGTATATGAAAAAGATCTTAATGAACGATTGAAAAAAATAGGAATCACATCATCCCAGTGCGCGGTGCTCGATTATTTGTTTCATACGAGTAAAGATGAAGTGAGTCAGAGAGATGTGGAGAAAAATCTGAATCTGAAAAATCCGACTGTGACCGGAATACTGAAGCGCTTAGATGAAAAAGGATATATTTTCTGTGTACCGAATGCAAACGACAGAAGAAAAAAGATAATTTATCTTACGGAAAAAGCTTATGATATTAGAAGAAAAATGGAAGCTGACAGGCGCAAGCTGGACAGAGAACTGACGAGAGGGATGACAAAGAGGGAAACAGAAGCTCTTAGAAAGAATTTGGATAAGATATTGAATAATATTGCAGATCCGTGAGAGCAGGCGGAAGTAAATGAGCCGGAAGAGCGGAAAAGGAATTGATAAAAGGAGAAGATATATGAGTTACGCAGATAAAGTGTTTATCGATATGTGCCGTGATATTATTGACAACGGTACGAGCACAGAAGGAGAAAAAGTGCGTCCGGTCTGGGAAGACGGAACGTCTGCATATACGATCAAACGATTCGGCGTTGTGAACCGATATGATTTATCGAAAGAATTTCCGGCGTTGACACTGCGCCGTACAGCGATAAAAAGCTGTGTGGACGAGCTGCTTTGGATCTGGCAGAAAAAATCAAATAATGTAAATGAATTAAAAAGCCACATTTGGGACAGTTGGGCGGATGAGACAGGGTCGATCGGAAAAGCCTACGGCTATCAAATGGGAGTGAAGCATCAGTATAAAGAAGGCCGGATGGATCAGACGGACCGTGTCATATTTGATCTGAAAAATAATCCGTACAGCAGACGTATCATGACGAACATTTATGTTCATAATGACCTGCATGAGATGCATCTTTATCCGTGTGCATATAGTATGACGTTCAATGTGACAAAAGAAAAAGACAGTGAGAAATTGACGCTGAATGCTATTTTAAATCAAAGATCTCAGGACGTTCTTGCGGCAAATAACTGGAATGTGTGTCAGTATGCGGTTCTCGTTCATATGCTTGCACAAGTATGCGGAATGAAAGCAGGAGAGTTTGTGCATGTGATCGCAGATGCGCACATTTATGACAGGCATGTTCCGATGATCGAGGAACTGATTTCCAGAGAACCGCTTCCGGCGCCGACGTTCTGGCTGAATCCTGAGATTACAGACTTTTATGATTTTACACCGGATGACGTCAGACTGGATCGCTATGAGACGCATCCGCAGATTAAAAATATTCCGATTGCTGTTTGAGTAGAGAAAGGAGTGTGCGGAGTATGAGAGCAATCGTATGTGCCGATAAAAACTGGGGAATCGGATACAAGAACAGGCTTCTTGTGAGTATTCCGTCTGATATGAAGTTTTTTAGAGAAACAACGACAGGTAAAGTTATCGTAATGGGTCGAAAGACACTGGAAAGTTTCCCGAATGGGATGCCGCTTAAAAACAGGATCAATATTGTGCTTACAAGAGACAGAAACTATGAAGCAAAAGGTGCGGTGATCGTTCACGATGAAGAAGAATTGATGAATGAACTCGGAAAGTATGATACGGAACAAATCTACATTATCGGAGGAGAGAGCGTCTACAAGATGATGCTTTCGCATTGTGATAAAATTTATGTGACAAAAGTGGATCGTGCATTTCAGGCAGACACTTATTTCCCGAATTTGGATGAGATGAGCGAGTGGAAGATGACGCAGGAAAGTGAGGAGCAGACTTGTTTTGATCTGGAATTTTGTTTTACAACATATGAAAGATGTTAAGAAAAAAATATGGCGCAGACGGGGACTGGCGGTTCTCGTTCTGTGCCTTGCTGTTATTGTACAGGGATGTGCGGGGTACCCGGCTGATAAAGACGGGGGGCATAGAGAACAAAACAAAACAAATGAAAATGGGCGGCTGAGTGTTGTGACGACAATTTTTCCTCCGTATGATTTTGTAAGGGAGATCGCCGGAGACTGCGTAGACTTAAAAATGCTTTTAAAACCCGGGGAGGAAAGTCATTCTTATGAGCCGACGCCGCAAGATATGATCGCTATTGAAAACAGTGACGTGTTCATTTATGTCGGCGGGGAAAATGATGTGTGGGTTGAAGATATTTTAAGTTCCATGCCGGATAAAGACCGGGTTTCGATAAGACTTCTCGATTGTGTTGAAACGGAGGAAGAAGAACATGTAGAAGGAATGAAAGAACCGGCAGGAGACTCTCACCATGAAATGCACGGTGAAGAGGAACATGAGGGATCTGTCCATGAAATTGACGAACATGTATGGACGTCTCCTGTCAATGCATCTGTGATCGTGGAGAAGATCAAAGAAGTTCTCATTCAAAAAGACTCTGAAAATAAAGCGGCGTATGAGGAAAACGCAGATAGATATCAGACAGAGCTTGCACAATTGGATAAGCGGTTTCGAGAAGTTGTGAGACAGTCAAAAAGAAATTTATTAATATTCGGAGATCGTTTTCCGTTTCTTTATTTTGCAAAAGAGTATGGATTGGAATATTATGCGGCATTTCCGGGATGCGCAGGTGATACAGAGCCGAGCGCGGCGACAATGGTATTTTTGATTGAAAAGGCAAAAGACGAGAACGTTCCGGCAGTGCTTAAAATGGAGTTAAGCAATGCAGACATTGCAAATGCGGTAGCCGAAGCTTCCGGGACGGAAGGGAGAATATTTT
>UMFZ01020621.1_pt1 | contig 12386 bp, 9 predicted proteins | sample 1965141 | NCBI WGS metagenome assembly UMFZ01 (sample SAMEA4836059, study PRJEB28245) | human gut metagenome | biome: gut microbiome; material: fecal sample | place: Denmark | collected 2008
AGTCCCTTTCCGATATGTTAAAGGGTAAACAGGGACGTTTCCGTCAGAACCTTCTCGGTAAGCGAGTTGACTATTCCGGACGTTCCGTTATCGTCGTTGGACCGGAACTTAAGATCTATCAGTGCGGTCTCCCGAAGGAGATGGCGATCGAGCTCTTCAAACCGTTCGTTATGAAGGAACTCGTTGCTAACGGAACAGCACATAACATTAAGAACGCGAAGAAGATGGTTGAGCGCCTCCAGACAGAGGTCTGGGACGTACTTGAGGATGTAATCAAAGAGCATCCGGTTATGTTAAACCGTGCTCCTACTCTTCACCGTCTTGGTATTCAGGCGTTCGAGCCGATCCTTGTAGAAGGTAAGGCGATCAAGCTTCATCCGCTCGTTTGTACCGCATTCAACGCGGACTTCGATGGAGACCAGATGGCGGTTCACCTTCCGCTTACAATGGAAGCACAGGCAGAGTGCCGCTTCCTTCTTCTCTCCCCGAACAACCTGTTAAAGCCGTCTGATGGTGGTCCGGTAGCCGTTCCTTCCCAGGATATGGTTCTCGGTATCTACTATCTGACACAGGAGAGACCGGGCGCAAAGGGCGAGGGAATGTTCTTCAAGAGCCCGAACGAAGCACTTCTTGCATATGAGAACGGTGCCGTTACTCTTCACGCAAGAATCAAAGTCCGTGTGACAAAGACTCTTCCGGATGGAAGAACAATGACTGGTATCGTTGATACAACTGTCGGACGTATCCTCTTCAACGAGATCATCCCGCAGGATCTTGGATTTGTAGACAGAACGATCCCGGGCAACGAGTTAAAGCCGGAGATCGATTTCCTCGTAAAGAAGAAACAGTTAAAGCAGATCCTCGAGAAAGTCATCAATACACACGGAGCGATCCAGACAGCGATCACTCTGGACGATATCAAGGCGATTGGTTACAAGTACTCCACAAGAGCAGCTATGACCGTATCCATTTCTGATATGACTGTTCCGGCAACAAAGAAGCAGCTCCTTGCAGACGCAGAAGCTACCGTTGACCGTATCGCTAAGAACTTCCGCCGTGGTCTTATCACAGAGGAAGAGCGTTACAAAGAAGTTATCGATGTATGGAAAGCAACCGATGACCAGCTGACACATGACCTTCTGACAGGTCTTGATAAATACAACAACATCTTCATGATGGCGGACTCCGGAGCCCGTGGTTCCGATAAGCAGATCAAGCAGCTTGCCGGTATGCGAGGACTCATGGCGGATACGACCGGTCACACGATCGAACTCCCGATCAAGTCCAACTTCCGTGAAGGTCTTGACGTACTTGAGTACTTCATCTCCGCACATGGTGCGAGAAAAGGTATGTCCGATACCGCTCTTCGTACAGCCGACTCCGGTTACCTGACAAGACGTCTTGTTGACGTATCTCAGGATCTTATCATCCGTGAGACAGACTGCTGCGAAAGCAAGGGAACGATCCCGTACATGGAGATCGAGGGCTTTACGGACGGTAAAGAGACCATCGAGACTCTTCAGGAGAGATTGACAGGAAGATATATCGCAGAGACGATCACAGATCCGGATACCGGAGAAGTTGTTGTTAAGGCTAACCATATGTGTACACCGAAACGTGCCGCAGCCGTTATCAAGGTTCTTGAAAAGCTCGGCAGAAATACTGTTAAGATCCGTACAGTCCTGACATGTAAGTGCCATATCGGTGTCTGCTCCAAGTGCTACGGCGCGAACATGGCGACAGGCCAGCCGGTACAGGTCGGAGAGGCTGTTGGTATCATTGCCGCACAGTCCATCGGTGAGCCGGGTACACAGCTGACCATGCGTACATTCCATTCCGGCGGTGTTGCCGGCGGCGATATCACACAGGGTCTTCCCCGTGTCGAGGAGCTTTTCGAAGCCAGACGCCCGAAGGGACTTGCGATCATCGCTGAATTCGGTGGTGTTGTTACAATTAAAGATACAAAGAAAAAACGTGAGATCACCGTTACGGACCAGGAGACAGGAAACTCCAAGACTTATCTGATCCCTTATGGTTCCAGAATCAAAGTTGCGGACGGACAGGTTCTCGAGGCCGGCGACGTTCTTACAGAGGGTAGCATCAACCCGCATGACCTGTTAAAGGTTAAGGGCGTTCGTGCCGTACAGGATTACATGATCCGTGAGGTACAGCGTGTTTACCGCTTACAGGGTGTAGAGATCAACGATAAGCATATCGAGATGATCGTTCGTCAGATGTTAAAGAAGATCCGTATCGAGGAGAGCGGCGATTCCGACGTTCTTCCGGGCGTATCCATGGATGTTCTTGATTTCAACGAGATGAACGAGGAGCTCATTGCAGCTGGCAAACAGCCGGCAGAGGGCAAACAGGTCATGCTCGGTATCACAAAGGCATCCCTTGCGACCGATTCCTTCTTATCCGCCGCATCCTTCCAGGAGACCACAAAGGTTCTTACTGAGGCTGCGATCAACGGTAAGGTCGATCACCTGATCGGTCTGAAAGAGAATGTTATTATCGGTAAGCTGATCCCGGCTGGTACCGGAATGAAGCGTTACCGCAATATCAAGCTCAGCACAGGCGAGATCGAGGATAAGATCCAGGAGCAGGAAGCACCGGTTGCTGAAGAGCCGCAGGAGGAGACGGATGCTCCGCTTGAGGAAGCAGATAAGATCATTCTCAACGAGGATGATACACAGGATGTCGATGAGTAATTGATATTTTGACAAATAAATATTTCGGAAGGGTTTCTGGCGACAGGAACTTTTCCGTATGCTGAGGCATATAAGAACAGCGAGGAGAACATGATACGTTCATGTTTTCCTCGCTGTTTGAGTATACGGATGGTTAGAAGAAGGCAACTTATGCCGATGGGGGTGTTTTACATGATTACGATACTGTCCAGCTTATTTATTAAAAACAGAGATCAATTCGGGAACAGCGATGTGCGCCGTGCCTACGGCATGCTCTGCAGTATTGTGGGCATCGCGCTCAATGTCTTTCTGTTTGCCGGAAAATATCTGGCGGGCGTGATCAGCGGATCCATTGCGATCACGGCGGATGCGTTCAACAACCTGTCGGATGCGGGTTCTTCCTTCATTTCCATGATCGGTTTTAAATTTTCAGGCATGAAAGCCGACGCGGATCACCCATTTGGCCATGGGCGGATCGAGTACGTGGCAGGTTTTGGAGTATCCATGATTATTATCCTGATGGGCTTTGAGCTTTTAAAGACCTCCGTCGGAAAGATCGTTCATCCGGAGCCTGTGGAGGCGAGCGCCCTGGCAGCCGGAATCCTGATCACGTCGATCTGCGTGAAGACGTACATGTTCTTTTATAACCGATCCGTTGGCACAAACATACAGTCGGAGACGATGAAGGCGACGGCAATGGACAGCATGAGCGACAGTATCGCGACTACAGCGGTTCTGATCTCCATGCTGGTCGCACATGTGACGGGAGTCAACGTGGATGGCTGGTGCGGTCTTCTGGTGGCCTGTTTTGTACTGTATGCAGGATACAGTGCCGCAAAGGATACCCTGAACCCGCTTCTTGGGGAGGCTCCGTCGAAGGAGTTCGTCGGGGAGATCCGCTCGATCGTTCTGGCGCATCCTGAGATCCTTGGAATCCATGATCTCGTGGTCCACGATTACGGCCCGGGGAGACGCATGATCTCCCTCCACGGGGAAGTGTCCGGGGATTGCGATATCTTCGCGATCCACGATGTGATCGATCGGATCGAGAAGGAATTGAAGGAAAAACTTGGCTGTGAGGCTGTGATCCACATGGATCCGATCGTAGTCAACGACAAGGCGGTCGACGAGACAAAAAAACAGGTTGTGGAGATGATCACGGAACATTATCCAGGGGTCACGATTCACGATTTCCGGATGGTCCGGGGGCATACCCATACGAATCTGATCTTCGATGCAGTCGTTCCGTTTGGTTACGGAAAGACGAATGAAGAGGTGAAGCAGGGGATCGCGCGCCTGATCTCTCAAAAATGGGAAAATACTTACGCGGTGATCCAGGCAGAACAATCGTATCTGGAATAAGAAATGGCAGGATCCGGCATTTATTCATAGTGGTGCCGCCGAAGGCGACATGTCGTACTGTACACAGGTAGGAACTTTCTGAACTGAAAATCCCGTACACTACAGTGGTGGTAGTGGATTTTGCCGATCTGGAATGTGAAGCATCGGCAAAATGATTGCGATTGTGGCTGTAAACTGCTATACTTGAGACATAAGCTCCCGGAAGTATGCGGGCAGATGAACGACATAAGCAGTGCGCTGGTATTTGAAATTTGCACGGATGTCCGGCGGACGGCTGTCGAATTTAAAGGAGGTCTCTTATGAAGAAATGGAAAATGATCCTGACTGCGGCGATGCCGCTCGCGATGGCACTGTCCTTCCCGGCCTTTGCCGGTGAGTGGCAGGAAGACATGAACGGCTGGAAGTACCAGAACGATGACGGTTCCTACTGCCGGAACGGCTGGTATTGGATCGATGGAGATCATGATGGCTGGGCACAGTGCTATTATTTCGGAAATTCCGGTTATTTGCAGATGAATGCCGGATATGCGCAGACAAATACGGGGCATGCGGACGGATATGAGATCGACAAAAATGGTGCCTGGAGCGTAAATGGTGTTACTCAGGTAAAGGCAGTTCCGATCGCTGTCGCGGAGAACGATCCGGAGGCGCTGAAGGTCTATGAGGAAGCACAGCAGCTTAGCGAGTCTCTCCCGAGCGCGAATATCGATGTGGACTATACGATCACCATGTCTTATCTCGGACAGGATATTGATATGTCCATGAATATGAAGCTGATGATGAAAGAGGACGCGAACGGAGACATGCAGTTTGTATGCAAGGGTACCGCGGATACGCTTGGTATCGCAGTGCCGATCGATATGTTCTACACAGACGGTTACATGTATGTGAACACTATGGGCATCAAGTACAGGCAGGCCATGGATCTGGAAGCTGCGAAAACTCAGGCCACAAAGATCAACATGGATCTGGATACGGATGTTGTCAAAGGCTTGAGAATGTATACAAGCGGTGACACAAGGAAACTTGCATTTACCATTGATGACCAGAAAATCAACGAGATCCTGACCGCGGTTACCAGCGCGACCGCAGAGACCTACAAGGAGCTTGGGGTCAGCCTGGACATGAAAATTAATGAGTCGAACGGCGAGATGACGGTCAACAAAGATGGCTATTGCGAGGCTATGAAGATGTTTATGGACTACGGAATGAGTATCACAGATCATACAACATCTGAAGCTGATGAGATGAACTATAAGATGGATATCAATATGACATATAAGAATCCGGGCAAGGAAGTTTATTTTGAGATTCCTTCTACAGATGGTTATGAAGATATTGCTGTGGCTTACGTGGAAGATGCAGAATAAGGGGCAGTAAATCGGAACTGATCCGGTTCGTTAAAAAGTGAAGTGTAAATGGGCGCTGGTTTGCGTATGGCTGAGAGGTCATAGCAGATCAGCGCCTTTTTGTGCCGCAGGAAATCCCTGTTCACAGATGGCTGCGGCAGGTTCGGCAGGAAGGTAGCTTCACCTGTAATAGGATCTGCCTGCAGCTGCGTCTGGGAGAATAGCAGATTGGAGCATCTCTCATATATTAAATAGAAGAAACAGGACAAAGAGGGAGAAATAATGGCATCCATCAGTCTATGCATGATCGTGCGCAATGAGGAAAAGGTCCTCGGAAGATGCCTGGCCTGCGTGCAGGGATTTACGGATGAGATTATAATTGTGGACACGGGATCTATAGACAGGACGAAGGAGATTGCATTTTCTTATACGGACAAGGTTTATGATTTTAAATGGAAGGATGACTTTGCAGCGGCAAGAAATTTCGCTTTTTCCAGGGGAACAGGGGATTACCTGTTCTGGCTGGATGCAGATGATGTGATAAGGCAGGAAGAGTGGAGAAAACTGATGGATCTGAAAAGACGGCTGAATGACGAACGACCGGATATGGTGATGATGAAATACGCGGTTGGATATGACGGGGATGGCGCACCGTCATTTTTCTTTTATAGAGAACGCCTTTTAAGACGGTGCGGAAAAGCGGTGTGGAAAGGGCGCATTCATGAGGTGGTAGAACCCTTTGGAAAAGTAGTGCGGGAAGATATCATGATCGAGCACCGGAAAGTGGGGACAGGGGATCCGGACAGGAATCTTCGGATATTTGAGCAGATGATCCGGGAGAATGGGAAATTATCTCCGCGGGATCAGTATTATTACGGAAAGGAATTATATTATCACAGAAGATACCGGGATGCCGCTTCCGTATTTGCGGAATATCTGGAACTGCCGGGTGGCTGGCGGGAAGACCGGGTGGATGCCTGCAGGCATGGGGCGTACTGTATGTACCGGATCGGAGATCGGAACCGGGCGCTAGAGTTTCTGCTTTCCGGACTTTCTGAGGGGATCCCGAAGCCGGAGCTCTGCTGTGATCTCGGATGGTGGTTCTTCTCGGCCGGGCGCTATCGCGACGCAATTTTCTGGTACGGGCAGGCAGTTCAGACCGGAAAGTTGAAAGGGGAGGATGGTTTTGTGATGCCGGAGTGCCGGGGATATGTTCCGTATCTGCAGATGTGTGTCTGCTATGACAGGCTCGGGGAATGGAAGATGGCGGAACGGTATAATGAGCTGGCGGAGAGGTGCCGGTCGGGGACGGAGGCATGCCGGTTAAACAGGGAATATTTTGAGAAAAGAAAAGCGCAGCAAATTGAATAGATCCAGGGAGGTGACAGCCGGAGTTTTGGACAAAAAATCGCAGAAGTAGCAGTTTCGGACGGGCAGCATAGATTATAGTAAGCGAACAACCTGTATGGGATGTCCGCGAGGAAAATATGCTGAAAGGGGATTTGATCATGCGTAATTATGAATATGATTTCTGGGAGAACGAGGACTGCAGAGCTGAGAGCTGCCGGGGCGGAGACGAGAGAGGACACTGGGATGGGAACTGTTGCTGCGGCCGGGACGGAAGAGACCGCTGGGACGGAACGCAGGGCTGTGGCGGAGATGGAAGAGGTGGCTGCGGTAAAAATTGTGGCTGCGGAGGAAACAGAAGAGGCGGCTGTGGCGGAAATTGCGGAAGTGGCTGGGGATATGGCTGGAGACACGGAACCTGCTGCTGCCGGGGACCGCAGGGGCCGAGAGGCCCTCAGGGATGCCCGGGTCCGGAAGGACCGAGAGGTCCACAGGGGTTTCCAGGATTTGACGGAGCGCCAGGAGCGACAGGCCCGATGGGACCGATGGGCCCGATGGGCCCGATGGGTCCGGCAGGAGCGCCGGGGGCGACAGGTCCGATGGGACCGATGGGTCCGGCAGGAGCGCCGGGAGCGACAGGTCCGATGGGCCCGATGGGTCCGGCAGGAGCAGCGGGGGTAACAGGTCCGATGGGTCCGGTAGGTCCGGTAGGAGCAGTGGGAGCGACAGGCCCGATGGGCCCGATGGGTCCGGCAGGAGCAGTGGGAGCGACAGGTCCGATGGGCCCGATGGGTCTGGCAGGAGCAGCGGGGGCAACAGGTCCGATGGGTCCGGTAGGTCCGGCAGGAGCAGTGGGAGCGACAGGCCCGATGGGTCCACAGGGGCCGCAGGGCGAAATTGGCCCGGCAGGTCCGATCGGCGCAGATGGTCCGCAGGGGCCAACCGGTCCGACAGGCCCCGCAGGGACAGTGACAGCGGCCGCTCCGGTGGCAAATGCCACAGACTTGGAGAACGTGGTGAATCAGTTTAATGAATTACTTGCAAATCTGAGAACGGCTGGACTTCTGGCACCCAATCCCTAACGAAGGATAGATTAAAAGAGGAGACCGCAGATGCGGTCTCCCTCAGAATCGAAAGAGATTTGTAACGGTTCAGCCCGGGAGCGGTATCGTTCCCGAATGTGTATCGGATGTGGACTAAATCGCATCGGGGGGCTTGCATGAAGACTGACGGTATGGTAAAATCCTGTCTGGAAATATACAGCGCTTGTAGCGGTGCGGCACCTTTACAGTTGCAGGCAAAAATCTATTCCGGACCGGCTGTGCCGATGGGATTTTTGACACTGCCGGAACGCAGAAGGAGGAAAAATCATGAAAGAAACATGGAACGTCCTCGACCCGGACGAGTATGTAAAACACAATCCATTTATGGGATATACAAATATGAAGATTGAAAAGATCTCCCCGGAATGCAGTGAGATCAGTATGAAGATCACTCACGGCGTGACAAACCTGATGGGCATGGTCCATGGCGGAATGCTCTATGCTCTGGCAGATGTGGTAACAGGCCTCACGGCCAGAGCCGACGGAAGAAAATATGTGACCCAGAGCGCCCATATAAACTTTATTCGGAATGTATCGGAAGGAACGGTCTATGCGAAAGGCATCCTGATCCGCCGCGGCAGGTCGATCACCATCGTCCGCAGCGAAGTGACAGATGAAAAGGGAAATCTTCTCGCTGATGTGACCGTGGACATGTTCTGTCTTGGAGAGTAGTCTCCTGGAAAGAGAAAAACAGGCCAAACCTGTCAAAATTACAAGAGAAGAATTTGAGACAACTCATCCAGGCGTGTCATAGCCGGAAAACACCGTATTTTCAAAGAAAATTTAAGGTTTCTCCTTGACATGCAGAAAAACTCTGTATATAATAATGGGGCGTGCATCGGGTACGTCCCGTTTTTTGTGCGCATAAAGGCTGATAAGCAGCAACCAACAGTCAATATCACAGGAGGTGAAAAGAATGCCAACATTTAACCAGTTAGTAAGAAAAGGTAGAGAGACATCTGTAAAGAAATCTACAGCTCCGGCACTCCAGAAAGGTTACAACTCCCTTCACAAGAAAGCAACAGATACATCTGCTCCGCAGAAGAGAGGTGTGTGCACAGCTGTTAAGACTGCAACTCCTAAGAAGCCGAACTCCGCTCTTAGAAAGATTGCCAGAGTACGTCTTTCCAACGGTATTGAAGTAACAAGCTATATCCCGGGTGAGGGACATAACCTTCAGGAGCACTCCGTTGTTCTGATCCGTGGTGGTCGTGTTAAGGACCTTCCGGGTACCAGATACCACATCATCAGAGGTACTCTTGATACTGCAGGCGTTGCCAACAGAAGACAGGCTCGCTCCAAGTACGGCGCAAAGAGACCGAAAGATAAGAAGTAATTGCTTCGCAATTACTGCTACTCAAACGTAGCGTAGCGGAGTTCGAGTTTCCCGTCTTAACTGGCGGCAGATAAAGACTTGAACAACCGCACAGGGATCACTAACAGGAATAAAGTGAATGCGAATAACGCATATTAGTGCCGGTGATATTTGACCTGTGGTTGCAGGAGATAGATAGAAAACCGAGCGCGAACACATTTTATGGAAACATGTGAGTACCGATGATATAATTTTTATAATTAAGGAGGGAAGTAACGTGCCACGTAAAGGACATACTCAGAAAAGAGACGTATTAGCAGACCCGCTTTACAGCAACAAAGTTGTAACCAAGCTGATCAACAACATCATGCTTGATGGTAAGAGGGGCGTTGCTCAGAAGATTGTTTACGGCGCTTTCGAAGAGGTCGCTGAGAAGACCGGTAAGGACGCTGTAGAAGTATTCGAAGAGGCTATGAACAACATCATGCCGGTTCTCGAAGTTAAGGCAAAACGTATCGGTGGTGCAACATACCAGGTACCGATCGAGGTTAAGCCGGAGAGAAGACAGGCATTAGGCCTTCGCTGGATCACTCTCTATTCCCGTAAGAGAAGCGAGAAGACCCAGGTAGAGAGACTTGCAAACGAGATTATGGATGCAGCTAACAACACTGGCGCATCTGTAAAGAAGAAAGAGGAAATGCATAAGATGGCTGAGGCTAACAAGGCATTTGCTCACTACAGATTCTAATAGGAGGAAAAATCCTTGGCTGGAAGAGAATATCCGTTAGAGAGAACCAGAAATATCGGAATCATGGCTCATATCGATGCTGGTAAAACAACAACGACAGAGCGTATCCTTTATTATACTGGTATTAACTATAAGATCGGTGATACTCACGAAGGTACAGCTACCATGGACTGGATGGAGCAGGAGCAGGAGAGAGGTATCACAATCACATCCGCAGCTACGACTTGTCACTGGACACTCCAGGAAAAGACAAAGCCGAAGGCTGGCGCACTTGAGCACCGTATCAACATCATCGATACACCAGGCCACGTAGACTTCACTGTTGAGGTTGAGCGTTCCCTCCGTGTACTTGATGGCGCTGTCGGCGTTTTCTGTGCAAAGGGTGGTGTAGAGCCGCAGTCTGAGAATGTATGGCGTCAGGCTGATACCTACAATGTACCGAGAATGGCATTCGTCAACAAGATGGATATCCTTGGTGCAAACTTCTACGCTTGTGTAGATCAGATCCGCAACAGACTTGGCAAGAATGCAATCTGCATTCAGCTCCCGATCGGTAAGGAAGACGAGTTCAAGGGAATCATCGACCTCTTCGAAATGCAGGCTTACATCTACAACGATGAAAAGGGTGATGATATCTCCGTAACAGACATTCCGGAAGATATGAAGGATGATGCAGAGCTTTACCACAGCGAGCTCGTTGAGAAGATCTGCGAGCTTGATGATGACCTCATGATGCAGTATCTTGAGGGTGAAGAGCCGACCGTTGACGAGATGAAGAAGGTTCTTCGTAAAGCTACATGTGAGTGTGATGCAGTTCCGGTATGCTGCGGTACAGCATACAGAAACAAGGGCGTACAGAAACTCCTTGATGCGATCATCGAGTACATGCCGTCTCCGCTTGACATCCCGCCGATCAAAGGTGTTGACCTTGAGGGCAACGAGGTTGTTCGTCATTCTTCCGATGATGAGCCGTTCTCCGCACTTGCATTCAAGATCATGACAGACCCGTTCGTAGGTAAACTTGCATTCTTCCGTGTTTACTCCGGTACAATGAATTCTGGTTCCTACGTATTAAATGCAACAAAAGACAAAAAAGAGCGTGTTGGCCGTATTCTTCAGATGCATGCAAACAAGAGACACGAGCTTGACAAGGTTTACTCCGGTGATATCGCAGCAGCTGTTGGCTTCAAGTCCACAACGACTGGTGATACAATCTGTGACGAGCAGCATCCGGTAATCCTTGAGTCCATGGTATTCCCGGAGCCGGTTATCGATATCGCAATCGAGCCGAAGACAAAAGCCGGACAGGATAAGATGGGCGAGGCTCTTGCAAAGCTTGCTGAAGAGGATCCGACATTCCGTGTTCATACAGATACAGAAACAGGCCAGACAATCATCTCCGGTATGGGTGAGCTTCACCTCGAGATCATCGTTGACCGTCTCCTTCGTGAATTCAAGGTAGAGGCAAACGTTGGTGCTCCGCAGGTAGCTTACAAGGAGACAATGACTAAGGCTGTTGATGTAGACAGCAAGTACGCGAAGCAGTCCGGTGGTCGTGGTCAGTACGGTCACTGTAAAGTACACTTCACACCGATGGATCCGAACGGCGAAGAGACATTCAAGTTCACTTCTTCCGTTGTCGGCGGTGCTATTCCGAAGGAATACATCCCGGCTGTCGGCGAAGGTATCGAGGAGGCTACAAAGGCTGGTATCCTTGGCGGATTCCCGGTACTCGGCGTAGCTGCAGATGTATACGACGGATCTTACCATGAGGTCGACTCTTCCGAGATGGCATTCCACATTGCCGGATCCATGGCATTCAAGGATGCTATGGCGAAAGGCAACCCGGTACTTCTTGAGCCGATCATGAAGGTTGAGGTTACAATGCCTGAGGAGTACATGGGCGACGTTATCGGTGATGTTAACGCACGTCGTGGACGTATCGAGGGTATGGAAGATATCGGCGGCGGCAAGATGGTTAAAGCATATGTTCCGCTTGCTGAGATGTTCGGCTACTCCACAGACCTTCGTTCCAGAACACAGGGTCGTGGTAACTACTCCATGTTCTTCGAGAAGTACGAGCAGGTACCGAAGAGCGTTCAGGAGAAGATCATCGCTGAGAGAAAGGGCGCTGCGAAATAATCCCACGGGATTATTTCCGGTTTCCTCTTGCATATAGCAAGAATAGGCTTGAAAAACTTTTTCGAATGGAATATAATAGTATTCAGCCTAAGTTAAATATGATAGCCCAATGGGCGCAAAATTAAGGAGGACGTTTTAAAATGGCAAAAGCTAAGTTTGACAGAACTAAACCGCATTGTAACATTGGTACCATTGGACACGTTGACCATGGTAAAACAACATTAACAGCAGCAATCACAAAAGTTCTTGCAGCAAGAGTTGCAGGTAACACAGCTACTGATTTCGAGAACATCGATAAAGCTCCGGAAGAGAGAGAGCGTGGAATCACAA
>UMFZ01021283.1_pt1 | contig 12373 bp, 9 predicted proteins | sample 1965141 | NCBI WGS metagenome assembly UMFZ01 (sample SAMEA4836059, study PRJEB28245) | human gut metagenome | biome: gut microbiome; material: fecal sample | place: Denmark | collected 2008
GCTTATGAAATTTAGTGTTGACAGACAAGGTACCGCTAAGTAATATGCGCCCCGTTCTCACGATTCCTCTGTAGTTCAGTCGGTAGAACGGCGGACTGTTAATCCGTATGTCACTGGTTCGAGTCCAGTCAGAGGAGCCAATTTAAGGGAAGCAGACGTTCACTGACGTCTGCTTTCTGCATTTCTATCAATTGGTTATCCCTCTTCAGTAGTTCACCCTCGTTCACTAAAAACCACTCGAAGCCATATCATTTTGATGGTAAAAATGCTGGTAATGCTGGTTCGATTTCCCTTTTACCAACAAACGAGGGGATATTTTCATGTCACTGACTGATATCAAAGCAAAAAATGCAAAACCCCTTGAGAAGGAATACAAGCTGACTGATGGCTTTGGTATGTTCCTTCGCGTTACCCCGAAGGGTTCCAAATACTGGCAAATGGCTTACCGCTTCGAAGGGAAACAAAAACTCTTCTCTATTGGTGTTTACCCTGCAGTTTCTCTTTCTGACGCAAGACAACGCCGTGACGAGGCCAGAAGGCTTCTGGCTCAGGGTATTGACCCTAATGCAAAGAAACAGGCAGAGGTTAAAGAGCTTAAAGCCAAACGTGATAATACACGCTCCTTCAGAACAGTAGCCAAAGCGTGGTTCTCTACGAAAACAAAATGGTCTGATGATTATGGTGATGCCGTATGGAAGCGCCTTGAAACTTATGTCTTCCCGGTAATCGGTGACAAAGATGTTGCCGAACTGGATACGGGTGATCTGCTGGTTCCGGTGAAAAAAGTGGAGGCACTTGGTTATCTTGAAGTTGCCATGCGCATTCAACAATACATTACGGCAATCCTGCGTCATGCCGTCCAGCAAAAGCTGATACGCCATAACCCAGCCTATGATATGGAAGGTGCAGTTCAGAAACCACAAACTGAACACCGCCCTGCACTTGAGCTGGAAGAAATACCCCAGCTACTGAACAAAATTGCCGAATACAAAGGCCGCAGGTTAACCATACTGGCAATACAGCTCAATCTGATGATTTTCATTCGTTCCAGTGAGTTGCGTTTCGCTCGCTGGTCAGAAATTGATTTCAAAAGTAAGTTATGGGTGATACCCGAACAGCGTGAAGCGATTGAAAACGTCAAACATTCAACTCGTGGGGCTAAAATGAAGCGTAAGCACTTCGTTCCCCTTTGTAAGCAGGCCATGAAGATACTCAAAGAGATCCGACAACTGACTTATGAAGAAGGCCATGATGATGGATTAATCTTTACTGGCTGTTATGACTCGTTTAAGCCCATGAGCGAAAATACCATCAACAAAGCCCTTCGCAATATGGGCTATGACACGAAGCAGGACATCTGTGGGCACGGTTTTCGCACACTGGCCTGTAGTGCCTTAATTGAGTCAGGTTTGTGGTCAGAAGACGCTGTAGAGCTTCAGATGAGTCATAAGGAAAGCAACAGCGTCCGTGCTGCTTATACCCATAAGGCTAAACACCTTGACCAGCGCCGACTGATGCTCCAGTGGTGGGCTGACTTCCTTGATGCCAATCGAAACGATATGGTCAGGCCGTTTGAGTTTGCTTCCAATAAATAAAAGGAAAGGCCCTTAGTGGCCTTTCAATATCTACTTCATGCCTAAAAACTTCAAATATTACCGATTGAAATTTATGCTGAATATGATACTGAATCTTTCTCTATAGCTAAACCATCAATTTTGTCCAGCATCATTTCCCAGAGTGCATATTTTCTTTTATGCTCGACAAATAGCGATTTGAAATATTCTTCTGTTGAAGGGACTTTTTCAGTCCATACGATATTTTTACTATAATCAATACTTTTTTTCATGTCAGATGCCGCGTAGGTGTAGTACTTGCTCTGACTGCGGCTAATACTGTCCTCTACCAGCACTCTACGAAGAAGAGTTGCAGAACATGCGTAACCATGCCTGTAAAGCTCACTTGATAAGGACCGAATAAAAGAACCACGTAATAAAACCATCATATCTTTAATTTCAATTTTACTCGCATTCATTATTTCCGAATCAAGCTTTCCATAATTATCTATCGCTGACAAAAAAAGTACAACAAAGGGGAAACCTTTGCTCTTTGCTATGCCAGAAAATAAACCCAGTGAGTCATTAACTTTCTCTACTCTATTATATATTTTATAAAAAACAACATCACACCTGTTCTTAAATCCATCAAGGCAAATTGTTTTTGCCTGCTGAACCTCCCCCTCTTCAATCAGAGCCAAAGCGAACACCTCAGCCCATTTATCACGAAGCCCTGCATGATCAACGGTTTTATCATCTTTAATTTGATTAAGAACAAGAATCGCTTCCCCTGCACACAGTTCATCTATCAGCAATTCAGCAAACTTAATGACATATTCTGGTTGGTTAAATTTTATTTTATCAAAGCATTGTCTGATGAAATCAACATCCCTGATATACAAACTTAGCTCAACAGCAGAATTCACATCACCTGCGTCCAGAAGCTTTTCTCTTAAAGCACGAATAACATTATATCCAAGCTCCTTTTTATACTTGTCAAAGATATTAAAGTTAAAATAAACCTCACCACTAAGAACGGAAAAAATTTTATCTGCTATATCATCAATGCCTTTGTTTTTTTGCAGGGCTAGGGATTTTAACCATATCTCGACCACACCATTATAATAGTTCATCCATGAACCATCTGATGTATCAGCGATTTCGCTGACTTTATCAAAAGAGATCAGTAAATTATGGCAACATACCTCTGTTTTATCTGGCAGAGCTGACACCGTTTTTTCGAGAGGTAATATAATGCTCTTGTATAAACCCTCAAAGAAACCAGCAGCCTCATAATAATCATAGAAACGTTTTGACTTTATTTTCCTTTTATATTCGCCTTCAACCTTCTTCAGGAGTTCTTCTGGAGTCAATAGATATTGATTGATAATAAATGATTTTACCTGACTATTATCATCAGCAATTTCACAAATTATTTGCATTAGTTGTTCTGCAGGCATTTCCTTGAGTAAAGAAAGTTGCTTCTTGTTCAGTTTAGCCATTATTACATCCTGATAATTTTTAGAAGACTCAGAAAAGCTAATTGTACTAATACGAGGACAAAACATTCAACAAAAGCATTAACATAATGATTTAAAAAGAAATTCATAGCACGCTGTTCATTGATGAAATGAACTATTTACCGTAAAATAACGTCATCATACAGTAACCTGATACAGATACGTGGAATGGTCAATGAACAAAATTTCACCTGAAATGCCCGAACTACAATCAATGAATATCACTGAAGATAATATCAGCAAACTTAACTCTTTGTTTCCTGAAGCATTTAATGAAAACGGTATTGATTTTGACGTTTTAAAACAGCTCTTGGGTGAAAATGTAGACGACAAAGAAGAGCGCTATGGCCTGAACTGGCATGGTAAACGTCAGGCGCGTCAGCTTGCTCTCACGCCTTCTCGTGGCACCTTACGCCCATGTAAAGATGAAAGCGTTGATTGGCATAACACCAAAAACCTCATGATCGAAGGTGATAACCTTGAAGTGTTAAAGCTTCTTCAAAAAAGTTATGCCGGAAAAGTTAAGCTTATTTATATTGATCCGCCTTACAATACCGGTAAAGATTTTGTCTATCCTGATAACTTCCAAGATAATATGAAAAATTATCTTGAAATTACTGGACAGACAGAAGACGGAGCACGTTTAAGCACAAATACAGAAACCAGTGGACGTTACCATACTGATTGGTTAAATATGATTTACCCACGTTTAAAACTTGCAAGAAACTTGTTGAAAGAAGATGGGGTTATTTTCATTTCCATTGATGATGCTGAAGTTGATAATTTAAAAAAAGTTTGCTCGGAAATCTTTGGTGAAGAGAACTTTGTTGCTAATATTGTATGGCAAAAAAAATACTCACCACAAAATGATGCAACATATTTTAGTGATATGCATGATCATATTTTAGTATATGCAAAGCAACGGAAGGCTTCAAAAAATGATGCAAATGGTTGGAACATAGATTTTCTACCAAGATCAGACGAACAAAATGCAGCATATAAAAACCCCGACAATGACCCTCGTGGAGTTTGGAAGTCTGTAGATTTATCAGTCAAAACTTATTCCAAGGCTAATGATTACTCAATTACCACACCATCAGGACGTATTGTAACTCCTCCCGCCAGTAGATGCTGGCAGGTTTCTGAAAAACGTTTTGCAGAATTGTGTAAAGAAAATAAAATCTGGTTTGGAGAAAATGGTAATAATGTTCCATCAATCAAAAGATTCCTGACTGAGGTCCAAGATGGTGTTGTTCCTACAACATGGTGGTCATATAAAGAATGTGGCCATAATCAAGAGGCCAAGCAGGAACTAAAAAAACTCATGGAGGGCGAATCTGTATTCTTTGACACGCCTAAACCATTGAGATTATTAGATAGAATATTACACTTAGCAACAACCAATGATAAAAATTGTATTATCCTAGATTTTTTCGCTGGGTCAGGTACCACGGCTCACGCAACTTTGAATAAAAATATTGCTGACAGTGGTTCACGCCGATATATTGCTGTGCAATTACCTGAAAAAATAGATGATGAAAAATACCATACAATATCAGAACTAACCAAAGAGCGCCTCCGCCGCGCGGGTAAAAAGGTTCGTGAAGACAATCCAGAGTGGAAAGGTGACGTTGGTTTTCGTGTTTTTAAACTCGATACATCTAACATCCGTCCGTGGGAAGCGACATCTGATACCCTTTCACAACAGATTGATGCCTACATAAGCCCAATCCTTGAAGGCCGTAGTGAAGAAGATTTACTCACAGAGTTAATGCTAAAACGTGGCATCGACCTGAGTGTAAACATTGAAACCCGTCAGTTTGATGGATTAACCGTTTCTTGCGTTGACGGTGGCAAATTGTTTACCTGCTTTGCTAAACAAATCCCTGCATCTTCAGTAGAAGAACTGACCAAGGGGATCATCGACTGGCATAAGAGTTTAAAAGTTGGGAAAGATACGGTCTGCTATTTCCTTGATGATGCGTTTGAAAATAACGTCGCTAAAACAAATCTTTGCGCCATTCTGGAACAACACGGCCTGACTAACCTGCACAGCCTGTAAGGGAATGAGATGAAACTACATTTTGAATCTGACCTTACCTATCAGCAAAACGCCATTACTTCGGTCTGTGATTTATTTGAAGGGCAAGAGAAATGGGAGAGCGAAATGACTGTGCTGGCCCCAGCTCAGGGCGCACTCTCATTTGAAGCCGCAACAGGTTCAATGCCTGTAAACCCACAGATACCCGAAGATGATGTTCTGCTGAAAAACCTGAACAAGGTTCAGTTGAAGAATCAGCTTCCACCTTCACCTGTGCTCGACAGCCATGATTTTACTGTCGAGATGGAAACAGGGACAGGTAAAACGTATGTTTATCTTCGCACCATGCTGGAGCTGAATAAACGTTATGGCATGAGCAAATTTATCATTGTGGTTCCTTCCATTGCCATCAAGGAAGGCGTTTATAAAACACTACAAATCACTGAAGAACATTTTAAAAGCCTCTATGCGGGAATTCCATACGAATACTATCTGTATGACTCGTCAAAACCTGCGGATGTGCGAAATTTTGCAACCAGCTCTGTTATGCAGATCATGGTAATGACAGTTGGTGCGATTAACAAAAAAGACGTTAATAAGCTCTATCAGTCCAGTGAAAAAACAACCGTTGACGATCTGGATAAGCCAATTGATCTGATACGTGCTACACGCCCAATTATTATTGTAGACGAACCGCAAAGTGTGGATGGTGGCTTAAACGGTGCGGGTAAAAAAGCTCTGGATGCTATGCACCCAATGTTCACCTTACGCTATTCAGCGACACATGTGCATAAACATCATATGGTGTATCGCCTCGATGCCATTGATGCTTACAATCAGAAACTGGTCAAACAAATTGAAGTTGCCGGGCTTGAAGTCCAGAATGCAAGCAATAGCCCCTATGTAAAACTGGTCAGTATTAACAGTAAGAAGAATAGCATTAGCGCGACTGTTATTGTTGATATAGCCGATAAAAAAGGGGGCGTGAATCGTTCTGAGATTACCGTGTATGACGGTACGGCACTTGATGACGAAACGGGGCGTGATATTTATCAGGGATACAGGATAAGCGAGATCCGCACGGGCAAAGAAGGCTATCTGACACTGGAAACGCCTTCTAATACCTACTATATGCAAGTTGGTGATGTCGTGGGTGATATTGACCCGATGCTCATCCAGCGTCATATGATTAGGCGTACAATTCGTGAGCATCTTGATAAAGAACTTCGACTGAATTCCCAGCAAATCAAGGTTCTCACCCTGTTCTTCATTGATAAGGTTGATTTCTATCGCCAGACTAATGAAGAAGGACTTCGTGAACCGGGTGAATATGCTCGTATCTTTGAAGAAGAATATCTAAAAGCGATCAAAAGCCCCGCATATAAAGATTTGCTCCCTTCTCATCCAGAACATGCTAAAGACGTTCATGATGGTTATTTCTCCATTGATAAAAAAGGTGGATGGGCTGAAACAACCGAAAGCAATAATGCAGGCCGCGAAAATGCGGAACGCGGTTATAACCTCATCATGAAAAATAAAGAGAAGCTTTTGAGTTTCTCGAATCCGGTGAGGTTTATTTTTTCACACTCTGCTTTGAAAGAAGGCTGGGATAACCCCAATGTATTCCAGATCTGTAGCCTTCGAGAGATGGGAAGTGAACGAGAACGTCGTCAAACATTAGGGCGTGGTCTTCGCCTGTGTGTTAACCAAGAGGGTGAACGTGTTCGTGATGACAGCATTAACATTCTGACTGTCGTTGCCAGTGAAAATTATGAAGCCTATGCCGAACGACTACAGAGCGAAATTGAGAACGAAACAGGCATCCGTTTTGGTATCATCGAAAAAGATGCATTCGCCCATCTGATCTTCTCTGATTCCTCACAAGCTGTAGGAATAACCGGTTCGCATGAAATCTGGTCTGAACTACAGACTGAAGGTTATCTGGAAAAATCGGGAAAAATCACTAAAACCCTGAAAGAAACTCTTCTCGATGGCACTTTTGCTGTTAGCGCAAAGTTCCTCCCTCTTCAGGAGCAAATTGAAGCTATCCTGCGTAAATCAGCAGGACGACTCAATATAAATAATGCTGATGAGCGTAAAGTAATCAAATACCGGAAAGAGGTCTTAAACAGCCCTGAATTCGAAGCGTTATGGCAGCGCATTTGCCAAAAAACACTGTATCGTCTGGCATTTGATGAAGATGAATTGATCAAATCATGTACAAAATCACTTTCTGAAATGCAGCCTGTAGCAAAAGCAATGGTCAGTTTCAGCAAAGCAACAATCAAACAAAGTCAATCTGGACTTGATGTCAAAGCTCAGTCTAATGGGACAACAAGCGCTGTTATAGATGTTGCAGAGCAGCCACTGCCAGATATTCTTGGTGTTCTACAGGAAAAAACCGGACTGACAAGACGCAGTTTAAGCACCATCCTGAAAGAGAGTGGAAGACTCGCTGATTTTGCTAAAAATCCACAGCAGTTTATCAGTGAAGCTATAGGCCGAATCAACTACTGCAAACGCCTGTCAATTGTTGATGGTATTAAATATTATCCACTAAAAGGAGAGGTGTATGCGCAAAGTCTCTTTATGGATAAAGAGCTAACAGGATATGCCCGTAATCTTTTTGAAACCTCGTCTAAGTCAGTTTACGAATACGTTCCTAAAGATTCTGAAGTCGAAAGCCGTTTCGCTCAGGAACTCGAAGAACAGGATGAAGTTAAGCTTTATGTGAAGCTTCCCGGTTGGTTTAAAATTCCGACGCCGCTGGGAACCTACAATCCTGACTGGGCCTTAGTTATTGAAGACAATGGTGAAGAACATATTTACTTTGTTGTAGAAACAAAAAGTAAACACATTGGTCTTGGTAATGAAGAAGATGCGAAAATTACTTGTGGAACAGCTCATTTCAGTGCTTTAAAAGAAGAAAACACTAATGCAGCAAAATATATCAGAGCGACAAATCTTACAGAAGTAATAAGCAGCATTTGATTTTTATAAATGATATATCTTGGCGATTAGGTAGATACCACTAACTCTTTTTAAATTACTCAAAGCACCGTCTGATGGCGGTGCTACGTGAAATCTGGCTGGTTTTAAAGTTTTGAACACAATGCAACAGCTCTAACACAACCTTCAAAACTTCCCGGTGGTACAACTACGAATCCTGTAGTCGTAGGATAAGCAGAATCAGGAGCATTCCTTCCTTCACTTCCATACCAACTGGTTAAATTATATCTTCCAGAAATAAATTTACTACCACTCGTACATGTAGCCGTTGATGTTTTTCCATTAGAACATACTGAAGCACCATACACTAAGAACCTATCCCAAAAGGAATTGTCAGATAATACAATATGATAATTTCTTTTGGGATAGGTTCTTAGTCGTTGAGATTGCAAAAGTAATTAGTGATATGTAACAATGGAAAGGTCATCCCAGCCCTTTCCACTATTGGTTATTTTTTAACACAAGCATAAATTCCATATCCGGGGGTTCCGGGTATAGCTGGAGTTCCCGGTGTAGTTATATATGTTACAGGAGGACATGATGCCTGTTGACCACCACTAGCATGCATGCACGCATCATGTCTTCTTTGTGATTCAGGATCTGGACGGCGTGTTCCGGGGACAGCAGGGACTCCCGGCGTACCTTTAATTTGAACCATTGAAATAGCTTTTGTTCCTGTTTGGCAAGAGCATGAACCAGTTAAAGCATTCACTGAAATACAAGAACTATCTGATAAAGCATACATAGAAAGACTATTTGCTGCTCCACTTTGCCATTTACCATTCACACAAGATAACAGCATACCTTTAGTATCCCTTCCTTGTAAACCATTTGGCGCACATACAGTATTTTCAGTCGCCGTGCCATTTATTTGTAAATATTCACCTACGCTTGTTCTTCCTGTAGAAGCTAATTCTACCCCCTGTATTTTTTGTGATGAAGTAATATTTCCCGAAGCTGTTAAACTGTTTTTCAAAGTAGTTATTCCATCAACAGTTAAACTACCATTAGTTGATACAGCACCCTTAAGCAAGGAGGTTCCAGTAACTAATAATTGTCCTCCTATATCTGTTAACCCTGTGGATTTTAATGTTCCAGATGATATCATTCCAGACGCTGTAATATCCTTGGCATTTGATATGTTATTTCCTCCCATGTTTAGTTCTCCTGTCATTGGCAATGTTCCGTCACGACGAAGGAAAACAGAATATAAAGCACTATTATATCCTACCCTATAAGTTAATTGTCCAGCCATAGTAATATTATTAAAATTAGAAGAAGTTTCTTTCCATTGCCTACCATAACCGCTAGCAGTGGCTGATGAACTTGTCATACCACTATCAATCCCAGCAGTTTGCATTGCTTTACCTAACAGATCATATCTTATCTTATTACCCTCACTCCAAGGAACTGTTGTTGTTATCAGACCATTAATAACATAGTTAGGTGAAGTTCCATCACGTTTTAATATGATTTTATACGAGGATTTATTAGCATTAGTGCCTGTGTAGGTTGAAGGTAGTAAACCTTCGTTAATCAATGTCTGGTAAGTAATTTCACATACTGAGCCTGAACAGGTTCTTGGACCCGGATCGGTTCCTGTTCCGGCAGCATTGGATAAGGTTGACAATTTATCATAACGGATATTTATATAGCCATTAACTGCTTCACCGATTTGTTTCATTTGTTGACCGACAGCAGAAGCCAATATACTCTCCTGTTCATTTTTCATATCCTGAAACTTCATAAAAGCCACCATCGTCCCAACACCTAAAACAAGAGTTAATTCTAGTAATGAGAACCCTTTTTTATTTTGTTTTTTCATTTTCATCGCCATTTTTATATTCACGTATAAATTAATTATCAAAAAACAAACAAAAATCAAGGTGTAAGAAAAACTATATAGAAGAATAAGAACTAATAAATGAATAAAAATGGCCCCTTTAAATAAGAAGCCAAAAAATAAGCTATCAATACATTAATGTTAGATAGACGTGAAAATTAGTGTATTATCATTTCCACCATTTTGACACTGTGTAGCAGTTCCTGCGACATCCAGCACACCGCCAGCAGGTTTAACATTACCGACCGTGCCTACTCCTGCCGTATAGAAATTACCTGCCGCTGCTGTAATAATTTTTGTACATTCTGCTGCAGGGACATTCTTATATGTTATGGTGAATGATGACCCTTGCGCTGCTGAAGGACCTGTATTTGCTGATTCAACGACAACGTCACCCTTAAAGGCATTAATAGGTGTTGCTGAAGAACCAGAACCACTTAACATGTTATCTGGGAATATTTTTGCCTGAACAGCTACAGAGTTTGTAAGACCAGTAAAGCTTGAAGCTGAAGTATAAAGTGCTTTAACACCAGCTTGGATTGTTGCTATGTTATTGCTTTCAGCCTGTGCACGTTGAGACGCTTGCACTTTAGGATATACGATAAATGCTGCTACCACTAACGCTGCGATAATACCAAGAACAAGTAATAGTTCTAAAAGTGAGAAACCTTTTTTACTTTTTATGTTTTTAATTAATACTGTTTTTTTCATTTCCTTTATATCTCCTTTGTTAATTGGAAAGATATAAAACAAATAGTAAATATAAAAGTAAAGGCAATGATAAAAACGATATTATATGTAACATTACCGATGAACGGATTACTTTTAGAAAATAAAAAGGCCGGGAAAGAACCCGGTCTTTTTATCGGGGGGATACCCCCATGACTTTATTAAATACCACCACAGCTTACAAGATTTGAATATGGAGTTATTCATCTGTGATGATAAAAATAAAATACAATTAATATAAAATAATGTCAAATTTAATTCAATGAAAGTTAAATTTCATAAAACATTTTATATTTATGCAATGACTTCTATATTCCATTAAGTTTTTCGGCCTTTCATACTAGCCAGAAATAACATTCCGCTTCTTTTAAATCTTTCTTTATCATCTGGATGTAGGTGAGGTATCTCTAGTAGCATACCTAAAACAAGATCCTTATCCACTGTAAAAACATCACAATCAAGAGCCTTGGCAACTTCAGCCCCTAAAATTATTTTCTGACGTGTTTCTATCTGTTTAGCTTCTTTCTTAGACTTATATTGCAAACGATTTAAACGCATCTGAGCAGATGCTAATTGCTGCTCCAGTGTCTTTTTTATTCGTGGTTTCTTTCTGGTTTGCTCTTTATCTGAAATATCACTCATTTTCTATCCTCTTATAGTTCCATGATACATATATATTTCTTATATATATGTTAGTCAATGAGGATATTTGAAAAATTGGATTATTATTTCTTTTTATGCGATGGGAACTTTTCTTTTAAGATATTAAAACAGTTAATAACATTTTCATGTTCTACTGAAAAATAATCTATGCTCCTTTTCAGAAGATCATTGGCAACATCAACAACAAATTGGCTCCCTTCACTATGATCATAGACAGTAAATACATCAGCTATCCAGTGGTAGCAGCAAAGCGTCAACAAAATACAATAGTCTTGATATTCTTTAATTCCTGATAAAAAGTATATCCGTTATAATCTACTTGCCTTGTTCTTCTATAATATTGTCTAAGCGTGGGTTTCATTATTATTAAATTGTTTTTAACTATATCATAGTGAATGTCATCCTGAACGTAGTCGTTTTTAAGAAAGAAGTTATTGCTATGAACATATAAAGCATAGGCAATGGTTTCAGTTGAGACTCCATATTTCTCACACAGAGCCTTTGAGACAACAGAATTGTTTTCAATATGTCTTATAAACTCACTTTCCTTCAAGTTTTTTGTTTTCAATTTTTTCATGTATTACCTCTTATAAAAAATTATAATATCATCATTAATGAATGCTTTAACGACGAAATGGCACTGGTTTTCTCCATTCAAACTCTGCCTCAAACCTTTCTTTATTTCTTTCATTTTTGATCTGACAAGATATACGATTGTTGAGGATCTTTTTTCGAGCAATTTTTAAAACTTCTTTCATTTCACATTTTACAAGCTTTCTACCTTTAATTTTCATTTCTTCATATATGGCATTATTGATAAAATCTCTTTCTTTAGCTGATAGTATCTTTAATCTTCCTTGCTCATCCGCATTATTTGAAATGGTATTAATTGTTTCATCTTCTTTTTCTTCCATATCAACTCTACTCTTCTTTTGTTTTTTTGATTTTTGCTCTTTTCTAATCGAGCGGACTTGATCACGAGCAATAAATTTGACAGTTTGTTTTTCTTTTTTAT
>UMFZ01013895.1_pt1 | contig 12272 bp, 8 predicted proteins | sample 1965141 | NCBI WGS metagenome assembly UMFZ01 (sample SAMEA4836059, study PRJEB28245) | human gut metagenome | biome: gut microbiome; material: fecal sample | place: Denmark | collected 2008
AACGGAGGACTATGATTTTACCGGAAAGCGGGCACTGCTGGCAGAGGATAATGCAGTCAACGCAGAGGTCTTTCAGGGATTTCTGAAGGCAGTCAACGCAGAAGTAGAATGTGCCGACAATGGGGAAGCGGCACTTTCACGCTATCAGAATATGCCGGATTACTATTATGACATGATTTTTATGGATCTGAATATGCCGATCATGGATGGGTATGAGGCAGCAAAGAGTATCCGAGGCAGCAAAAAGCCGGACGCATCGGATATCCCGATTCTGGCAGTCACTGCAAATGCGATGGCAAAGGATATCGTGAAAGTGCATGAGGCAGGCATGAATGAAAGAATCACAAAGCCGGTACAGAGAGAGCTGTTGTATCAGACAATGGAAAAATATATTCTGTAAGAAAGGGCAGGAGCACATTGCGTGTTCCTGCTTTTTATGCAATAGGAAATGTTTGAAAAGAGAGAAGCTGTGCTTGACAACGAATCCGTTTCTGTGATAGGTTATAAGCAGACACTTTAATGTGGTAGCGTGGTAATAAACTGAAAATAAAGGATGGAGATTTTATGAAGAAATTTATGGCATTATTACTTGTTGCAGGGATGACATTGTCGCTGACAGCGTGTGGAGGTTCCACTGATACAGCAAAAACGGATCAAGCAGACGGAAAAGATACATTTACTGTTGGATTTGACCAGGATTTTCCGCCGTTTGGTTATGTGGGGGATGATGGCGAATTTACAGGGTTTGACATTGAGATGGCGACGGAGTGTGCAGCGCGTATGGGCAAAAAGATTGTGTTACAGCCGATCGACTGGGATGCAAAGGATATGGAGTTAGAAGCCGGTACGATCGACTGTATCTGGAATGGATTTACGATGAATGGACGTGAAGATCAGTATACATGGACAGATCCATATATGGACAACAGCCAGGTGGTTGTGGTAAAGAAAGATTCCGGAATTAACACACTTGCGGATCTTGCAGGAAAAGTGGTGGAGGTACAGAAAGAGTCTGCCGCAGAGACCGCATTAAACGATGAAGAACATGCAGATCTGATGGCTTCCTTTGCACAGCTCTTATCGGTAGGCGAATACAACACCGCATTTATGGATCTTGAGTCTGGCGCAGTCGATGCTGTTGCGATAGATATCGGTGTCGCACAGTTCCAGATTGAGGGAAAAGAAGATCAGTATCAGATTTTAGATGAGACGATTTCCTCAGAACAGTATGCGGTTGGATTTTTCCTTGGGAACACAGCACTTCGCGATGAGGTGCAGAGCACTTTATTAGAGATGGTAGAGGACGGCACATTCGCAGAAATATCCAACCAATATTTCGGTTATGATGTCTGCACGCTCGGCAAATAACAGCGCATTGGTTTTACAGTAGAAAAAGATAGGGGTTCTTTTTATATGAGCTTTCAGGTAATGATTTCCCAGCTTGGTTCCGGGATGATGACAACAATTCAGATTTTCTTATTAACACTTATTTTTTCACTGCCGCTTGGACTTCTGGTAGCCTTCGGAAGAATGTCAAAAAATGTTGTGATAAGAACGATCACCAAAATATATATTTCCATTATGCGTGGAACACCCTTAATGCTACAGCTTTTGGTGGTATATTTTGGACCATACTATATTTTCGGCGTGAATATTTCGTCAAGCTACCGCGCATATGCGGTTGTGATCGCATTTGCAATCAACTATGCTGCATATTTTGCAGAGATATACCGTGGTGGTATTGAGTCCATGCCGGTTGGACAGTATGAGGCGGCAAAAGTATTAGGCTATGGAAAAACACAGACATTTGTAAAGATCATCCTTCCACAGGTGATCAAGCGTATTCTTCCGTCCGTGACCAATGAGGTGATCACGCTGGTAAAAGACACGTCGCTTGCGTTTTCCATTGCTTATGCAGAGATGTTTTCACAGGCAAAGGCACTGGCAGCTTCACAGAAGAGCATGATCCCGTTTGTGGCAGCCGCGATATTCTATTATGTCTTTAACTATGTGGTGGCATTTATCATGGAATTTTTTGAGAAAAAGATGAGTTATTATCATTAGAGATACAATCGTAGTAAAATTAAGGCAAAGAGGAAATGATATGAATTTACTGGAAATGCAGCATGTAAAAAAGGGCTTCGGCGAAAACGAAGTTTTAAAAGATATCAGTTTAAGCGTTGCAGAGGGCGAGGTTGTCTCCATCATCGGACCTTCTGGTTCCGGAAAATCCACCCTGCTGCGATGTGCGACACTGTTAGAGCAGATGGATGACGGAAGCTTAACGTATATGGGGGAAAAGGCGGCAGAGAGTATCAATGGAAAAACGGTTTATGCGAAACCGGCAGATTTGAAAAAGATACAGAGACATTTTGGACTGGTATTCCAGAATTTTAACCTGTTTCCACATTATTCTGTCTTAAAAAATATCATTGATGCCCCGGTCAGTGTTCAGAAGCGGAAAAAAGAAGAGGTTGTTGCAGAAGCAAAGGTATTACTGGAGAAGATGGGATTAAGCGGCAGGGAAGATGCCTATCCATGTCAGCTTTCCGGCGGACAGCAGCAGAGGGTATCCATTGCGCGGGCACTTGCCATGCGGCCGGAAATATTATTCTTTGATGAACCGACTTCCGCGCTCGACCCGGAACTGACGCTTGAGATCCTAAAAGTCATCCGGGAGCTTGCGGAGGAAAAAATGACGATGGTCATTGTCACGCATGAGATGAACTTTGCAAAAGATGTGTCAAACCGTATGATCTTTATGGATAAAGGTGTGATCGTGGAGGAGACGACACCGGAGTTATTATTTACTTCGACAAATCAGAGAACGAGGGAGTTCCTTGGAAAATATCATGACATGGCGTAGTGGTCGCATGTTTTGTATAAAAAATCATCTGTCCTGCATGGAAAAAATATTTGACATCAAATGCGTGGATCAATATAATAAAGAACGGTAAAAAGATGTGAGATGTAATGTGAATCATAAACTCACATCTTTTTCTATGCTTTGAGAAATACTAGAAGAGAAAATGGAGGAACAGTGATGCAGAAAATCTGGGTATGTGGTGCCCGCGGTCAGATTGGCCAGGCAGTGAATGATGTTGTGGATAAATTGGAATTTGAAATGTTAGATACAGATGTGGATGACCTTGATGTGACGGATACAGATGAAGTACTTCGTTTTGGCGAGATGAACCGCCCGGACATCATCATCAATTGTTCCGGTATGACGGATATCAGTTCCTGTGAGGAAAATCCTTCGCAGGCGTTTAAAGTAAATGCACTGGGAGCCAGAAATCTGGCGATCGTTGCAGCAAAAATGCAGGCAAAAATGGTACAGCTTTCCACAGATGACGTGTTTGACGGCAAAAGCACAGAGCCTTACACAGAATTTGACATTACAAATCCGGGAACGGTTTATGGAAAGTCCAAGCTTGCGGGGGAAAACTATGTGAAAGAATTCACAACAAAACATTTTATCGTGCGGAGCACCTGGGTGTATGGAAAGGGACAGAATTTTATCAATGGTTTCTTAAAAAAAGTGGACGCAGGCGAGCAGTTATCGATTGCCTCCGACCAGTTTGGATCACCGACGAGCGCAAACGAACTGGCAAGATTTTTATTACATCTTGTGCATACAAGCGAGTACGGAACTTACCATGCGACGAACAAGGGCGTGTGCAGCCGTTATGCGTTTGCACAGGAAATTTTGAAAATGACAGGAAAGACGGCTTCCATGCAGCCGGTTCCAACTGTCATGTCGGATTTTTCCAAGGTGAGACCGGCGTATGCGGTGCTCGATAATTTTATTATGAGCATGGTTCCGATTTATGATTTCCCAGACTGGCAGGATTCCCTGAGAGAATATCTGGAAGAGAGGGGATTATATCATGCAGAATAGAGTTCAAAAGAAGAAAAAGATAAGCCTTACCACGATGATCTTTATTGCGCTTCTTGCAGGAGCTTTGGCCGGTGTGATCATCAACTATGTGATTCCATCGAACTACGTGGTGGATGATATCATTGTGCAGGGTGTCTTTTATATTGTCGGACAGGGATTTATCCGTCTGATGCGTATGCTCGTCGTTCCGCTTGTATTCTGCTCCATCGTCTGCGGAAGCATGGCAGTGGGAGATACGAAAAAGCTTGGAAGCGTCGGTGTGAAGACACTAATTTTTTATCTGTGTACGACAGCGCTTGCGATTACCGTTGCGCTGACGATCGCCAATATTTTTAATCCGGGAAAAGGACTTGACATGTCACAGATCCAGGTGACTTCCACCGTGAGTGAGACAACACAGTCCATGAGCATGACAGAAACACTGTTAGACATTATCCCAGTCAATATTTTTAATTCCTTAAGCGAGGGAAATATGCTGCAGATCATTGTGTTTGCATTGATCCTCGGTGTGATTCTCGCAAACATGGGAGACCGTGTTGACATTGTGAAGAACTTCTTTGGACAGTTCAATGATATTATGATGGAAATGACGATGGCTGTCATGAAGCTTGCACCGATCGGAGTGTTCTGCCTGATCGCAAAAACATTTGCAGAGATCGGTTTTGAGGTGTTCATCCCATTGTTAAAATATATGTTCTGCGTTCTGCTTGCACTCGCAGTGCAGTGTTTTGTGGTGTACCTCGGATTGCTGAAAATATTTTCAGGGCTCAACCCGTTTATTTTCATCAAGAATTTCTTCCCGGTTATGGCGTTTGCATTCTCAACCTCAACTTCGAATGCAACCATTCCAATGAATATTGATACGCTTGCGGAAAAAATGGGTGTTTCGAAAAAGATTTCATCTTTCACGATCCCGCTCGGAGCGACCATTAACATGGATGGAACATCGATTATGCAGGGTGTGGCGGTTGTGTTCACCGCACAGGCGTTTGGAATCCCGCTTGACATGATGGATTACCTCACTGTCATTGGAACCGCAACGCTTGCCTCCATCGGAACCGCCGGAGTGCCGAGTGTGGGTCTGATCACATTGACCATGGTATTTAATTCCGTTGGACTTCCGATCGAGGGAATCGCGCTGATCATGGGAATTGACCGGATCCTGGATATGACACGTACCGCTGTCAACATCACAGGGGACGCTGTCTGCACGACGATCGTTGCCTCCTGGAATAAGGCGGTGGATAGAGATGTGTATTATAATCGGAAGTAAGTGGGAAACATCAAGAGGGTATTTGAGCGAATGGAACTTTCGATAGAAGTTCGTGCCAAATAAGCGCAAAGTTTTGGAGGCAGCACGTTAAAATTAAAATATTTAAATGAAAAGATTCTATATAAAATTAATGACATAAAAGACCCTGTGAATTATTTCACAAACAAAATAAAATGTCAGAATAGATTCATATAGAAAAAATGTTTCGAAAAAACTCTATAAATAAAAGGAAAAATCATTCAATCTTTTACTTTGAATGATTTTTTCTTTTATTAATGGAATCACTTATGATGAAAAAATGATATAGATACATTTAGTTAAAAAAGGGATAGTTTGAGCAGAAAAAAAGGAGTATTTTTACATAATTATTTTGTGTAGATACAAAGTGTTATTATTTTGCCATTTTTGGTTAAGTGTTCTTAAGTTCTCTGATAGACCCTGCCACACCATAATATTCAATATTATACTTTTTTGCGCAAAATCACTTGTAAGTTCCATGATAATAGGGTATGATAAACAAATCTTATCAATCTGACCCATTCAGCTATTTCAGCAGCATTCCCAAATGAGAAAGGATGGAGAACACTATAAGTATTTATCAACAGGCTTTAGAGGAAAAAGCATTTTTGGAAAGACAAATTGGTGAATTGGAAAAAAGAATAAAAAAATATCCAAAAGGAAAACTTATTTGCTGCAAATCAGATGATCATGTGAAGTGGTATTTGAGCGAAAACGGTAAAAGACAATATATTCCGAAAAAGAAACGGAAGTTTGCAGAGCAACTGGCACTCAAAAGATATGAAAAGTTAAAACTTCAGGAAATGATGAGTGAAAGAATGGCAATTGATTTTTATTTGAGGCATCATTCAGATAATACAGCAGAGAAAGAATTATTGGCGAAAAGCGGTTTTCAGGAATTGCTAGAACCATATTTTAAAAATGCTGTGCAGGAATTCGAAGAATGGATGCATCGAAATTACGAGACAAATACATTTCATCAGGAACAGCTTATTCATAAAACATGTTCTGGCATTTATGTACGTTCGAAATCGGAAGCAATGATTCTTATGCTGTTAGAGCAGAGGCATATACCATACCGGTACGAAAGTGAATTGCATTTAGGTAATCGTGATATATATCCTGATTTTACATTAATACATCCCAAAACAGGTAAAATGCTATATTGGGAGCATTTTGGAATGATGGATGATGCAAAATATTACCGGGACGCCTGTGCAAAACTGGAATTCTATTTATCAAATCAAATATATCCATTAGATCAATTAATAGTAACATTTGAGACAAAAGAAAACCCATTAACTACAGAAAAAATTGAAAAAACAATTCAACTATATTTTGGATGATGCGAAGCTAAATGGCTGATTGATAAGATTTTTTGGTTGACAAATACAAACGTGTTAGTGTATTCTAACCTGGCTAACGGTTAGATAAAACTAATCAAAAGCAAAAAGATTACATAGAAAGAGAGCACGATATGAAAAAAATAATTCGCGCAATTTATTTAGTACTGGCATTTTTATTCCTTGGAATTGGTATTGCAGGGATTGTTCTTCCGATTCTTCCAACGACGCCGTTTTTGCTTTTGACGGCAGCGTTATTCGCAAAAAGTTCGGAGAGGTTTCATAAATGGTTTGTCTCGACTAAGTTATACGATAAATACATTGATCAGGCATTGAATCGAAAAGCAATGACAAAAGAGACAAAGCGTAAGGCGATGGCAACACTTGGAATTATATTCTTGGCAGGTTTTTTTTTTTCGCCGGTATGGTATGCAAAAGCAATCATCGTGGTGATCGCAGCAGGACATTTGTATTATTTCTTGGCTAAGATCAAGACAGTGGAAGAGTCTGAGGAAGAAAGCCAGAACGAGAGACTTATTCCAGAAGAATAAATTACAAAATACATGAAAAGCAAATGACGAAAATGTAACAAAAGGATAAGAAAGACTATGACATCAGAAGAAAAACGGGAGCATGAAAAAAAGGCGGTAGATCTGATGATCCGGATATACTGTCATGGAAATCATCATACAAAAGGAAAGTCATTGTGCAAAGACTGTGAAGAACTGACCAGTTACTGCAATCTGCGCACAGACAAATGTCCTTTTATGGAAACAAAAACTTTTTGCAGTGCCTGTAAAGTGCATTGCTATTCAAAAGAAAACAAAGAAAAAATCCGGAAAGTGATGCGGTATGCAGGTCCGCGTATGCTGTTATATCACCCTGTGCTTGCGATTAAGCACGCAGTCATTACATTAAAACAGAAACAAGAGCTGAAAAAGCAACAGGACCGGTCATTCATATAAAATAAATCAATAAGAAACGGAGTAAAACATGTTCCACAAAAGACTCTTAAAAGAATTTAAAGAAAATCAAAAATTAGTAGCAGGCATGGTCATGACACAGTGGATCACACTGTTGGCAAATGTTGTGCTTGTTTTTGCGTTAGCCCTCTTTGTCAGCAATTTGCTGCAGGGACAGACACAGGGAAAGCTGCTTTGGATACTGCCGGTGACGCTGATCGCAGTCATGCTGGTACGCGGCATTGCAAACACAGTCAACCAGAAATTATCATTTCAGGCATCTTCGAATGTGAAACGCAGACTGCGTGAACTGACGTATGAAAAACTGATGCGGTTAGGCACAAAATACCATGAGAATATTGCTACTTCGGAGGCAGTTCAGATCAGCACAGAGGGCGTTGACCAGTTGGAGATCTATTTTGGAAAATATGTGCCGCAGTTTTTTTACAGTTTATTGGCACCACTCACGTTATTTGTGATCGTTGGTACGATGAGCATGAAAGTAGCAGCAGTGCTGTTACTGTGTGTGCCGTTAATTCCAATCTCAATCGTGGCAGTACAGAAGTTTGCCAAGAAAATGCTGCAAAAATACTGGGGTACTTACACAGAGCTTGGTGATTCTTTTCTGGAAAATCTGCAGGGACTGACCACGTTGAAAATTTATCAGGCAGACGAACGCTATGAGAAGAAAATGGACGAGGAAGCAGAAAAATTCCGAAAAGTCACGATGCGTGTTTTGATCATGCAGTTGAACTCTATCAGTGTCATGGATATCGTTGCTTACGGTGGAGCAGCTATCGGCATGATCTTAAGTGTTCTGGAACTAAGAGCCGGTGCAATTTCGCTGGCACAGTGTTTCTTTATCATTATGGTGTCGGCAGAATTTTTCCTGCCACTGCGTATGCTCGGTTCTTTTTTTCATATTGCAATGAACGGAAATGAGGCGGCAAACAAGATTTTTGCCCTGTCAGACAGTGCAGAAAAAGAAAAAGGAACGAAGACTTCCTGTGATGGAGATACGATTTGTTTTTCACACGTGACATTCGGTTATGAGGAACATCAGCAGGTGTTAAAGGATGTTTCATTTACGATTCCGGAAAAAAGCTTTACGGCAATTGTCGGAGTTTCCGGCTGCGGAAAGAGCACGACCGCATCGCTTTTAATGGGAGATCTGGGTGAGAACAGCGGAGAGATCACCATTGGTGGTGTGCAGGTAAAGGAGCTGGAAGAAGCCTTTTTACATAAGAAAATAACCCGTGTCCGGCATGATAGTTATCTGTTTGCAGGAACATTAAGGGATAATCTTGCTATGGCGATGAAGTCGCCGGATGAAGATAAAATGTATGCGGCTTTAAAACAGGTGGAACTCTATGACACCGTTATGGAAAAGGGCGGTCTTTCTATGGAGATCACAGAGAAGGCAGCAAATCTTTCCGGTGGTCAGAAACAGAGGGTGGCATTAGCGAGAGCCATGCTGCATGACAGCGATATTTATATTTTTGATGAGGCAGCTTCGAATGTGGATGTGGAGAGTGAAAACAAGATTATGGAAGTAATCACAGTGCTTGCAAAGGAGAAGACGGTCATTCTGATCTCACACCGTCTGGCAAACGTTGTGAATGCAGACCAGGTGCTTGTGATGAAAGACGGCATTGTGGAAGAAAGCGGCACGCATGAGAAGCTTATGGAGAAGCACGGATATTACAGAGAACTTTTCCTTGCCCAGAAGGAACTTGAAAATTTCGCAAAATAAGGAGACAAAAATCCTCTCCTCACAAGAGTTCGGATTTTGCTTCGCAAAACAAGGAGGCTTTATGAACAGGAATCGAAGTGGCTTTGCGGTTATGGCAGGGCTGATTGGAATGATAAAACCAATGCTTGGCATCATGCTTTTAGCGGTGCTCATGGGCTGCATTGGCAATCTCATGGCAACATTTATTACGGTACTTGGCGGTTATGGTCTTTTAATCGTGACAGGATATTATGGAAAAATGTCACTGGCACTCATTATAACGCTCATGGCAGTGTTTGCCATTTTGCGCGGCATACTGCGCTATGCGGAGCAGGCGTGCAATCATTTTATTGCGTTTAAACTGCTGGCACGCATCCGGCATCAGGTGTTTGCAGCACTTCGAAAGCTTGCACCAGCAAAACTTGACGGAAGCGAGAAGGGAAATCTGATCTCGATCATTACAAGTGATATTGAACTTCTGGAAGTGTTTTATGCACACACGATCTCACCGATCGCAATCGCTGTGATCACATCGGTTGTGATGTGTGTTTATCTGGGAAGCATGTCTGCGTGGTTTGCGGTGATCGCAGCATGTTTTTACGTGCTGGTCGGCGTTGTGATCCCACTGTGGAATGGAAAAAGAGGAAGCGCCTATGGAAAAAATTACCGGGATTCTTTTGGAAAATTAAATACCACGGTGCTGGATAACCTTTACGGTCTCGAAGAAACCATTCAGTATGAGAGACAGGGGGAGCGCATGAAGGTTATGTCGGAGCAGACCGATGCGTTGGAGCGGGTGAACCGGACCCTTAAAAATCAGGAAAAGACACAGCGTATCTTAACGGACTGGGTGATTCTCGCCTCCGGCGTGGTTATGGCGTGTGCAGGTTCTTATCTCACGGAACGTGGAGCCATTGCAGGGTATCAGGCGGTGACCGCCGTCATTGCGATGATGAGCTCCTTCGGACCGACAGCGGCACTTTCCGCGCTGTCGAACAACTTGAATCAGACACTTGCATGTGGAAACCGTGTGTTGAATCTGTTGGAGGAAGAGCCGGCAGTCTGCGATGTCGAGGTAGGAACGGAATTTGTTTCCGGGGATATCACCTGCGAGCAGGTGGACTTTTCCTATGGAAAAGAACCGATTTTATCTGATTTTACACAGGTGTTTGCAAAAAACAAAATTCACGGAATTCTCGGAAAGAGCGGTTGTGGCAAATCTACGTTATTAAAGCTTCTCATGCGTTTTTACGAGACGGACGGTGGAAACATCCGTTATGGAGTGGACAATGTCAATGCGATCAACACGGAATCTCTGCGGAAACATATCGCTTACGTGACGCAGGAGACATTTTTATTCCACGATACGATCGAAAACAATATCAAAGTTGCAAAGGCAGACGCAACGCGCGAGGAAGTGATCGGGGCGGCAAAAAAAGCGTCTGTCCACGAGTTTATCTGCTCCCTGCCAAATGGATATGAGACAAATGTAGCAGAACTTGGAAGCTCTTTATCCGGCGGGGAGAGACAGCGTATCGGAATTGCGAGGGCATTCCTGCATGACTGTGAAGTGATCTTATTAGATGAGCCGACGAGCAATATCGACAGTCTGAATGAGGGCATGATCTTAAAGAGTTTACAGGCAGAAAAAGAGGAGAAAACGATTCTTCTCGTGTCCCACCGGAGATCGACGATGGGAATCGCGGATGAGATGACGGTATTTGAATAGGGGGACGGATTGCTTTAGATAGTCACTGAACTAATTACACAAAAAAGTGCAGGGAAAATTGTTACTTTGCACAAAAAGCTTATGTATTACAATAAAAACATCAGAGGTACTTGTAATTCCATACATTTTCGATATAATGTCTTAGATGGTTAAAAAATTAACGAACAAAAACGAGTGAGGTATTTACAATGTACGCTGATGAAAATGTGATCAAAATTAAACACGATGTACTTTATGAAGTGGCAAAACTTGCATTTGCAGGTGAGCTTGAGGAGAAGAAAGACTACATTGCAAACCAATTAATCCCAGGACCAGCAGCACATTTCCGCTGCTGCATCTATAAAGAGCGAGAGATTATCAGACAGAGAGTCAGACTGGCAGAAGGAAAAGCTCCTGGACCAGTAGATGACGGTAATGTGATCCAGGTGATCAGTTCTGCCTGTGAAGATTGTCCGATTTCCAGTTATACAGTGACAGAAAACTGCCAGAACTGTCTTGGAAAGGCATGTATCAATGCATGTAAATTTGGTGCGATCGAGCCGGGAAGACTTCGTTCCCACATTGATCCACAGAAATGTAAAGAGTGTGGCAAATGTGCTCAGGCCTGTCCGTACAATGCGATCGCACATTTAAAGAGACCATGTAAATTCAGCTGTCCGGTCAATGCGATTACATATGACGAGTACGGAATCTCTGTTATTGACGAGAAGAAATGTATCCGCTGCGGAAAATGTATCCACAGCTGTCCATTCGGTGCGATCGGATCTAAGACCTATATTGTAAATGTAATTGAAGCATTAAAATCTAATAAAAAAGTTTATGCAATGGCAGCTCCTGCAACAGAGGGACAGTTCGGTGATGATATCACGATGAATAGCTGGAAGAAAGCAATGGAGGCAGTTGGTTTTGATGGTTTCTTTGAAGTCGGTCTCGGCGGAGATATGACAGCTGCTTATGAGGCAGAAGAGTGGGCAGAAGCTTACAAAGAAGGCAAGAAGAAAGTAACTTCCTGTTGTCCTGCATTTGTCAATATGGTAAGACGTCATTTTCCGGAGCTTGCAGACAATATTTCTACCACGATTTCTCCGATGGCAGCAGTATCCCGCCTGATCAAAGCAAAAGATCCGGAGGCAGTTACCGTATTTATCGGACCATGTATCGCTAAGAAATCCGAGGTGGTAGACCAGAAGATCGAAGGCAATGCAGATTATGTATTAACTTATTCTGAGATCCGTGCCATCATGAAAGCGAAGAGTGTGGCATTAGAACCGGATGAGAACAGCTATCAGGAATCTTCTGTATACGGTAAGAGAT
>UMFZ01024947.1_pt1 | contig 12246 bp, 9 predicted proteins | sample 1965141 | NCBI WGS metagenome assembly UMFZ01 (sample SAMEA4836059, study PRJEB28245) | human gut metagenome | biome: gut microbiome; material: fecal sample | place: Denmark | collected 2008
TACACAGTCTCTGCAGCGTTGGAACCAGGACGGCTCTAACATGAAAGCTGAATTGGAAGCAGCAGGCTATGAAGTTGATCTGCAGTACGCAGGTGACAACGACATTCCTACACAGGTATCTCAGATTGAAAACATGATCGCAGGCGGCTGTGAAGTTCTGGTTGTAGCTGCAATCGACGGTTCTTCCTTGACAACAGCTCTGCAGGGCGCAGCTGAAAAAGGCATCCCTGTGATTGCTTATGACCGTTTGATCATGGATTCCGAAGCAGTATCTTACTATGCAACATTCGATAACTACAAAGTAGGTCAGATGCAGGGTCAGTACATCGTTGACGCTCTGGATCTGGAAAACGCAGAAGGTCCTTTCAATATTGAATTGATAACAGGCGCACCCGACGATAACAACGTAAACTTCTTCTTCGGCGGTGCTATGGATGTTCTGCAGCCCTACATCGACAGCGGTAAACTGGTAGTTCCCTCTGGCCAGACAGAAAAAGCTCAGTGTGCAACAGCTAACTGGTCCACAGAAGAAGCTCAGAAACGTTTCGAAAATATCATTTCTTCCGTTGGCTATGGCCCTAACGGCGTGAAACTGGATGCAGTTCTTTGCTCTAACGACTCCACTTCCTACGGTGTACAGAACGCACTGCAGGCAGCTGGCTACACAGCAGACAACATGCCCATCATCACTGGTCAGGACTGTGATAAACCCAATGTGAAAAACATCGTTTCCGGTCTGCAGTCCATGTCCGTATTCAAAGATACACGTACACTGGCTGAAAAAGTTGTAGGCATGGTTGACGCTATCATGAAAGGCACAGAACCTGAAATCAACGACACAGAAACATACGACAATGGCACAGGCGTAATTCCTTCTTACCTGTGTGACCCCGTTGTAGTAACAGTTGATAACTACAAAGAAATGTTGATTGACTCCGGTTACTATACCGAAGCAGACATTGCTTAAGACCCAATCAAGACTCTCAACAGGGTGAAAGCCGCTGATGAGGGCGGGCGGCAGAGTAACTGCCGCCCGTTTATTTTGCAAAAGAATATGAAAGGAGGGGTTTCAGTGGCAAAAACTATATTGGAAATGCGCAATATCACAAAAACATTCCCTGGGGTAAAAGCCCTGGACAATGTTAATCTGCAGGTGGAAGAAGGGGAGATCCACGCTTTGGTAGGTGAAAATGGTGCTGGCAAGTATACATTGATGAACGTGCTCAGCGGTATTTATCCCTACGGCTCTTATGAGGGCGATATTATTTATCAGGGTGAGGTTTGTCAGTTCAAGGTCATCAAAGACAGTGAAGCAAAAGGTATTGTTATCATCCATCAGGAACTGGCACTGGTACCATACTTATCCATCGGTGAAAATATGTATCTGGGCAATGAACGGGGCAAGAAATTCCACATTGACTGGGACGAAACTTATAACAAAGCAGATGCTCTGCTGAAGGAAGTAGGTCTGCACGAATCTTCTCACACATTGATTAAAGATATTGGTGTCGGCAAACAGCAGCTGGTAGAAATTGCGAAAGCATTGTCTAAAGATGTTAAGCTGCTGATTCTGGACGAACCCACAGCATCATTAAATGAATCTGATAGTAAGGCGCTTTTGGAATTACTGCTGCAGTTCAAGCGCCAAGGAATGACCGCATTATTATTTCTCATAAATTAAATGAAATTTCTTATGTAGCAGATAAAATCACTATCATCCGTGACGGTTCCACCATCGAAACACTGGTAAAAGGTGCGGATGACTTCTCTGAAGAACGTATCATCAAAGGTATGGTAGGCCGTGACATGTCCAGCCGTTTCCCTAAGAGAGAATCTCATATCGGTGAGGTTATGCTGGAAGTAAAAGACTGGACAGTATATCATCCGCAGTTTGAAGGCAGAAAGGCTTGCGACAATGTTTCCATGAATGTCCGTAAGGGTGAAGTTGTCGGTATCTCCGGTCTGATGGGCGCAGGACGTACAGAACTGGCCATGAGTATGTTGGTCACAGCTATGGCGCAGACATCAGCGGTACTTTAAAACTGCATGGAAAAGAAGTACATCTGAAAACAATCAAACAGGCCATTGAAGCAGGTCTTGCTTATGTAACAGAAGACCGAAAAGGAAATGGCTTGGTTTTGACAAATCCTATCCGTGTTAATACGACATTGGCACGTATGGAAAAAGTATCTCGTCATGGTGTTATTGACTTTGACGCAGAACGGAGTGTAGCAGAAGACTATAAAAACGCGCTGCACACCAAAACGCCCAGTATTGAACAGAATGTCGGCAATCTTTCCGGCGGTAACCAGCAGAAAGTATTGCTGGCAAAATGGATGTTTGCTGACCCTGATGTCCTGATTCTGGACGAACCCACAAGAGGTATTGACGTTGGGGCAAAATATGAAATCTACTGTATCATCAATGATCTGGTTGCAGAAGGAAAATCTGTTATCATGATTTCTTCCGAACTGCCTGAAATCTTGGGTATGAGTGACCGTGTTTATGTTATGAATGAAGGTCGTATGGTAGCCGAACTGCCTATTGAAGAAGCTACCAGTGAAGTAATTATGTCTAAAATCCTGCAGTCCAGTGCAAAGAAATAAGAAAATGTAAGGAGCGTTCTCCGTATGAATAAAGTAAAAGCGGCCATGAAGAAAAATACCATGCTTTTTGTATTGGTAATCGTCACGGTCTTATTCCAAATCTTAATCACTATTAATGGCAAAGGTTCCATGTTTGCGCCGACAAACGTGTCTAACCTGATTATGCAGAACAGTTACGTTGTAATTCTGGCAACTGGTATGTTGCTGTGTATTCTGACTGGTGGTAACATCGACTTGTCCGTTGGTTCCATCGTTGCTTTGGTAGGTGCCGTTTCCGGTATCCTTATCGTAAACATGCAGGTAAATATTTATGTTGCAATGATCGCATGTCTGGCAGTAGGTCTTGCAATCGGTATCTGGCAGGGCTTCTGGATCGCCTATATGAACATTCCGCCGTTCCTGGTAACTCTTTCCGGTATGCTGGTATGGCGTGGTCTGGCAACAGTTCTTCTGAATGGTACTACCATTTCTCCTTATCCTGACAACTACCTGAAATATTTTACATCTTACATCTCTGGCGGCGATGCTAACAGCACATTGATCATCTCTCTGGTAATTGGTGCTGTATGCTGCGTAGTTATGTTTGCAATTTCTCTGTATGCGCAGGCGAAAAAACGCAGAAAAGGTTACGAAACTGGCAATACAACTATGCTGATCATCAAACAGGCAATCATCGCAGTGGTTATTATGGCTGCATGCTACCTGCTGGGTAAAAACAAAGGTATCCCTGTTGTACTGATCCTGCTGGCAATCGTTGTATTAGTATATGACTACCTGACAACACGTACTGTTCCCGGTCGTCACCTGTATGCACTGGATGGCAACGCAAAAGCAACACAGCTTTCTGGTATCGACACACGTAAGATCATGTTCGGTGCTTATGTAAATATGGCATTCCTGTCCGCAGTTGCAGCTCTGGTCTGCGTAGCACGTTTCAACTCCGCAGCTCCTTCCGCTGGTACTAACTACGAAATGGATGCGATCGGCGCTTGCTTCATCGGTGGTGCTTCCGCATACGGCGGTACTGGTACCGTAGGCGGTGCCGTAACCGGTGCGATCTTCATGGGTATCCTGAACAATGGTATGTCTATTCTGGGTATCGACGCAAACTGGCAGAAAATGATCAAAGGTCTGGTACTGCTGTTTGCCGTAGTATTTGACGTTGTAAGTAAAAAACGTTCCAAATCCTGATTATTAAGGAGGCTTTACAATGAATTATTTGCTGGGTATCGACATTGGTACCTCCGGTACCAAAACGGTGCTTTTTGATGAAGCAGGTCATGGGGTTGCCTCCTATACAGGGGAATATCCTATGGCACAGCCTAAAAATGGTTGGGCTGAACAAGATCCTGCGGGCTGGTGGAAAGCTGTTGTAGACGGCATCCGCGCTGTTCTCGCAAAGAGCGGCATTGACGCAGGAGAAATTCGTGGCATTGGTTTATCTGGTCAGATGCATTCTTTGGTGTTGCTGGATGAAAAGGGTGAAGTGCTTCGTCCCTCCATCCTGTGGTGTGATCAGAGAACAGCTGTGGAATGTGAAGAAATCCACGTTTTGATGGGCGGCAAAGAACGCTACATCGAAATCACAGCAAACCCTGCACTGACAGGTTTTACTGCTGGGAAAATCCTTTGGGTAAGAAAACACGAACCTGAAATTTATGCAAAAGCACGCCACATTTTGCTAGCGAAAGACTATATCCGTTATAAACTTTGTAATGTATTTGCGACAGAAGTTTCTGATGCTTCTGGTATGGGCCTGCTGGATGTGCCGAATCGCTGCTGGTCTCAGGAAGTATTGGAAAAACTGGACATTGATCCCGCAATGCTTGCAAAAGTATATGAAAGTCCTGAAGTAACAGGTACCATCACTGCTGAAGCGGCTGCACTGACAGGCTTGAAAGAAGGTACCATCGTTGTTTGCGGCGCTGGTGACAACGCAGCGGCAGCTGTTGGTACAGGTGTTGTAGAAGATGGCAGAGCTTTTGCAACAATCGGTACTTCTGGTGTGGTATTTGCCCACACAGATAAGCTTTCCATCGACCCTCAGGGCAGAGTACATACTTTCTGCTGCGCAGTTCCCGGCGCATGGCATGTAATGGGGGTTACACTGGCAGCTGGCAGTCCCTGAAATGGTATCGCGATAACTTCTGTGATGCGGACAAAGTGGAAGCAGATAAACAGGGTGTAGATCCTTATGATCTGATGACAGCAGAAGCTGCAAAAACACCTATCGGCTCCAACCGCCTGATTTATCTGCCTTACCTGATGGGTGAAAGAACACCTCATTTGGATCCTGATTGTCGTGGTGCTTTTGTTGGTCTGTCTGGTATGCACACCAGATATGATCTGGTGCGTGCCGTTATGGAAGGGGTAACATTCAGCCTCCGTGACTGTGCAGAAATCCTTCGTGGTATGGGCGTACAGTCTGATGTGATTCTGGCTTGTGGTGGCGGCGGTTCCTCCGCTTTCTGGCGTCAGATGATGGCAGATATTCTGGGATGTCCTGTTGCAACTACTATCAGTAAAGAAGGCCCCGCTTTGGGTGTAGCAATCTTGGCAGGCGTTGGCGCCGGTTTGTATCCTTCCGTACCAGAAGCATGCAGAAAGACCGTTGGAGTAAACGCTTCTCAGGCACCTGTTGTAAAACATGTGGCTGAATATGATAAATTCTATGAAATCTACCGTGGCCTGTATCCTGCATTGAAGGATAGCTGGCACAAACTGGCAGAATTATAAAGAGAAGGTGAAAATATGAAAATCGAATCTGTATTCGATGCATCTTTCCGTCAATACGGAAAGGTAGTGGAAGGACTGCATTTGGATGAACTGTTGGCAGCTCTTTCCAAAACAAAAAAAACCACAGATGGTGTCATCTATGTTCCCGGTGATGATTCTTTGGAAAATACACCTGCGAAAAAAGAACTGGAAGACAATGTATATGGCGGAATGCCCATTCAGATTGGTTTTTGCAATGGAACAAATACAAAATTGAACTGCGTGGAATATCATCGTGACAGCGAAATCAATATTCCTTGTGAAGATATGGTTCTGCTGCTTGGTAAACAGACTGATATTACCCCAGACTACCATCTGGATACAGCAACCATCCGTGCCTTTTTGGTACCTGCCGGAACAGCGGTGGAAGTATATGCTACAACACTGCATTATGCACCTTGTGAAGCAAAGAAGGGTGCAGGCTTCCGCGTAGCTGTGGTACTGCCCAAAGGCACAAACACAGATAAACCGGAAATTGCAGCATTGCACGCAGAAGATACCCTCCTGCGTGCAAGAAATAAATGGCTCATCGCCCATGCCGATGCCAGCGAAGCCGGAGACGGTGCATTCGTTGGCCTGGACGGAGTTAATATTGACATTGCAAACGAAATTTAAAGAGAAGACATATTTTGAAAGAGAGGTAATCTATCATGCAGAATATTCCAGTAGTAAAAATGGGTATCATTTCCGTTAGCCGTGGATGTTTCCCTATTGAATTGTCCGAAATGCGTCGTCATAATGTTGCAAAAGCTTATGGCGCTGATTTGTATGAATGCCCCATTTGTGTAGAAACAGAACTGGATGCGAAAAAAGCAGTAGAAGATGTAAAAGCTGCTGGTGTTGACGCACTGGTTGTTTTCTTGGGCAACTTCGGTCCTGAAACACCTGAAACTATGATCGCTGATATGTTCGATGGCCCTCTGATGTACACATGTGCAGCAGAAGGTGACGGCGACCTGATGAATGGCCGTGGCAATGCTTACTGTGGTATGCTGAATGCTTCTTACAACCTGGGTCTGAGAGGCAAAAAAGTATACATTCCCGAATATCCTTGCGGTACAGCAGAAGAAGTTGCACAGCAGATTCGTGAATTTGTTCCCGTTGCAACAGCATTGGTTGGTCTGAAAGGTCTGAAGATCTTCGCATTTGGCCCTCGTCCCAATGATTTCCTGGCTTGTAATGCGCCTATTAAAGCGCTGTATGATCTGGGCGTAGCAGTGGAAGAACACTCCGAACTGGATCTGCTGGTAGCTTACAACAAACATAAAGATGACCCTCGTATCCCTGCCAAGGTTGAAGAAATGGCGGCAGAACTGGGTAATGAAAATCCTTATGCAGGCGTTCTGCCTAGACTGGCTCAGTATGAACTGACACTGGAAGACTGGATGAAAGACAATCTGGGCTGCTCCAAATACGCTGCATTTGCAAACAAATGTTGGCCTGCATTCCAGACAGAATTCGGATTCGTTCCTTGTTATGTAAACTCTCGTTTTACAGGCAGAGGCATTCCCATTTCTTGTGAAGTAGATATTTACGGCGCACTGAGTGAATACATTGGTCTGTGCGTATCCAACGCACCTGTAACACTGCTGGATATCAATAACTCCGTACCTGCACAGATCTACAATGAAGATATCAAAGGCAAATGCGATTATCGCCTGAATGAAACATTCATGGGCTTCCACTGCGGCAACACATGCTCCAGCCTTCTGTGCAATCCTCATATGAGCTATCAGCTTATCATGAAACGTCAGCTGGAACCCGATGGTGAACCTGATATCACAAGAGGTACTATGGAAGGCGACATCAAAGCAGGGGATATCACATTCTTCCGTCTTCAGACAACAGCTTCCACACAGCTGCGTGCTTATGTAGCACAGGGCGAAGTTCTGGATGTTCCTACACGTTCCTTCGGTTCCATCGGTATCTTTGCAATTCCCGAAATGAACAGATTCTATCGTCATGTTCTGATCGAAAAACAGTATCCTCACCACGGTGCAGTTACATTCGGTCACCACGGCAAAGCGCTGTTTGAAGTCTTCAAATATCTGGGCGTAACAGATATCGCTTACAACCAGCCTAAATCTTTGCCTTACCCTACTGAAAATCCCTTTGCATAATTGTAAAATAGTTTGGAAATCCCTTTCTTTCAGGAAGTTTCGTAGATGACTTCCTGATAAACAGGCAGCCATATATGTGGCTGCCTGTTTTTTTCTGTCATTAGTAAACATGACAGAAAAAGGGGGTGGATTATCGTCACCTTGGCAGTTGTATGCCGTACACAAGAGCAGTATAATGTATGCGTAGGAAAAAAGTGTCTTCGGGGCAGGGTGAAATTCCCTACCGGCGGTGATAGCCCGCGAGCTGCTTTTGGCGGCAGGATTCGTTGAAATTACGAAGCCGACAGTATAGTCTGGATGAGAGAAGATATGCTTTTTTGTTCTGCGGTTATTTTTCGTGCAGAAAAGAAACATTGCCCTGTAAGATGGCTAGCTTATGGCAGTCAGAAACTACGGGGCTTTTTTATTGCCCCAAAAACAGAAAAGAGGCTAAAATGTATGAAAAAGTATTACCTTGGTTTTGATGCGGGAACCCAGAGCGTGAAAGCTGCTGTGTATGACAGCAATATGCAGTGTGTCACAGAACACAGTACGCCAACGGTGCTTCGCTATCCACATCCTGGTTGGGTGGAAATGGATGCGGATCAGTATGTGGAAGCAACAGTGGAAAGTATTGCTGCCTGTGTAAAAGAAATGCGGGAAAAAGGGTTGTCGCCGGAAAATATTCGGGCAATTTTTGGAGATGGTGTCATTTTAGGAATTGTAGGTGTCGATGAAGATGGAAACGCCATTACACCATATATTAATTATCTGGATTCCCGTACACAGGCAGATGCGGAGAAACTGGCAGCTCTGGGTTTGGATATCTGGGCAAAAGAAACGGGTAATCCTTTGCCAAACTTTATGTTTCCGGCGTTATTTGCCAGGTGGTTCCTAAGAAATAGTGATGCATTCCAGAAACGTGGAAAGAAATTTCTCCATAACGCACCTTATATTTTGTCCCATCTTGCTGGATGTAAAGCAAAGGATGCTTTCATTGACTGGGGCACATTGTCTGGCTGGGGACTTGGGTATAAAGTCGAGAAAAAGGAATGGAGTGACAAACAGCTGGAAATACTGGGGCTGTCCAAAGAATATCTTCCAAGAATCGTAAACCATGGGACATTATTGGTCATCTCACAGAAGAATACGCAGAAAAAACAGGTCTGCCAGTAGGTATTCCTATTTGTGCCGGCGCATGAGATACTATGCAGAGTATGATCGGATGTGGGGTTACAGCTGTCAATAGGGCAGCGGATGTTGCTGGGACATGCGCTATGTTCTGTATTGCGGTAGATGGTATTAAACCAGAATTGAGCAGACCAGGAACGGACTTAATCTTTAACAGTGGTACGCTGGAAAATACGTATTTTTACTGGGGATTTATCCGCACAGGTGGTTTGGCATTGCGTTGGTTCCGGGATAACATTTGCGGAAAAGAAGGGAAGGGCGCCTATTTCGACGTATTGACAGAACAAGCAAAACAAGTGCCGCCAGGAGCCAATGGAGTCCTGTTTTTGCCATATTTGACTGGTGGCTTTGGAGAAATTTCTGCTGCTAGCGGTTGTTTTTTGAATATGACTATGGATACAGATCAGGCTGTTTTGTGGCGTGCGGTCTTGGAAGCCATTGCTTATGATTATATCGGTGTCACAGATGTATATCGTTCCGCTGGTGTGGAGCTGAAGCACATCGTTGTAACAGAAGGTGGAAGCCGTTCGGATTTATGGAACCAGATTAAAGCGGATATGCTGAATTGCCGTGTGACAACATGAAAAACGCGCAGGGAGCTGTCATGACCAATGCGGCAACGGCAGCTTATGCCATAGGGGATATTCCAGATTTACAGGCAGCATTTGAAACGAATCTGAAGGAAGATAAATCCTTTGTACCAGATCCAAAACGCGCTGCTTATTATCGCAAGATTTATGAAAGAAAAACAAAATTGGTGCGGGAAGAAATGCGCGCAGCTTTTGTAGCATTGGAAGAAATTCGACAGGTAGAAAAGTAAATAACGAAAGATATTTTCAAAAGATGGTGGAATCGGTGTATTCGCCATCTTTTTATTTTGGGAAAATACGTTTTTTTCGTTACATACAGAAATCCAATTTTTGATAAAAGGGAAAGTACTATTATGCAGAAAAAATGAAAAGAACGGTTTTTCATACATGGATACTTTAAATTCTGTTTTTGGCAAAATGTAAAAAAATACATAAATATTGAATTTTTTATTGGATGGGTACTGTTAGATTTTTGGCATAAAAACAGTATTTTTAATATAATTTCATGATGTTACCTAAAACTAACTTGAATATTATTAATGTAAACATAGTAAATACATGTAAATTACATAATTTGTATTGCATAATGATTTTTGCATGATATAATAGTCGAGAACTAGGTTTACAAAAGTTTAGAAGAGGTGATAGGAAAAATGAACAAAAAAGTTGGAAAAATGACATTATCTATGGCTTTGGCTGCTGTGCTGGCATTTGCACCCGCGCAGGCATTTGCTGCGCCTGCGACTGATATTTCAGGTCATTGGGCAGAAAAAGTGATTACACAATGGCAGGAAAAAGGATTGATTTCCGGCTATGAAGATGGAACATTCAAACCCGACAACAGCGTTACACGTGCAGAGTTTGTTATTATGTTAAACAAAGCCCTTGGTTTCACCCAGAAGGGGAACGTAACATTCAGCGATGTTTCTGCAAATGCATGGTATTATGACGCAGTTGCAATTGCAGTGGAAGCTGGTTATTGTGCCGGCTATGAAGATGGAACATTTAAACCCAATGCAACCATTACCAGAGCGGAAGCGGCTGTTATGATTGCCAAGGCGAAAGAACTGACTGCAAATACAGAAGCGGCAGATAAATTCGCGGATGCTTCCCGTATTCCCGCATGGGCAAAGGGTTCCATCGGCGCTGTTAGTGCGGCAGGGTTTATGACTGGTCGTACAGATGGTACATTTGACGCGTCAAATACCATCACCAGAGCAGAAGCAGTGTCTTCTTTGGACAGAACCATGGAAAAAGAAGAGAATGAAGAAGTAAAGGACGCTGTTGTAACCAAAGATGATACAGTCATCGAAGGACAGACCATCGAAGGAAATCTGATTATTGATAAAGCTGTTGGCGATGGAGAAGTATATGTGAATGATACAACGGTCAAAGGTGATGTGATTGTAAGAGGCGGCGGAGACGATTCCATTTACTTTCATAATGTGATTGTCAAAGGGAAGATTTCTGCAGAGAAAGAAAATGTCAGATTGCAGCTCAAAGGTGATACAGATATTTCTGTTATTGAAGTAAAAGAAGCTTGCACCATTGAAGGTAAAGACTTTAAAGGTACCGTAGATACCATTTCTATTACAGATGAAATTGGTACAAGTAATAAAGTGACCATTGGAGTACCTGCAAATAGAGTAGAAATCAATGGAAAAGCAAGTGTTGTTGTGAAAGAAGATGTGAAGAAATTAGTCATTTCTGAAGATGCTGCATCTTCAAAAGTTGAAGTTGCAAAAGACGCAACTGTGAAGACTGTGGTAGCGGATGCAAAGGTTTCCATTACAGGCTCCGGCCAGATTGAAAAACTAGAAGCAAATGCCGATGGTATTACTATTTCCAGCAGCACAGATGTAAAAGATACAGAAGTTGCTGACGGCGTAGATAAGCCCAGCACAAGCACAGGCTCCGGTGGCGGTGGCGGCAGCAGCTCCGGCGGCGGCAGCAGTGTGTCTGTTGCGGATAAACTCCTTGCAGCAACCAGCTCTGCAATCAGCTACAAGTACGAAGACTATACATATACAAGCCAGCTGACACATACTAAAGATGGCAAAAACGCTATTGTTATGGGTGAATACGCAGCTGAGGATATTATGTCTGGTGCCGCTATGAATGATATGGCGCGTTATCTGGGCGCATTGTATCGCTTCGATAATGGCACAACTGTAAAATCCATTACTTATGGAGATACTGAATTTACATGGAGCAGCAATCTTGATCCTGCATTGAAAGGCTCTAACTGGGCAAAAGATCCTAATGGAACAGAAGCAGATGGAAATACTTTGGTGTCCGTCATTGTGGATGATTTCCAGGCAGGTAAGATTCAGGACGCAATCCAGTTGACATTGAAAGGTTCAAACGGTTCCACCATTACATTGCGTTATGGTTTTACTGTAAAAGAGGATGAAACAGCGAAGGCACTGCTGGAAGCTACAAAATCCGCTATTGATTATCAGTACGATGATTATGAGTATACAAGCCAGCTGACACACACCGTTAACGGCAAAAACGCTGTGGTATCCGGCAGATATGATACCATGGAAACGGTTCTGTCTGGTGCGTCCATGAATGATATGGCACGTTATCTGGGTGCATTGTATCGTTTTGACAATGGCGCTACTGTAAAATCCATTACATACAATCAGGAAACATATACATGGAGCGACAGCCTTAACCCTGCGCTGAAAGGCTCTAACTGGGTTAAAAATCCAGAAACACCTGAAGCGGAAGGGAATACCTTGGTATCTGTTATTGTGGATGAATTCCAGGCTGGAAAAATCCAGGATGCAATTACATTGACACTGGAAGGGACAGACGGTTCTACACTTACATTGCAGTATGGGTTTATTATCGAAGAAGTAACTGTTAACAGCAGTGATACACTGAAAGCAGCGTTGACAAATCAGAGTGTTGAAACTGTTAAAGTAAGCGGCGACGTGGACTATAGTCAATAAAAAAGACACGATTTTTAAATATATT
>UMFZ01004076.1_pt1 | contig 11941 bp, 13 predicted proteins | sample 1965141 | NCBI WGS metagenome assembly UMFZ01 (sample SAMEA4836059, study PRJEB28245) | human gut metagenome | biome: gut microbiome; material: fecal sample | place: Denmark | collected 2008
TTGTTTCTTTTTTCGTCTACACGAAATCTACAAATTAGTATTTACCATTCGTATTTGTGGAGTTGCCCTTCGAGTTCAAGTTCTTTGAATCCCTGCTGTCTTAATGCTTCATACAGAACGATTGCTACAGAGTTTCCAAGATTCAGTGAACGGATATGATCGAGCATCGGGATACGAACAGCGGTTTCTTTATGTTCAAGCAGAATTTCTTCCGGGATTCCGGCACTTTCTTTTCCGAACATGATGTAGCAGCCGTCTTCGTATTCTACATCTGTGTATGTCTGTTTTGACTTTGTGGTTGCCATGTAAATTTTTGCTCCGGGATTTTTCGCAAGAAAGTCTTCAAAGTTTACATAGGTGCGGACATCTAATTTATCCCAGTAATCAAGTCCGGCACGTTTGAGCATTTTGTCGTTGATTTTGAAGCCAAGTGGCTCGATCAGGTGAAGAACGCTTCCTGTTGCTACGCAGGTTCTTCCGATATTTCCGGTGTTTGCCGGCATTTCCGGCTCATGTAATACAATGTTTACCATAATTATTCCTCGATATTTCTTTATTTACTACTATTATAGGTTTTTCTCTTTACGTAATCTTTCAACAAAGTTTGCTAAACGTCCTAATGCTTCTTTTAATTCTTCGATGGAATACGCATAAGAGATTCTAAGGAACCCTTCTCCGCAGTCACCAAAGGCGGTTCCTGGAATGACTGCTACTTCTTCTTCGTGTAAGAAACGGTTTGCAAATTCATCGGAGCTCATTCCAAATTCTTTGATGCATGGGAATAGATAAAATGCGCCTTCCGGTTCAAAACATTTTAGTCCCATTTCTGAGAAAAGTTCTAATACAAATCGACGGCGTTGATTATATGCATTCCTCATAATCTGTACGTCTTCTTCTCCGTTTGTCATTGCCTCGATTGCAGCATACTGACTTGTTGTCGGTGCTGCCATGATCGCAAACTGATGAATTTTTAATATTTGCTGCATGATCAGTTCCGGACCTGTGGCAAATCCCATTCTCCATCCGGTCATAGCAAATGACTTACTGAATCCATTGATGATAATCGTTCTGTCTCTCATTCCCGGAAGTGAAGCGATAGAACAGTGATCTTGTCCGTAGGTAAGTTCTGCATAAATCTCATCGGAAATGACATACAGATCTTTTTCTTTTATAATTTCGGCGATTGGCTCTAAGTCTTCGCGAGTCATAATTGCACCTGTTGGATTATTCGGATAAGATAAAATTAAAATCTTTGTTTTATCTGTAATCGCGGCAAGTAATTCTTCCGGCTGTAATTTAAATTGATTCTCTTCTTTTAAATTAATCGTGACCGGAACTCCATCTGCCAGCTTAATGCAAGGAAGATAGGATACGAACGCCGGCTCCGGTAAAATAACTTCATCTCCCGGATTAATCATTGCGCGGAGTGCAAGGTCAATTCCTTCACTTCCGCCAACTGTTACTACGATTTCATGTACAGGATCATATTCTAAATCATATTTACGATACATGTAGTGTGCGATTGCTTTTCGAAGTTCTAACAGTCCGGCATTCGATGTATAAAAAGTGCGTCCTTTTTCCAAAGAATAGATGCCTTCCTCACGAATATGCCATGGTGTGTCAAAATCCGGCTCACCTACCCCAAGAGAAATCGCATTGGGCATTTCCTGTACCAGATCGAAAAATTTGCGGATTCCCGATGGTTTCATTTCCACTACTTTATCAGATAAGGGATTTCTCATGGTGTCACCTTCATTCTGTTCGTTGGTTCTTTATCAATAAGGATCATTCCATGATCTTTATACTTTTTCAGAACAAAATGTGTTGCTGTACCGGCAACTGCCTCTAATGTTGAAAGCTTCGTTGATACAAACATGGATACTTCTTTTAATGTTTTTCCTTCTAAAAAGATTGCAAAATCAAATGCTCCGGACATAAGATATATTGACTTTACTTCCGGATAGTTCGTAATTCTTTCTGCAAGTTTTTCAAAGCCCTGTCCTCTTTGTGGGGTAACACGAACTTCGATAAATGCGGTTACTTTTTCTGTATCTGTTTTATCCCAGTTAATCAGTGTAGGATAACCGCAGATAATGCCCTCATTCTCCATTTTTTCGATTTCTTCTAACACCATACTCTCATCGGTTCCAAGCATGATTGCCAGATCATGCAAGTCTATTCTGCTGTTATTTTCCAGCATTTTTAAAATCTCATTACGCATCTGCTACTCTCCTTTATATTTTGTCACTATCAATATGATATCGTTACTATTACATCGTTGGCAATGCCTCCTTATATTACAATAATTATACTTTATAATATTCATCCATTTTCGGAGGTTCTAAAAAACGAGCCTCTTCATCGTAGTGGATCAGGCGGTCATTTCCTGATGTTGTCTGACCGATCACTGCCGATTCTATGCCGGCTTTCTGAAACTGTTCTACTAATCTAGCTCCATTTGCACAGGCAAGAAGCAAGGTTCCACCGGACCGAAGCATATATGGATTTAAATTAAAATATTCACATACTTCGATTGTATGTTGTCTGATCGGTATATTTTTTAAATCAACAGAAAGACCAACGTTCTTTGCGGCTGCCATTTCCCACAGTGCGGCAAAAATACCACCTTCTCTTACATCATGAATAGAAATAACTTCTCTTTCCTGTAAAATGTCAGATACTGCGGACATCGAACCATCATCAAATAAATGCTTTGCCGTTTCAATATAAGACGGCGCATATCTTTCTTCTAAACGATCCGCATGCTCCGTTGCAATCATTGCTGCTCCCTCTCTTCCGATAGTTCCTGCAATAACCAGATCTAAATTTGTATATTCTGCCCGGGCTTCCTCTTTTTTCTTTTGAATTCCCATTGCTGTCACAGATAAAATAAGAGTGCTTACAAAAGGAGACACTGCTGTATGTCCTGAAATTACCAGAATGTCTTCCTGTGTACAAAGTGCATCGATCTCCTTCATTAAAGATTTTAACTGTTTTTCCTCTGTATCTTGTGGCATAAGAACGCTAAGTGAAATTGCCTTGATTTTTGCTCCGGCTGCCAGCATACTATTTACAGCGCCATAGACAGCTCTCTTTGCCGCAAATGTCCAGCCTTCTATCGGATTCACCGATAATGCCACCCCGGCATCCTCTGAAAATTCCGGCATAAAAAGAACCCCGGCATCCTCACCGGATGCCAGAGAGCCTTCTTCACTGTGATTATGCAACTGTCTTAGTACCGAGCGTTTTAAAATACTCTCTTTTACTTTTCCTATCCGCATAACATCTCCCGCACAGAGCAGGCATATACCTGCTCTGTTTTATCTATTTTTCATTCATTATTCTTCATTAATTACCGTTTGGCTTTTCCACATCGGCTTTGGCTTTATCCTCTGCCTTTGTTGTTTTCTTTCCAGTTTCTGTCGTTGGCTTTGGAACTTCTTTTTTCTTTGTTCCAACACGAACAACCGATGGCGTTGACATGTAAGAACTGGAATTCACCTGTGTTCTCTTTGTCTCTTTGCCGTCTATGTATACAACCTTCCACAGCCTTGCTGTATAACCGGTACGTCCATTAGATTCCACAACACGCTTTCCTTCTTCCATCGTATTATCTTTAATCACTTTTTCGGAAGGACCTCTTACAGAAAGGGTCTGTGATACATATTCTACTTTACGGTTTGAAGCACGATATTCCTTACCATAAATAGTAAATGTAATACTGCTTCCACCTGCGGTTCCCTGAATATAGATCGGATGATCCAAATTATTAGTAAACTTTAAATCCTTATCTGTTCCGGAAATTGCCGCATCAGCAGATAAAGGAACGTAATGAACCGTCATAGAATGATTTAAACGCTCTGTTACATTTAACTCTGCTCTAAGCACTGCATTATAAAGAGTCGTTGAAACCTGACAGATTCCACCACCATAGGTCTGAACTGTCTGCCCATTTGAATAAGAACCTGCAAGATGATATCCATTAGCCGCTGTAAATGGCGCAACTTTAGAATATACAGAGAAGGATTCTCCCGGATATAATACGGTTCCATTGATGAGACTTGCTCCATTCTCTACATTCGCACATCTTCCAGAAGCAGATCCGGCATAGGATGTTGTATATGTGCCAAGTACATCCTTAATTGCAGAAAGCTCCTTCTTTGTGTGCTTTGCCTTATCTAAAGTATAGTCCATCGGAAATACAACGGACTTATGATTCCAGTCCTTGTTACCAAAAACTTCTGCAAGCTTCTCTGCATTCGCATCAAAATCGATAGCAATACCATGTACATGTTTTGTAATAACAAACTTACCATCTACACGCTTAATTGTTGCATCCTTCTTCTTTGCAAGAAACTTCTTTGCCTTCTTTGCGACAACCTTCTTTGTTTCTTCTTTATCTACAGAAAATGTAAGTGGAAAGTCGGTTCCTTTCTTCTCAAGCTCCCTGACTTCCATCACTCTCTTAAAAACATTACCTGTCTTCCCGAGATTATATGCTTCCTCTACCACATCCATGTTTGTACACTTCAAGCCGATATCTGAAAGAGGGAATGCGGTCTCCTTCTTCCTTACCTGTAATGTCACTGTTTCCTGTGATACCTGATCTACGTACTCCTGTACCTTTGCCTCCGCTTCTTCCTGCGTCATTCCGCCAACAGACATTCCCTGAATCGTTACTCCCGGATAAATCGCGTCAATATTAATATACTTAGAATAGTAATAATAAAATCCCGCTCCGGCGCCTGCTAAAAGAAGAAGAAGCAATACAAGAACAACAACCCCTATTCTTTTCTTCATCTCACACCTTTTCACTTTCTTTCTAAAACTTATCTATTGTATTCTCACATCTGATATAAACAAAACAGCTTTACAACTGCAGCAAAATTCTGGTCATATCCCTGCCAAAATACAAATTGCCTACATCATCATCGGAGCTACTGTAGTGATTACCATTGCGATTACTACTATTGCTACTACAATCGTAGCGATTCTCTGTCTTCTCTTTGTACCATTTGACTTCATAATATATTCCTCTCTTCTAAATCATATTTCTGTACTTTTCTATAAAGTAAAAAACATCTTCAATGTCGAATAGTTACATTCTAAGCCATTTCTGTCTTACATTCAAGTATGTATTTTATTAGATTTTACCCTTTTTGGGCGAAACATTCCATTCCACAGTCCTTGCAGCACGATTTAACGGATTTCTTTTATTATAATCAAACAAACAACATACTCTCTTTTCTACAATCGTTCCATTCTCCTCAAACTGCTTTATATCAATTTCAAATAGTTCAATATGACTCTGATTCGCTGCTTTTTTTGAATCATATGTACCTGCCTGTACTTCTTCTGGGAAAAGTTTTTCTCCCTGTTCTCTATACAGCATCTTCCATTCTTTCTTGTACTTTGCGGTATCTTTTGCCCACACTGGTCTTCCTTTTACATTTTCTCGGAGATACATATCATACAGCATAATCTCATCTAAAATATTCCATCTGACTTCCTGCATATGTTCTCTTAAGAATTCACGAAGAATATTATATTTTTCCAGACGATTATGATTCAATTTATGGTAACCTTTTTTCCGATAAGATGCCGAGAACATTTCATAAAAACGGAACGGACTTTCAAAAAATGGTACAGCATACTTCAATGTCAACGCATACTGCCCGCTATTATAATAAAGCTCTACCAGTTCCTCCACACCTTTTAATAAAATAATCTCATCATAAGAAAGCCATTTTGTGCCAAGCACTTCATACGGAGACTGATTCCTATAGATAATATCGTATTTTTTAACTTCCTCTTCCATCACTGTCCCCTTCAGAACTTTAAGGAACCCTAGCTGAAGCTGATCTGGTTCATGTGCATACAGATCATTGAAAGACTTTCCAAAACTCTCATAATCTTCATAGGGAAGCCCCGCGATCAAATCCAAATGCTGATGAATATTTCCCAGTTTATGTACTCTGTCCACATAATGAAAAAGCTTATCTAAATCCATATGCCGATGAATCGCATCAACCGTCTCCCCATTCGTAGACTGCACTCCGATTTCAAGCTGGATCAGCCCTGGCCGCATCTTTGCAAAAAGTTCCAGTTCTTCCTCTCCAAGCAGATCCGAAGAAATCTCAAAATGAAAATTCGTGATTCCATTATCATGTTCCACCAAATAACTCCAAATATCAATCGCTCTTTGCCGATTACAGTTAAATGTCCTGTCAACAAACTTCACCTGCGGAACCTTTGCCTCAAGAAATGCATCCAGCTCCTTTTTCACAAGCTCCAATGAACGGAACCGCACCGTCTTATCCACAGAAGAAAGACAGTAACTGCAACGAAACGGACATCCCCTGCTTGTCTCGTAATATAAAATCTTATGCTCAAAAAGATGAAAATCTTCATACACAAAAGGAATCGTATCCATATTCATCAAAGTAGCAAAACCTGTATTGATGATTTTCGATTTACTCTCCATACTACTCTCGCCATTTTCCAAAGCTGATTTTTCGGAAAAATCCCGAACGGCGATTCCCTGTAACTTCTGAAGTTTTGTCATATCTATATGATTCGTTAAGTTGGTATTCTCTTCTCCTGCGAAATATTTATCTTCTAGCGCAAAACGAATCAGTTCAGAAAAAACTTCTTCTCCCTCTCCCTGCATAATAAGATCAAACGCTGGATTCTGCTCTAAAAATTTATTCGCCGCATAAGAAACTTCCGGACCCCCAGCCCATATTTTTACAGCAGGGCTTACCTTCTTAAGCTCTGCTGCTAACTCTCTTACAAAAGAAATATTCCAGATATAACAGGAGAAAATAACCACATCGGCCTTCGTCTCATATAAATCCTGTAAAATATCCTCTACATAATTATTAATCGTATATTCTTTTAAAATAATCTCCGCTCCCGGAATCTTCTTCCTGTCTGCATATGCTTTCAGGCTGAAGATTGCCAGATTTGAGTGGATATACTTTGCATTAATTCCACATAATAAAAAGCGCATTACATACTCCTTCCAACAAAATTCAAGTCGAGCAGGTTCTTTTATTCAATATGGGATTCAAACAGAACTTCCTAGCTCTATTTGAGTAAAAAACCTACGGAAATGTACTCCGCAGGCTGATTTTAATTCGAATATTCCCAGTATACCATGAGATGAGCGTTTTTAACAGGGGAATGTTGTTTAAATGACTAAACTGACGCCCCTTATCCTCTGTAATATACAAAATGCTTCGTATCACTGCGTCCAAACTGCTCAACCGCAGCTTGAACTTGCTCTAAGGCGCATTTTTGTATATTACAGAGGATAAGAGGGCTGTCCATTCTTAAACCTCCTAACTACAAACTCCCAATCTGGCAAGTCTGTTAGAAACTTAGAAAAGTGAATTAATGAACTTTAGTTTTCTATAAAGCTATAATCTTCTGAACAATTTCAAAAAAACCCCTTGCATTTTCAAAAAAACTATGCTAGAATAAATTTCGTTGTGAGACAGCACAGCATATGCGGGTGTAGTTCAATGGTAGAACACTAGCCTTCCAAGCTAGATACGTGGGTTCGATTCCCATCACCCGCTTTTATTTTTTCAAAGTTGTTAAAACATTTCAAATAGTTCTTGACAATTAGAAAATATATGATATACTAAATACAGTTGAATAATTCATTTAAGTTTTATGCACGAGTGGCTCAGTGGTGGAGTATCGCCTTGCCAAGGCGAGGGTCGCGGGTTCGAATCCCGTCTCGTGCTTTTTTTGTTGTCTTTTTACTCAACTAATTTATACTAGAATTAAATTTGGAGATGTTGCATTATAATAATATACTGCAACATCTCCGTTTTTTCACTTACTGGTAATTAGCTATCTTGTAAACGAAATGATAAATTTTTAATCCATATAAAATAAGAACCTGCCAACAGGATACTTGATAAGAACCACGTTATACCAAAGAAACTATATTTAACATTTGACCACAGCATATACGCAGCAAACAATACTGTCGCAATATAAAACAAAATACTTACAATCTTCCATATCAGCGAATCATCGGACGAATAACAAATTTTTCTTATATCAACATATTCATTAGTTTGATATATCAAGGTGATGATGATCAATACGATAGAACTAATAATTTTTATAATAGCTGCTCCATAATTCCACATTATAGGAAAGATCAACAACACTATTGTATTACTAACTTTAGAACCATCCGCCGTATCCATCATAATTTTTACATATTCATAAGATAGTAAGTAATTAAGCCATGTTAAAAATAAAATAAATACTAAAAATGTCTTCTTTCTCATTACCTCGCTCCTTTAATCTAGATGTATTATTTAACATCTTCTATTGATTGCGTTGAAGCTTCTTCGGCAGCTTCCTGTTGATCTTCTTCACCTGCTTTATCATACCATTTTTGTGCCTCTTCTCCTTCTAACGTAGTGAATGTACCATCTCCATTAGGAATATCAACTCTTATGACCTGTCCTCCCTGATCAACAGAAACAGACTCATCAACCATATTACTTGTTTCTGACTGGCCTGTAAAAGTACAAGCATTTAATGACAACGCTATTGTCACTGCCATAATCAGTCCTACTATTTTTTTCATGATAGACCTCTTTTCATTTTACTTTTTGTTTTCTTTACTACTTCTTATGTATACACTTTGCTAAATAAGTTTTCTGAATCACTTCTTTCTCCGTTATTATTTTTTTACATTTTCTACAAATTTTTGCCTTATGCGTTTCTACCCAACATCCCCCATTTTTTAAAAGTATATGTTTTTTCGTAGTTCCACTTTTATAACTGTGTTTACACGCAGAATATGTTTCCGTATTGCTTTCCTTTAATGCTGTAATATTGCCATCTTCATCAATAAACAAAAATGGGGATTCTAAAAAATCAAGCTTATTATCTGCTTCATCATCTTTTCCATATAATTCTTCCCATTCTTCTCCTGTCATAATATCTGCAGATTCTTTATAATTTTGTTCTATTGGTATTGTATAAGCAAAGGCAGATAGTCCGCTAAACAAAACGGATATAGCCATTATTACTATTGCTATTTTTCCTTTTTTATCTTTACACTTTTCTTTTTCATCCTGCCTTTTTAGAAAATTATCAATTCGTCTTTTCAACTGTTTTCCTCCTTTTGTGAGTCCTTGTGCAAATGCCAGTCTATTTTCTTCTGAAAAACAAGATGCTTCTACCAAAAATTTTGCATATATACTCCTTTCCTGCTTATCTTTGTCTTTCATACATACTTCATCGCAATAATATTCGCATAAAAAATCATAGGCAAACAGTAAATAATAAGCAACAGGATAATACCAATATATCGCACAGCATATAATACATAATTGTTTCCAAAATAAATCTCTATGTCTGATATGCATCATTTCATGCTGTAAAATCCACTCACGTTCTTTTTCCATATATTCTTTTTCAGGCATTAAAATAATAGGGCGAATCCAGCCTAATGTACAGGGAGATAATGTTTCTTTTTCCTTATAAACAGGTACTTTTTTATTCTTTTCCTCTATATATTCCACTTGAATTAATTCATCATTTATCTGCCTTCGTATCTGAAAATAATCTCTATATTTTTTAACTATAATACCTATCGCACCTGCCCATAATACTAACGTCACTGCTAAAAGCGGTATCGACCAAATCTCATAATTTCCTTTTCCCACAGGAATGCTTACAGATGGGAGTTTTATTCTGGAAAAATTCTGATAGTTTCCAATTGACACCCATTTAAAAACATTATAAGGCAAAAGATACTTTAATTTTTGAAATGGACACAGAAATAAAATTATGGATAATCTTAGAATATATATTTTCCATCTCGTTTCTATCCCATCACCATATAGCTTCTGTAATATCCAATATCCACATATCGGTATCGTCCCTGCTATTAGCATTGCTATGTGTAAGCTCATTTATAATTTCCCATCTTTCTCTTCTTCAAGATACCGAAGCAGCTCCTTTTCATCATCTTTTGTTACGATATTCTTTCCTGTTAATGCAGCTAAAAAATTATGCAACTTCCCTTTATAATTCTTCTGCAAAAAATCCTCTGCCTTTTTCTGTTCGTACTCTTTTCTGGAAATTGCTGTATACACTGTTTTTCTATCTATGAGTTCTTTTTTAATAAACTCCTTCATATGCAGATTACGCAAGTATGTATTCAAAGTTTGTTTCTTCCAGCCTTTTTTCTCTGTAAAATACTTTTGAAGTTCTGCAAAGGTATAGCTTTTTCCTGTCTCCCAAAAGAACTCCATTACTTGCATTTCTGTTTTCGTCATTTTCCCTCTCCTATAATCTATATTTTTGAATGTATATTATTCTTTTATAATACATCTTTTTATCTACTCTTGCAAGATAAACCACCTCAGGTTAATGATTATTTTTTTCTAATAAAAAAGCAGAAAGGATACGCCTTTCTGCTTTTCTGCATCTAACATACTTTAAATTTTAATTCTTTATTACTATATTTTCTATTAACCATCCTTCATAATTCTCTGATGCATTATACATAATCTCCATATTTTTAAGTGCATCTTTCCGCAATCAATTGACATAATGCAGCTCTCTGATATTCTCTTGTAAGTTCCTTTACTTTATTATGCCATTTTTTTATAAATGGACTATATGTAAATGCAATTGCACCTACCAACATCACTACTGGAACATAATAATTACTTGCAAATTTTAAAGCACATATTATTGGTAAAAAATGAACAGACTGGATAAAATCGTATTTAAAAATTTTTCGTTTATAATTATCAATATCTGCGTCTTCCCACATTTTTGTACCCATTAGCTCGTTTTTCCAAAACTCCCAGTCTAGATCTGGCATTTGTGGACAATAAATTTGAAAAATTGCCTCAATCTCAGGTGTATACTCTATGACATGATACACTTTTTCGAATTTACTATCTGACTCGGGTTTATTTGAAAAGTACAATAATTTTTCATTTCTATCATCTGCATTTTCATTTTTTTTATAACAAATTCCACAATAAGGGAATTCATTCCATTTATGTTTTTTACAAAAAATAACTCTTCGAAATGTAATGCTCTCATCTGATAGAATATAATCATCATCCCAAACCAGAAAAATCAGAAGGATACTGAATACTACATTTAGTGCAAATTCGCTCCAACATATACCAGTTCTCGAAAAATTTTCTGCTACTGTTTCCCTTGTAAGTCCATACTGACAAGCAAACATAAATACTGTAAATAACATTACTGCCCCTTGAATTTTTCTAGAATATATTACTTGAAACTCCATTTCATCCTCACTTAATATATACACTCTTAAATCAAAGATTCAATTCAAATACATGTCAATATCAATAACTGCATCCAAATAATTTACAATATTTAAAAATCTTTTCTCAAAATAAATTGCCGGCAAGTTATCTTTCTCAAAAATTGGAACTATCTCAAAACAAACTTCTCCATTATTTTCTTTACATATCTCTTTAATTATTTCCAATTTTCCTTCCAACTTCCTTAACAAATCATCAATTACCGGTTTTATATCTAATTCTTCAAATGTGTCTGTAACCAATGACCAGTATCCCTCTAAATGCTCATTTTTATTAAATGGTGACATTCTAGTTTCATTTTTTCTTTTACAATCTGAAGGTTTTATATTTAATATCCTTTCAATTTTATATACATCAAAATTATTATCAAAAAATAAATTCATTTCTATATATATACCCATTTTTTATAATAATCCTTTCTTTATACACGATATATTACTTAGTATAATACAAAAATCATTCTGTTTCTTTCTCGTGTTTCCACAATCAATCGACATAATTCAGTTCTCTAATATTCTTTTATCATATATTTCCTTCATATTTACAATCATACGTTATGAATCCTTCCTGCCAGCATTTTTCATTTAAAT
>UMFZ01021153.1_pt1 | contig 11878 bp, 8 predicted proteins | sample 1965141 | NCBI WGS metagenome assembly UMFZ01 (sample SAMEA4836059, study PRJEB28245) | human gut metagenome | biome: gut microbiome; material: fecal sample | place: Denmark | collected 2008
TACATACAAATTCATAAGAAAAACGGCCGGACAGATCTCCCAGTGTATCTGCACTGATAACCTCATCCCCATCTTTTCCAAGCAGTGTCACTTCATCCCCTGTCTTTACATCCGGAATTTCTGTCACATCTACCATAAACTGGTCCATGCAGACTCTGCCACAGATCGGCGCTTTTTTTCCATGGATCAGAACCCAGCCTTTATTAGAAAGCATTCTGGGGTATCCATCTGCATATCCCACAGGAATTGTTGCCATCTTTGTAACATGATCTGTCGTGTAGGTTCCACCGTAGCTTACCTGAACCCCCGGCTCCACATCCTTCACGTAGGAAACATGACTCTTCAGTGACATTACAGGTTTCAGCATTACGATGTCTTTTTCCACTTCCTCAGAGGGATAAATTCCATAAATGGTAATTCCTGCACGGACAATGTTCAGGTTGGCTTCCGGTACACGGATTATTCCGGCACTATTGGAGCAGTGATGCAGTGGAATATGGATTCCATTTTTTTCCAGAAGATCAGCAAAATCAAGATATCGTTTCAGCTGAACCATTGCCGGGGTGCGGTCGTATTCATCTGCTCTTGCAAAATGAGTAAATAAACCTTCAATTTCCACATTGGGAAGAGCTGCAATTCTGCGGATTTCCTCCAGACTCTCTTCTCTGTCCTTAAATCCGATCCTGGTCATGCCTGTATCAGCAGCCAGATGGATCAGACCTTTTTTGCCCGCTTCTTCAGCAGCTTTGTTAAACTTCCTGGCGGTCTCATAATCACAGACGGCCATGCGCACATCATTTTCGGCAAGTTCTTTATAATATTCTTCAAATACCAGCCCCAGGATCAGAATCGGCCTTGTGATCCCGGCTCTTCGAAGCTGTAATGCCTCCTGGGCTGTAGCCGCAGCAAATCCCCATATATAATCAAATTCCTCAAGCATTCTCGCAATAGGTACTGCACCGTGACCATATGCATCCGCTTTGATCACTGCGATGATCTTTGTACCCTCTTTTATGTTCTTCTTCATCTGTTCAAAATTATATCTGATTGCGTCAAGAGAAATCAATGCTTTGATTCTGCTGTATTTTTCCATAACATTTTCCTCGATTTTCTAAATTTATCAGAGCATGCCCCAAAAGGCGTTCTGCAAAATGTACGTCACAATTCTCATTCTTTACTCTGAACTTCTGCCAGTTTCAAAACTTCCGGCAGTGCTTCGATCATATCCTTCGCCGTCATGCCGTGAGATCCTTTTTTCTCTCTGGCAATATCACCGCAAAGACCGTGAATATATACTGCCAGGGCAGCTTTATAGGAAAGCTCCTGTTCTTCCTCACAGCTTAAATACATGCAGAGAACAGCTGCGATAATACCGGAAAGTACATCTCCGCTTCCTGCTGTGGCCATTCCCGAATTACCAGAAAGATTCAGATACAGCTTTTCATTCCGGTCAGTTATTACTGTACATGCGTCTTTCAGTACCAGAACACCGCCACTTTTCTCTGCATATTGATAAGCACAGGCTACAGGGTCTTCCTTTAGTTCTGATACATCCAAGCCGCAAAGACGGCTCATCTCGCCCATATGGGGAGTGAGAATGGTCTGTTTCCCTATGAATTTCATCCACTGTGGATGCATTGCCAGAATATTCAGACCATCTGCATCCAGTATAACAGGCTTTCCTGCTTTTGCTCCGTTTTCCAGGAACCAAAGCATTCTTTCCTTTCCTGAGCCTTCTGTTCCAAGCCCTGGACCGATTACCAGCACATCACACCAGTTTAAATTTTTCCTATTGGCTTCCTCATCAAATTCGCTGGTCAGCATTGCCTCAGGCAAAAGGCTCTGTAAAGGAATCCGGTTCTCTTCCACAGTCTGGATCTTCACCATCCCGGCGCCTCCATGAAGTGCTGCACTGGCACTCAGACAGGCTGCCCCGCACATTCCCTTCGAACCCGCCACAAGAAGGACCTTGCCAAATGTTCCTTTATTTCCCCATGGTTTTCTTGCCGGAAGAGTTTTCACGTCAGATTTTTCTATATACCAGGCAGCCTTGCTTGCAAGCTCACTGCCATCACGGTCCCGGTCATAAATTCCAATATCCGCCACCACAGTTCTGCCAGCATAAGCTCTTCCCGGATATAGACAAAGCCCACGTTTTTTATACGCAAATGTTACGGTAAGATCTGCCTCAAAAGCAGTTCCAAGAACAGCTCCCGTATCTCCATGAATGCCAGACGGAATATCCACCGCTGCTTTATATGCAGGAGCTTCATTCATATGGTCAATTATCTCTTTGTAATTCCCGGTAATCTCCCTGGAAAGTCCAACGCCGAAAATTCCGTCTACTATAACAGTATATTCATCCCATACAGGGTTATTCATTACCGGTACCTGGTAGCTCATGGCAATGTCCCACTGGTGTCGGGTTTCTTCTGTCATTTTATCCGGATTTCCTGCAAGATAAATCTCAGAACGGATCCCTGCCAGATGCAGAAGTCTTGCAATGGCAATGCCGTCACCTCCGTTATTGCCAGATCCGCAGACGGTCAGAATCCGTTCTTTTTTCAAATTTCCAGAACCGTTTTTCTTTTCCAGATATTTTCGGATCTCTTCTGCTATGGCAAGTGCTGCCCTCTCCATGAGAACCAGAGAGGGAACATGCATATTATGAATGGTGCCATGGTCAAGCAGCTTCATCTGACTGCAGGTTACAACTTTTTTCATAAGACCACTCCTAATGCAAAACTGCCGCCCGGTCTCCTGTAAATCCTTCAGCGAGACAAGCAGCAGTCCTCTTTGACTTTTATTCTTTGTTTTCTTTATGTTCGTTACGATACTGGCTTAAGTTGTAAGACAGAGCCATCAGGCTCTCGGACAGATGAACATTCTCCACGATCACATCCTCCGGGGCGTCAAGATCTGTATGGGCAAAATTCCAGATTGCCTTGATTCCATTGTCAATAAGAACCTTCGCCATCTCCTTGGCCTTATTCTTCGGCAGGGTTAAAATAGCAATCTCCACCTGATTCTCCCTGATAAATTCCGGGAGACTGTTGATCATCCGAATCTCAATCCCGCGAACAGAAATCCCCTCCAGAACCGGGTTTATATCAAAAATTCCAACCAGACGGAAGCCACGTTTTTCGAAGTCTCCATAATTGGCAAGTGCCTGTCCCAGATTACCTGCGCCCAGGATGATCATGGGATGAATGGTGTCCAAACCCAGTATTTTACCAATTTCTGTATAAAGATATTCTACATTATATCCATATCCCTGCTGTCCAAAACCGCCAAAATTATTTAAGTCCTGTCGGATCTGTGAAGCAGTCACATGCATTTTTTTACTCAGGTCGTTGGAAGATATACGTTCCACCTTCTCTTCCATCAGCTCCCCCAGATAGCGATAATATCTTGGCAATCTCTTAATTACCGCCTTTGAGATCTCTTTTGCATCCAAAATGTTCCCCTCCTTGTTTCCGCTGCCTGTATTTTTCCGCTAAAAACGCATCGCGGAACATTACCTGTAAACGGCAGCCCGCGTAACACTATGTCAATTATACCGAAATGTTATTTTCTTGTCAATTAAAGTTGTGCAGAATTACAAATTTTTGCAAATTTTTTTGTGATTTGACAATTATTCTTTCAAAAAATAAATTTTTCAAGTATAATATACTATTGAACATTCTAATAATGCTGTTTCTGTGTATACAGAACCGCCTTTTTAAGGAGGAACTTATGATTTTATCATGTCAGAGCATCTGCAAATCTTTTGGGGAAAAGGTGATCCTGCAGGATGCTTCTTTTCACATAGAAGAACGGGAAAAGGCCGCTCTCATCGGCAATAACGGTGCGGGGAAAACAACTCTTCTTCGTATTATCATGGAGGAGATTTCCGCGGATTCCGGTCAGGTGGTCATTGCCAAGGATAAGAAGATCGGTTATCTGGCCCAGTACCAGGATATCCACGGTCATCACACCATTTACGAAGAACTGATGACCACCAAGCAGTACATTTTGGATATGGAGGACAAGATCCGTTCTCTGGAGCAGGAAATGAAATACGTAGCAGGAGACAAACTTGAGAGCCTGATGAACAGCTACACCCGCCTGACTCACCAGTTTGAGCTGGAAAACGGCTACGCTTATAAAAGTGAAATCGTAGGTGTTTTAAAAGGTCTTGGATTTGAAGAAGAAGACTACGGCAAACAGATTGAGAACCTTTCCGGAGGTCAGAAAACCCGGGTTGCACTTGGCAAGCTTCTGATTTCCAAACCGGATATTCTCCTTCTGGACGAGCCTACCAACCATCTGGATATGGAGAGCATTGCATGGCTTGAGACCTATCTTCTCAACTACCCGGGTGCTGTATTTATCGTTTCCCATGACCGTTATTTTCTGGACAAGGTAGTTACCAAGATCGTGGAGATCGAGGCTGCCCAGATGAGAATGTACGAAGGCAACTATTCCGCTTATGCCCTGAAAAAAGCGCAGCTGCGTGACGCCCAGTACAAGGCTTACCTGAACCAGCAAAGAGAGATCAAACATCAGGAGGCTGTTATCACCAAGCTCCGCTCCTTTAACCGTGAGAAATCCATTAAGCGTGCTGAGAGCCGTGTAAAAATGCTGGACAAGATCCAGCGCATTGAGAAACCAATTGAAATTGATAACCAGATGCGTATTTCCTTGGAACCACGTTTTATCAGTGGAAATGATGTACTTACTGTAGAAGGACTTTCCAAGGCTTTCCCAGGACAGACTTTGTTTACAGATATTAATTTTGAAATCAAACGTGGGGAGCGTGTTGCCCTGATTGGCAACAATGGTACTGGTAAGACCACAATTTTGAAGATTCTCAATGGAATTGTGGATGCTGATGCAGGACGCTTTGCCTTGGGTTCCAAGGTTCAGATCGGATACTATGATCAGGAACACCATGTTCTGCATATGGAGAAAACTATTTTCCAGGAGATATCAGACACATATCCGACTCTCACTGAGACTGAAATCCGCAATATGCTGGCTGCTTTTCTTTTTACAGGAGATGATGTGTTTAAGCTGATCTCCTCTCTCTCTGGTGGTGAACGTGGCCGTGTTTCCCTGGCGAAGCTGATGCTCTCAGAAGCCAACTTCCTGATACTGGATGAGCCTACCAACCATCTGGATATTGCATCCAAGGAGATTCTGGAGGAAGCACTGAACAGCTACACAGGAACTGTCCTCTACGTTTCCCATGACCGTTATTTTATTAACCAGACTGCTACCCGCATTATGGATCTGACCAACCAAGCCATTGTCAATTATATCGGTGATTATGATTACTATCTGGAAAAGAAAGATGAGATGACCCGGATTTATGCTCCTGCTCAGGAGACCGCAGCTCAGGAAGTTAAGGAAAACGTCTCTGAAACCAAACTCACCTGGCAGCAGCAGAAAGAGGAACAGGCTCTGAAGAGAAAACGGGAAAATGAGCTGAAGAAAGTGGAAGCACGGATTGAAGAGCTGGAAGCAAGGGATAAAGAAATTGATGAAACCATGGTTCTGCCAGATATCTGTACGAATGTGGCAGAATGCACGAAGCTCAGCCGGGAAAAAGCTGCTATAGCAGAAGAACTGGAAGGGCTTTATGAAAAATGGGAGGAGCTGGCATAAATTACCAGTAACCTGCTCTTTTGAGCCTTACATTTCATATTTATTTCAAAAACAGGAACGAATTTCGAATATAAATATCCGAAACCGTTCCTGTTTTTTATAACAATATTAACATTTTTACTTCAAATAACTTTTAAAAGCTGTCTGTTTTATTACATGACCTCAAGCTTCTCTCTGATTGCAAGAATAAACTCACGGCTGTTAAGGACTTTTACATCCTTTAAGGAAGTAATCAGTGCCAGGTCTTTGGTCATCTGTCCGCCTTCGATGGTGGAAAGGGTTGCTTTTTCCAGCTTATCTGCGAACTCTATAAGCTCCTGATTCTGATCCAGCTCACCCCTTTTTCGCAGAGCACCGGTCCAGGCGAAGATTGTTGCTACAGAGTTGGTGGAGGTCTCCTCTCCTTTCAGATGACGATAGTAATGTCTCTGTACAGTTCCGTGAGCTGCCTCATACTCATAATATCCATCCGGAGAAACCAGTACAGAAGTCATCATTGCCAGAGAACCAAATGCAGAGGAAATCATATCACTCATAACATCTCCGTCATAGTTCTTACAACCCCAGATAAATCCGCCTTCTGCCTTCATTACGCGGGCTACTACATCATCGATCAGACTATAGAAGAACGTAATGCCTGCTGCCTCAAATTTCTCCTTAAACTCAGCTTCATAAATATTATGGAAAATTTCTTTAAATTTGCCATCGTATGTTTTGGAAATGGTATCTTTGCCACCAAACCACAGATCCTGTTTGGTATCTAAGGCATAATTAAAGCAGCATCTTGCAAAGCTGGTAATGGATTTGTCCAGGTTATGAACACCCTGGATCACGCCTGGAGTATCAAAGTGATGGATCAGCTCTGTTCTCTCCTCGCCATCTTCTCCTTTGAATACCAGCATAGCATCTCCTGGTTTGTCAATGTACATCTCGGTATTCTTATATACATCGCCGTAAGCATGACGGGCAATGGTGATAGGTTTCTTCCAATTCTTCACACATGGCTCGATTCCCTTTACCACAATGGGAGCACGAAAAACAGTTCCATCCAGGATTGCACGAATAGTTCCGTTAGGGCTTTTGTACATTTTTTTCAGATTATACTCAGACATTCTGGCTTTATTCGGGGTAATGGTGGCACATTTAACAGCAACTCCGTATTTCTTGGTGGCTTCCGCTGCATCTATGGTTACCTGGTCATCAGTCTCATTTCTGTATTCCAGTCCAAGATCATAGTATTCTGTCTTCAGATCAATAAAAGGAAGAAGAAGCTCATCCTTGATCAACTGCCACAGAATTCTGGTCATCTCGTCCCCATCCATCTCAACAAGAGGGATCTGCATTTGAATTTTACCCATTATTACCTCCTAGTATATGTTTTGTGGTAACTGTGAATTATGTCCACAGCAACCCTATTTTAACGTAATTCCAAGTCTCTGGCAAGTCTCTGCTACAATTGCTTCCAGTTCTGCATCGCAAAGCACAGTAACACGGCCATCCTCATACTGCTGGTCAACCCAGGACTTGATCATCTTTACAAGCTCACTGTTCTTATCAACCTTCTGGTCACCCTTCAGTCGATAATGGCTGTCGATCCAGTGTGCGATTCCGGCAGCTCCGGAAGTATTGGAAACGGCAACCTCAACCGGGCGGTTCAGGAATTTCTCGGTATCAAATACGTTATAGATTTCCTCATTTTTCAGAAGTCCGTCGGCGTGGATACCAGCTCTTGTTACATTGAAGTTCTTTCCAACGAAAGGAGTTCTTTCCGGTATGTGGTAGCCAATCTCTTTCTCATAGTACTCAGCAAGCTCTGTGATAACAGCTGTATCCATACCTCCAAGGTTTCCGCGAAGCTGTGCATATTCAAATACCATTGCCTCAAGAGGTGTATTTCCGGTACGCTCTCCGATACCAAATAAAGAAGTATTAACACCACACGCACCATACAGCCATGCTGTTGTGGAGTTGCTGACTGCCTTATAGAAGTCATTATGTCCATGCCACTCGATCAGTTCAGAAGGAACGCCTGCATGAACCATAATACCATAAATAATACCAGGTACAGAACGAGGGATCACGGCACCAGGATAGTTAACACCGTAGCCCATGGTATCACAGCAGCGAACCTTAACCGGAATGCCGTACTGCTGGCGAAGCTTCATCAGCTCAAGGCAGAATGGGATAACATAGCCATAAATATCAGCTCGTGTAATGTCTTCAAGATGGCAACGGACAGAAACACCGATTTCCAGACATTCTTTTACAATGCTTAAATAATGCTCCATCGCCTGTTTACGTGTCATTTTCATCTTATAAAAAATATGATAATCGGAACAGCTTACCAGGATACCGGTCTCTCTCATACCCATATCGCGGACAAGCTGGAAGTCCTTCTTATTTGCACGGATCCAGCTGGTAACCTCAGGGAACTCATAGCCTCTCTCCATACATTTCTCAACAGCATCACGGTCTTTCTTACTGTAAAGGAAAAATTCAGAAGCACGGATCCTTCCTTCCGGTCCGCCCAGCTTATGAAGATAATCATAAATCCTTACGATCTGCTCAGTGCTGTATGGTGCTCTGGACTGCTGGCCATCACGGAATGTCGTGTCGGTGATCCAGATATCATCTGGCATATGATGTGGAACAACTCGGTCGTTGAATGCAATTTTCGGTACTTCAGAATATGGAAAAAGATTTCGGAATACATTGGGAGTTGCAACATCCACAAGCGGATACATATGCTCCTCTAACTGAAGCAGGTTTGTGTGGCGATTCATAGAAACACGTCTGTTTTCCATAGATATTTCCTCCTCATCTCTTGGAACTCTTGCTGTCCATTTTACTCACTTAAAGCGACTTCGTCAAGTGCTTTTATACTGTAAAGTGATAATTCTTTATCAAGGTTTGTGTATTCTTTTTCGTACATTTCTTCAAATCACTTAAACAGAAATCCTTTTCACACAATTGGCTGCTTTTACATTTTCAGAAACTTTCTGCGGTTAAATTTCCCCCACCCTTGCAGGTTTTGAGGCAGTCCCATATCATCTGCACTATTCATCAGCATAGTTTTGATATCCGTATTGGTAAGTGCAGGATTTTTTTCCAAAGCACAGGCAATGGCACCTGTCACCAGAGGCGTAGACATAGAGGTGCCGCTTTTCACACCATAGGAATAAGGTTTTCCAGGCACGCAGGACATGATCTTATTTCCAGGTGCCACAATATCCGGCTTGCACACGCATTCCGCCGTTGGTCCTCTCCCCGAAATAGCACTGCGCCCTTCCAACAAATCGCTGGAGCCCACTGTGATCACTTTTTTGCTGCTTCCCGGAGCTGTGATACTGCCCGGCCTTGGTCCCTGGTTTCCGGCAGCTGTGACCACTACCACTCCTTCATCCCACAGCTGCTCCACACTTTCCAGAAGCCTGGCATGGTTTCTTTTTGAGTTACAGGTAGTTCCCACAGAAATATTTACCACCCGGATCCTGTACTGCTGCCTGTATTCCCGAATCCACCGAAGAGCCCGAAGCACGTCATCCTGACTTCCATTTCCATAACGGTCAAGCACTTTCAGAGCAATGATTCCGCAGCCAGGTGCTGCGCCTCTGTATTTTCCCATGGAAGCAGTGCCATCTCCTGCCACCAGCCCGGCTACATGGGTGCCATGTCCATTATCGTCATAAGGCCTCCTTTTAAAATCCAGGAAATCATAAAAAGCCCAGATCCTGCCAGTAAAATCTATATGCTCATAAATCCCGGTATCCAGAATACACACACCGATTCCTTTTCCGGTATAAAAGGATTTTTCCATTATTTTCCCCGATAAAAAGAAACTTATAATAAATTATGTTTCCATTTTCCAATCTGCTTTAAAATTATAGACAATTTTTGAAATTCTCAAAAATTTTTGTCGCTTTTTCTGAGCGTATATAGTATAATAAAAATACGCATAAATTCGTATTTATAAAAGGAATTTTCCAGTAATATCAAACAATTATTTCAGGTGACAAAATGGAGTAAGTCACAACTATACATGAGAGGACGAAAATAATATGGAAAAAGACAACAGGCAGACTCCGGAGGAAAAATTTCGCTATTACTCCGGAGCTATCAGACGTGACATGGGGAACCTGCTTAAGTGGCTGCTTCTGGCAGTGGTGGTAGGATGTATAGCGGGAGCTTTCAGTACTTTGTTTTCTTTTGTGCTGAAGGCAGTGACCGGTTACCGCAAGGCACATCTGTGGACCTTTTTTCTCCTGCCACTGTTCGGACTTTGCATCGTATTTCTTTATGAGAAATTCGGAAAAGACGATGGCGGCACGAATCAAGTCCTTTCTACAGTCCGTTCCCAGGATGATGTGCCCTGGAGATCCGGTCCGCTGATTTTTATTTCGACTGCATTGACACATCTTGCCGGTGGTTCAGCAGGACGTGAGGGTGCAGCTATTCAGCTGGGTGGCAGCATTGCCAATCTTCTTGGCAGATGGATCCATCTTGATGAGGAAGACCGTCATGTGATCGTTATGTGTGGTATGAGTGCTGCTTTCTCTGCACTATTTGGCACACCAATGGCTGCAGCTGTTTTTTCCTTGGAAGTGGTCAGTGTAGGGGTTATGTATTATACAGCTCTTATGCCCTGTATGATCGCATCTTTGATCGCATCCCATTTTGCGGCTGGTATGGGCGTTACGCCGGAAGCTTTTCACGTAGTAAATATTCCTGCACTTTCCCTGGAAACAGGGCTGAAAATGGGCGTTGTAGCCCTTGGATGTGCAGTGATCAGTATTGTCTTCTGTATTATTTTAAATGAGACAGCCAGATTCTACGGCCGGTTTTTTTCTAATAAATATGCACGGGTAGTGGCCGGTGCCGTTCTGGTTATTTTTATTACACTGATTCTTGGAACTACAGATTATATGGGAGCCGGTGCTGAGCTTATTGAGAAAGCAGTGGAGACCGGAGACACCGATTATATGGCTTTCTTCTGGAAGATGCTCCTTACCGCACTGACTATGAAGGCTGGTTTTCGCGGAGGCGAAATCGTTCCGTCTTTCTGCGTAGGCGCCACTTTCGGATGCATGGCAGGACAGCTGATAGGGCTTTCTCCCTCCCTTTGCGCAGCCTGCGGAATGGCTGCTGTTTTCTGTGGTGTGACGAACTGCCCGATTACTTCTATTCTGATTGCCTTTGAAATGTTTGGCTTTAAGGGAGTGTCCTTCTATCTGATCGCCGTTTCTATCAGCTATGCGGCTTCCGGATATTATGGACTGTATAAAGATCAGACAATTGTATATTCTAAATACAAAGCCAAATATATAAACAAACACACAAAGATGTGACAAGCCCTGAAATGATAATATTCATTTTGCAGAGATTTTTTCGAAGCTCTATCCTCTGTCAAATGTTCACTACCTGAAATTTGCAGGAATCCGCGTTGCGGGCGTGGCAAAGCAACATCCAAAACATTCCTGTAAAATATAAAAAACGGCACACAAGCTGCCGTAAAAAGAAGGGGGTACATTTATGAACCTTGAAAAACTTTTTCACCTGAAGGAAAACCACACTGACGTGAAGACCGAAATCATGGCCGGTATTACCACATTCATGACCATGGCTTACATCCTCGCTGTCAATCCCAACATCCTTTCCGCTGCCGGAATGGACCGCGGTGCAGTCTTTACTGCTACTGCACTTTCATCCTTCATTGCAACCTGCCTGATGGCACTGTTATCCAATTACCCGTTTGTCCTGGCACCCGGTATGGGACTGAATGCATACTTTGCATATACCGTAGTTCTTGGCATGGGTTATTCCTGGCAGCAGGCTCTGGTTGCTGTTTTTGTGGAAGGTATCATCTTTATCCTGCTTTCCCTTACCAATGTACGTGAAGCAATTTTTAACTCCATTCCTATGACACTGAAACACGCAGTTTCTGTTGGAATCGGTCTTTTCATCGCATTTATTGGTCTGCAGAATGCAAAGATCGTTGTAAACAATGATTCCACACTGGTAAGCATGTTCTCCTTTAAGGGCTCCATGTCAGAAGGTTCTTTCAATTATCTTGGAATCACTGTTCTTCTTGCCCTGATTGGCGTACTGGTTACCGGCATTCTTCTTGTAAAGAATGTAAAAGGCGGTATCCTGTGGGGCATCCTTATTACATGGGCGCTTGGAATCCTTTGTCAGTTTGTGGGGCTTTATGTTCCAAATCCGGATGCAGGTT
>UMFZ01039415.1_pt1 | contig 11783 bp, 9 predicted proteins | sample 1965141 | NCBI WGS metagenome assembly UMFZ01 (sample SAMEA4836059, study PRJEB28245) | human gut metagenome | biome: gut microbiome; material: fecal sample | place: Denmark | collected 2008
GGAGAGCAGGTTCACCCACTCGAATTATACGATCTTTTATTCCCAAAACTGATTTTAAAGCAGTGGAGATTGTAGGAAAGCCAATTCAGCAGGCGTCCACTTTGGTTAACGAATTAGGGTCAGTTTATAGCGACCTTTTTAGAAAGGCGATAGATTAACCGTCCTGTGAGGTGGTAAATTTGTTAAAGCTTAGTATAAAAAACGAATTTTGTACTCAGCCAATACAAAGTGGTAACGTATTGATTTTATGTGAAATAGAAAATGAAAGAATACGGGAATACTCTTATGAACTCGTCATTGAGGGGAGACGTTTGGCAAATAAACTTGGAGTACCATTGGTCGCTGTAGTGCTTGGGGAAGAGTTGCTGACGGGCGTAAAGGAATTATTTGGCTATGGCGCTGATTTCATTTACTGCATACAAACAGAGGGGGAGCCCCTGAATGATATAGAGATCTCTGAGGTATTGGTTCAAATCATCAGCAAGGATCAACCGGGAATCCTGCTAATTGGTTCTACCATATTTGGGCGTTCGGTCGCCCCGCGGGTTGCGTCTATGCTGGACGCCGGACTAACTGCCGATTGTACACAGCTGGATATCAGGGAGAAAGATGGTCGTCTGCTGCAAACCCGTCCGGCTTTTTCAGGCGAAATCATGGCCACGATTGTAACGCACAGCACGCTTCAAATTGTCACGGTTCGTCCTGGACGTAATGAAATTGGTGGGTTCGATCAGCAGCATAGAGGTCAGATCATTCCATGCAGAGTTTGGGGAAAGAGAAGCGGCAATCTTCAACTGATACACCGCTTTACAAAAAGCGGTGAAAGCATTACTCAGTGTAGAGATGTGATAATTGCGGTTGGAAGAGGTGCGAGTGATCGCCAAAGCCTATATTTGATAGAACAGTTGGCCAAAATGATGCATGCTTCCATTGGGTGCTCACGTGCCGTTGTAGATGCCGGTGTGCTGGACGCACGTTTTCAAATAGGACAAACGGGACAAATTGTACGACCTAAGTTATATCTTGCATTTGGAATTTCCGGCGCCAGTCAGCATATTGTGGGTATGCGGGATGCAAAGGTGGTAGTTGCCGTCAATCGGAATCCTGATGCGCCTATTTTTAAGTATGCGCATTATAAGGTGGTTGCAGATGTAACAGAATTTATTCCATGCTTTATTGATGAGCTACGGCGTGCAATTGATGGAGGGATACACAATGAGTGCCAACCAGGATATTCAAAAATATAAAGAGAGTTTAAAACTAGCATGGGGATATAACGATTATAATGATTGGCCAATTAAATTTAATTCAATCATGCATCTTTTTGTTACAGAATTTACCCGTGAATACCTAGAAGACTTCTCGCAATTGCTCTATCAGGGGTTTTCGCTTGCTGAACTTCAAGGGCTTGGTGCTGCCCCTGCCAAACATCCGGTGATTTCTTCGCTTTCTACCTGATTTTTGGCTTAATACTGCGGTTTTTCCACACATCAGATTCTAATTTTTTCCTCGTGCATGATGCACGAAAAGCAGATTTTGCTCCTTATATGTGCCTTGCGTATCGCTGCCCAGGGCGACGCAGGACAACGGTAGGAAAAGAAATCTGATTGCTGTTCTTGGAATCACCTCAATTTTTCAAAACAGCAAAGGAGCGAACAAAATGGATAAATTGGTTTCCTGTAAGTTCAACTGTCCTATGCACAGATCCTTCTCGAAAGTTCGCTAATTGCACATTTAAAAGATGTTGTGAATTAGAACATCTTAAATTTAGAAGTCAATCATTGAATTAGCACAAGGAGTTGGAGAAAAAATCCCCAACTCCTTGCTTTATATTGCAACTTAGCCCGTTTCATGTAGAGATACAATATAAGATTTATTGATCAATTTCAGATTCGTCAGGTGAAGAAGGCAAAATGCGTTCTGTATCTTGTATTTCTATCGATTCAGTCTGAGTAGTAGTAATACTAGTGTCGTCATTAGGTTCAATTTTTTTAAACCAGTCAAATTTATAAGAAATGCACGTCATGATGATTCCAAGTACCAATATAATATTGACAACTGTAAACCAGTTCCACTTCCTTTTGGGCTGCGTACTAATATCTTTTCCACAAATTTCTCTAATAAAATCAATCAGGACCCAAATGAGATTGAAAAAAACCAATCCAATGATTAGAGCAATAAGTACCAGCCTGTATGCTGTAGAAGATCCTATATTCTCTAGAATAGAGCTAGAAAAAGCGAATTGACCAGTGAATGCCAAAATAATAGCGGCAAAAATACCCAAAATAGTGATATAGTCCTTTTGCATATCTTTTTGACTATTCTTAATGTCTTTGGCCATTTCCGTTACTGCTTCTATATTCTGATCTGAAACATTTTTCAAATGATCTTCCGCATCTTTGATTTTTGCCTCTAATTTTTCAACAAGAACTTTGGTTTTTGCTAATTCCGACTTGGTTTCGCCAACCATGGTAGTTGTATAATTAATGCGTGCAATATCAAGATTGGTATGGTCGTATAATTTAAGTATTTCTTTGCTAATATCAATTAATTGCCCATTTTCATCATTATTTTTAGGAGTATACCCATCTTTTATTGTTTGAATATTTTGAGCTAATATATCCAAACTTCCGATAGTTGGATCTCCGTTTATTAAAGATAGAGTCGAAAATATATCTGAATAATAATGGCGGAAATTATCTTTATCACAGTTATAATAAATTTCTTCCAGTTTTCTAAAGTAACCGACTCTATCCTTTGGTGTTGCAAGTATTTCTTGAGATTTGGACAATTCGAATAAGAGGTCTGTTAGTTTTTCTCTTTTTTCTTGATCCACTGGGAACATATCCTTACCCCGCAGTTCGTATCAGATCTTTAGGTATAACTGTGTAACTTCCTAAGCCTTCCCGATAGATTAAACTCCACGCTTTTCCAGCTTGGTGTGTATCTGTTACCATGTCCCACGGATTCAATATGCGCTTCTGTTCAATAATAGGATCAATAATGTTCGTATATTCTGGCCCGATTTCTACATCATATTTCATTCGGATTGGAATTGCTCCAAAACCACAATATTGACGATAAACCTCAGGGACTACAGGGCCAAATTGCCATGCTTGAATTTCATCCTCAAATCCATCTATCCCACTTTGCAAGAGTTCTCTTTGTATATAATACAAAATTTTTTGCAATTGTAAGTTTGATATAGGATGCCCCTCGGTTGTACATTTGTTAATAGTATATTTTGCTATTTGCATTGCCGAATACATCCTAATTCCCTCCTTGCCCTTATGATTACAAAATTATATGTCATTGTACAATTCAGTGTGCACCGTTTCTTTACTTTCTATTATATCAAATATTGTCAACCTCGCAACCGTGTTTTACATTTCGAATGTAGCTGTCAAGCTTTTTATGTTCTCAAATTCCTATACACATCTTCCAGGAACACCTGCATCAGTTCCCGCTTCTTTTCGTCGTTATCAAGCAGAAGGGCAAAGAAGTCCTGATTCTGTTCATACCCAGCAATCAGGGCGTCCTGTACGGCGTCAAAATAGGCAAAGCGGAAGTCTTTCAGTGAGTTATTCCGTGCACTGTCCCGCAGATGTCCATTCTTCAGCAGAATGTCTCTCATTTGCAATGCAGCCTTAGAAGCTACGTCAACATCGAAGTTTTTGTTATACGCTGCATTGATCTCGTCGATGATCTCGGACAGCTTCTTTTTCACGGCTTCATCTATAAAGACCTCGTTGGGGGTCGGCAGACTAACCTCCGGCTTGGATTCAATCTCGTGTGTGTTTTCCCCAGTCTTTTTCTGACGGAAATTAGATGCCGTGATCTTATCCGCGATGTCAAAATCATTTCCACCGCCGCCTACTTCGATCTCCTTAACCAGGTATGAAAGGAAATTGTACTTCTTGTGCAGATCCACGCTTTCAAAGCAGGTTGCCTGAATCAGGAAACTGTAAAAACGCAAGAAACGCTTGATCGTCGCACGGATTTCCTGCTTTTCCAGTTCCGGGTGGCGATTGATGATTTGCAGGGATTTATCCAGCAGAGCCCACATCCGAGCCTTTTCTTTAGAGGTTCGTTTATCCCGATACAGGTATCCGTTAAATTCCTCAATATCGTCAATATCCAGGAAATTATACTGATCCACCTGAGCTTCCACCGTTCTGATATCCGAAGGGGTGATCGTCTCGTTTAGAATTGTCTCAGTATAGAATGGGGCAAAGGACGCTTGAATATCCTCATATTCATTTTTGAAATCCAGCACAAAGGTTTTCTTATCATAGGGCGCACAAATACGGTTCAAGCGAGAAAGGGTCTGCACAGCATTGACTCCCCGCAGCCGCTTGTCCACATACATGGCGCATAGCTTTGGCTGGTCAAAGCCGGTTTGATACTTATTCGCCACCAACAGCACCTGATAGCTGTTGCTGTCAAACACTTCCGGCAAATCTTCTTCCTTAATGCCGTTCATCACCGCTTCGGTGTATTCGTGGCCGTCCAGAGAGACCTTGCCTGAAAACGCCACCAGTGCACGAATACCCGTATACCCATGCTTGGAAATATAGGTTTCAAACTCGTTCCGGTATTTGACCGCTGCCTGCCGTGACGAAGTAATGACCATAGCTTTTGCTTTGCCGCCCAATTCCTGCATGATTCTGTTTTTGAAGTGCTCAATAATGATCTCCACTTTCTGAGCAATGTTGGTATCATGCAGTTCAATATACTTGGCAATCTTACGCTTTGCGGCAATCGTTTCCAGCTCAGGATCGTCCTCAATGGCCTTATTAATTTCAAAATAGGTCTTATAGGTCACATAGTTTTGCAGCACATCCAGAATGAAGCCTTCCTCAATTGCTTGCTTCATAGAATACAGGTCAAAGGCGACCTTTTTTCCTTCTTCATTCAAGCTGCCAAACAGCTGTAAGGTGGTCGGTTTCGGGGTTGCGGTAAAGGCGATCATGGAAACATTGGGCTGCTTTCCACTGCGGGCAATCTCATCTTCGATAACATCACCCATAGATTTTTCTTCTTCCGACACATCAACAGGGGTGGCCTCGCTCAGTTTGCGGCTCTCTGAAAGAGCATATGTCACCGCTTCCATGGCAGTTCCGGCGGTAGAGGAATGCGCCTCGTCGATGATTACGGCAAAAGTCTTGCTTTTCAGCTCCTGCACAAGTTCCTGAATGTACATGAACTTGTGGATGGTAGTCACAATAATTTTTGTATTGCCGTTGAGGGCATCCGCAAGATCTTTGGACGTGCATTTTTCATCCATGACCTTGATCAGACCGGCCTTGTGCTCCAGTGACAGTACGGCATTCTGAAGCTGACGGTCTACCACGATACGGTCAGTGATAATACAGACCGTATCAAAAATGACTTTGTTATCCCTGTCGTGTAAAGAGGCCAAACGGTATGCCAACCATGCAATGGTATTGGTTTTGCCGCTGCCCGCCGAGTGCTCAATCAGGTAATTTTTCTCGCTGTGGTGTTCTACGACATCTTCCACCAGCTTGCGCACGGCATTGAACTGGTGATACCGGGGGAAAATCAGCGTTTCCTTGGTGACACGCTTGCCAGTATCCGGGTCTTTCTTGGTTTCCTTTTGCAGGAAAATGATTTTATCAATCAGATACAGCACTGTATCTTTCTTGAGGATATCTTCCCACATATAAGAAACATTGATGCCGTTTTCGTTGTGCGGGTTGCCCTTGCCGGAGTGGATTCCAACACCGCAGCCCTTATTGAACGGAAGAAAGAAGGAAGATTTTCCTTTCAGATTGGTGCACATATAGACTTCGTTCAAGTCCATGGCGAAGTGAGCTAAGCAGCCTGCCTTGAATTTCAGCAGACGGGTCTTACAATCACGCTCAAACTTATACTGCCGAATCGCATCCTCATAGTTCTGTCCGCTGGTGTTGCATTTCAGCTCAAAGGTGAAAATGGCAACGCCGTTCAGGAAAATTACAAGGTCAATGCGCTCGCCCTCTTTGTGCCAGACTTCCTCCATCACCGAGAGTACATTCTGCTGATACAGTGCCTCCGCTTTTTGGTTGAAGGTGGTGGCAGGCTTGCGGTACATGAGGGTCAAGGATACACCATTATCAAACTCCACGCCGTGCTTCAGCACATCCAGCAGGCTGCGGTTTTTCTTATTGACCTCATTGTTGATGTAGTTGAGGATGGTCTGGCGGGTCTTGTCGCCATAGAGCTTTTCCAGCCGTGCCAACGCATCCGGCTGGGTTGCTTCCAAAAAGGAAAACAACAGCTCCACATCCATGCCGTAGCCGGGATCGTAAGCTGTAGAGGGACGAACCTGATAGCCGTTTTCCTTCCGCAGCATTTCCAGAATGTATGCCTGATAATCTGCCCGTTCCTTTAATTGCCCTGCTTTGATGGCCATCTCACCGCACCTCCTTTACTCTTTTTTTGCCGGTAACATATTCGTAGATGAGGGATTTTTTGTGTGCCTGCATCAGTTCAAGCTTCTTTTGCTGTGCATCGATAAGTGTATCAATTTCACCAGTTTTTTTATCGAGATAGTCACAAATGTTTTGCTGTTCAATCTGGGGCGGCACCAAAATTTTAATTCTACGAATGTTCTCCATGGAAATGGATTCTTGCGCATTTTTATTTTTTAATTGATCGATAAGTTCTTGGCCCGTATAGGAAATTAAATAATATGCCAAATACCGAGGAATAAGCTCACTAAAGACTGTAACTTTGCCCACATTAGGCGCCAAGTGATATCGTTTAGCAGTATCTGTAATCAATCCTACGGAACCAACGGTTCCTGCATAAGAAACAAGGACATCATTATAATGCACTTGAGAGCGTGGTAACATATTAGATGTTTTTTCTGGAATATACTGTATATCAGCTAAGCTAACATCGAAATTCTTCAAATTCAAACCTCGTATAGCAATTACTCCATCATCCACATACTCAAAGTAGTTTGTAAACTCAAAACCTGCTAACTTAGTTACATCAGCCATATATCCGAGTTTTTTATATCCCCAACTCATGGGCACAAGGCCTATACATGCAACGCCACTATCTTTCATCGGTACAGACTTATTCAGCCCCTTGGTCACCGTTTCGGTAATCAGGGATTTTTTGTATTGCTGCAAAAGAGCAATCTGTGTTTCCAAATCTGCGGCAATGCTGTCAATTTGGGTACATTCTTTGTCGAGAAAATCTGCAATGGCTTTCTGTTCATCTTCGGCTGGAATCACAATACCAAATTCGTTGAGATCGTATGTTGACAACTCTAGGAATGTAGTGCCACGACCAAGCAAGGATAACTCATTTTGCCCGGCAAGAAATAGGTAATAGAAGTATCTATTATCTGCATTTCGTATTAATGACTTACATCCTTGATTTGTACACAATTCTGCAGTAGTAATATTTATTTTACCAATAGGAGCTCTTGATGAAATGACAATACTTCCTACTGGCAGCAGCGTTGTACCGCAGGAATTATATCCGTACTTTGTTATAAAGCGTTCTCCCTGTGAAATTGTGCCAGTGTCACTCATATCTGCCGGCGTTATCCATTTTATATCGCCATCCCAGCAATCGTAATCACTGCTTTCCGGTGTTGAGCCATTAACTAAAGAAAAACAAAATTTGACTTTGCTACATTTCCAATTTGTGGGAATATCCCCAATCCAACCAATCCTACTGGGTTTCATCTGCTCTGTCATTACACTCCCTCACTTTCCTGCAATGCTGCAATTTTTTCCGAGAGAGATTTTTCCAACTCCAGAAACTGTGCCAGCAAATCATCCGCTTTTTCCGGCTCCTTGTACTCGTAAAAGAATCGGGTAAACGGGAACTCTGCGCCCAGTTTTTCTTTGTTTGTCAGACTTCTTCCTTTTTTGGGGTCGTATTCATACTCCCAAATGGCATCCGGTACATGGGGATATACTTCCGCCTCAAAATATTTCTCCGGGTCCTGGGTGAGTTTGATGATCTCAGTGTCCTTGGTGGTGGTATCCTTGACAATTTCGCCCTTGCGGTCTTTCTGCACTACGGCGGTTTTGTCCATCACCGTCAGCACCATGGCAATGCCAGTCAACCGGCTGGCAGACATTCCCTCAACCTTGCCCAGTAGAGATTTCAGATACTTTTCAAACTCGCTGTAATCCAGAAATACACGGTCAGAGCGGTTGGCTTCCAGAATGGTCAACACATCCGTCACAAAATGCTGGCCCGCCAGATATTTCTGGTATTTCTTCTCGTCGGCAGCACTGCGGGGGTTCATCTCTTTCAACTGCTCAAAATCCGTCTCATTGAAAATGCTGGAGTTACTGGTGAAGTAACTGCTGGTCCGCAGCCGCTCGATGCTCTCCGCATCCAGCACACCCCGGCGCTGCAACGGCTGATAGACCGCATACTCCTTGTACATAAACTCCTTGTTGGGGAAAATCTTGCAGTACTGGTTTTCCTCAAAGTTGGAGTACAGTTCGGTGATTTTTACCATGCTATCCCGGTCGATTTCACGGCGCTTTTTGCCCAAAGATTTGCGCAGGGGCTTCCACATATCCACCGCATTGATCAGTTGCACCTTTCCACGGCGGTCAGGGCGCTTGTTGCGGGACAGAATGAAAATATAAATACCGATGTCGGTGTTATAGAAAAGCTGGGTAGGCAGGGCAATAATGGCTTCAATTAAATCTTCCTCCAGCATCCAGCGTCGAATTTGGCTTTCACCACTGGTGGTTCCGCCGGAGAAAAGTGGCGAGCCATTGGTAATGATTGCTGCACGCCCGTTTTTCTCGTCCAGTTTATTGATGGCGTGCTGCATGAACAGCAGCTGGGCGTCACCGGTTCCGGGAAGGCCGTGCTCAAACCGTCCGCCCTTCTTGTTTTCCTCACGGACTTTCTTCTCTTGTCCTTCCGGTGCATCTTTGCCGCCCCAGGGTGTACCAAACGGGGGATTCATAATCACCAGCCGCATCTTCTGATCCGGAAAGCAGTCCGTTTTCAGGGTGTTGGCTTCCTCATCACCCATAATGTTTTTCACATTCTGGCCTTTGATGAGCATATCCGCCAGACAAATGGCGTAGGATTCGGGGTTAATTTCCTGTCCAAAAAGTCGCACATCCACATAGGGATTTTTACGGCGCAGGAAATCATAGGCTGTGGAAAGCATACCTCCCGAACCACAGGCAGCGTCCAGTACGGTGGCAATTTTACCCTCATCAGTCAGCAGGTCGTTGCAGCCCTCTGCCAGCAACACATTTACCATTAAACGAATCACTTCACGGGGCGTGTAGTGATCACCGGCCTCGGCGTTTTCAGAAAAACGACGGATAATATCCTCGAAAATGTAGCCCATCTTCATGCTGTCTACATGGGTAGGGTACAAATCCAAATCCGAGAACTTTTTAACCACGCTGTAAAGACGGTTGCTCTTATCCATTTTGTCGATCTGGGTGCTAAATTTCAGTAGCTTTTCCAGAATCAGCTGGATGTTGGCGGAAAAGCTTTCAATGTAAGACTTGAAATTGGACGCAATGTTGTCGCTGTCATCCAGAAGGCGTTTGAGGTTGTATTCACTATAGTTGTAAAAAGGATATTTGGAAACCTGGCAAAGGAGCGCAGCAGGGAGGTTGGGGTTCTGCTTGTGCTTTGCTACAACTGCATCTTTGGTAGCCTCCAGAGCGCACTCAAATCGACGGATGATGACCATGGGGATAATAACGTCCTTATATTTATCCGAGGTATAAGCACCACGGAGCGAGTTGGCAATGGACCAGACCAATCCGACTTCCTTGCTTACGTCAATGGACGTATCATCAAACATGACTTCGTAAAAATACTTATCTCTCATTTTATGGGTTCTCCTTCTCTATTCTCTTGAAAAGACGCAAACAATGCGGCAACACTTTCGATCTGATCAGGGGTCAAATTACAGCCTTCCAGCTTTCGCATTGCATCTACTAAATCCTTGTTTTGTGTAATAGTTCGACAAATATCCGGCGGAGGCACTTTCCGAATTGCCATATACAGGCGATCCATACGCCGGCGTGTCTGCAAATCCGGTTTTAGCTCCTTAATCAGCTTGTCATAGACCTCCGCTGTTGGAGCGTTAACACCGTCTTCTATATATTTCATGTTGGAACGGGGCAGACCAACCCTTTTGGCTAATTGGGATTGGCTGAGCGTTCCACGGCAATCACGAATCAATAAACCGAGTTCGATTATCATGCTCTTGGCTTGTTGATCTACAGCCACCTTGTTAGGCAATTCGGCACCTCCTTCCCAAATTGTTCTATGTTCTATAACATAGAACAATTATACCAATCCGGCATTGATAAATCAACAAAATTCATCGTTTTTCTGCGCTGTCTACAACAAAAATTTGCCCTATCCGTACGCAAAATACGAATAGGGCAAATGAAAATATTACAGGCGTTCTTCTTGTCTTGTGATATCTTTTGTTTTTGTGCTGGGTCGGAATAAATTCCACAGGCCATTTCGCTCTATCACCGTTTCGTAACGATGGAGTTTATTCCGCAAAAGTTCATTTTGCTGCTCTAAACCTGCGGTGTTGAGCTGACCACGAACGGACTTATACTCTGCCAGCTCTGCGGTCAGTGCGGCGACCTTAGCTTTCAACTCGCTTATCACTTTCATCGCTGCTTCCAAAGCCTTTTGTAGCTTGGATTCCTTGCGCTCCTGGACATAGAACTTCTTTGCCGTAGCTGCCAGATTTTCATATTCAGAACGTTCCAACATAACTTTAGAGGAAAACGGAACGGCATGGGGTTCTATTTGCTCCACTTTCTGAACGGCAATCTGCTGTTTTTGAATATTCTCAATTTTCTTTTCCAGCGAAGCTGCCTGCTGCTCTTTCTGCTGAGTTTGTGCTGTGAGTTGTTCCAATCGCTCCTGTTCCCGTTCCACCTTGAACTGTGTCACGGTCAAGTGTTCCTCTGAGCTGCCCCGTTCTCCACGCTCCACATCCGTATATCCGGCATTGCGCATAGCCTGAAAGAAATCGTCCTGGAGGACGCTGTAAGACTTCCGCAGTACCGGCTTGCCATTCTTCTGGAGAATGGGCGCTCCCTGTTCGTCCAATGCCGGTTTAGACAGCCATTTTTTACTGCTGCTCACCTGCATAATCGTTTCCTTGACAGTTCCCACAAGTGATTTGTCCTTGCACCTCTTGGACCAGAGGATCGGCTTTTCCACAACTGGAACATAGACCACATGGAGATGATAATGGAACACATCCTGCCCCAACGCTTCGGACATAGCCCGGTTACGCTCATCGGCGTGCATGACAGCAGAGAGAATATACTGTTCGCCGCCCACAATCTCGATGGCAGCCTTGTAAGCGTCCTCATAAAATCGCTTGGCAAACTCATATCCGCCATGGTTATAGAAGTAGGCGGAGTTTACATCAAAAATCAGTTCCCCATAAAGGTTGGCATCTGATTTCAGACCACGAGTGGAGATTACACCATCCTTCTCCATCTGGGCAAACATCTCGACATATCCGGCGGTGGGCTTCTTAAAATGGATGTTCTGAGGGGTGCGTTCTGGTATAATATCTGGGTTGGTGTAGGATTCCTTTTCTCGTTCATTGTGCCGCTGAGCATTACCGATTTTGGCGGCGGTCAGGTTTACGTTTCTTGCACTGGTACGGTCAATCCCGTCGTTTCTCGCCATAGAGCTCCTTTCACGTTTGTACGGTCTGCGGGCCGGGGCGCACTTCCTGCGGAAGTGTAATAACCCACTATGATACTTTCATCCTGCGG
>UMFZ01022672.1_pt1 | contig 11758 bp, 15 predicted proteins | sample 1965141 | NCBI WGS metagenome assembly UMFZ01 (sample SAMEA4836059, study PRJEB28245) | human gut metagenome | biome: gut microbiome; material: fecal sample | place: Denmark | collected 2008
ATAAATTTGATAAAGAAAACGGGCTTTCATCTCGGAGACAAGTCACCGAGAATTTTCGCCCGAAATTCTTAAAAATATAGCTCTTTCAGAAAAGGTGTTCTGTTTTTCATGGACTTTCATTTATGAATATAGTAGAATATTAGAAATTAAAAATATTTTAGAAATAAAAAAGGAGGAAGGTAATGTATGAGCTGTAAACATTTGTACACAAGCAATTACGGAGAGTATTATTGTGAAACTAATGGGCGATTTCGTAAAATTAATGAGACAAGCATGGGCGAACCAGCAGATTGTGAGTGGTGCGATAGATATTCTTTTAGAGCAAAAGACCCAGAAATAGTTAAAGCTTTTGCAGAATTTGATGCAAAAAACACATCTGATATCTTGCAAAGAGAACATGATTTTTGGGACGATGATGAAGATGAAGAAATCCCACACAGCAAAGCATACGAAAGAAGCTTGCAGATAACTCTTGACCGGCAAAAAAAAGAAAAATTAGGTAATATTATAAATCAGTATTACAAAAGTCTTATTATGAGCTTAGACGATATGTGCGAAACAGAGCTGAAAAAAGATGCTGGAACAGAATGGATTGAATTTGAAACGCCGGATCACTTCCATGCGAAATGTGTCTTATATCCAGATGGAGTGGTACAGATACGCATTGATGAGATTGGAAAAGTAATATATCAAGAGGGAAAACCAGATAAAGATATAATTATTTAATATTTATAAAGTGTTCTCTAAGCAGCTCACTATATTCTAAATCACATTGTTATCTTTTCACCCTCATGTTATAATTAACAAGCTACCGCCCCTAGACAGGTAGAAGGAAGGGGGTGTGTCACCTTGGATATAATCTCATCATTTTATATCTCTATTGCGGCAAGTATAATCGCCTATTATATTTGCAAGTGGCTGGATGGAGATAAATAGTTGGTAGCCAGCCTTGGGTTTAAGCCACCCACCCAAAACGGAATAGAAAAACCCCAGAGATTGCGGCTCTGGGGTTTTTTGTTGTGCCATCTTGGACACTCTCATCATTTTTGCCTACTGGCATTATAACATATTCTAATAGGCATTTCAAGTATTCCCGTTCCTGCGTAAATTAGTACAGCTTATTTCCAAAACCATCGCTATTATTATTCTCATGCGGTAATTTTCTGGAACTTGTTACTGCATAGTTTACTATATCTAAAATACGTTATTTTATTTATTAGCTTTCGTCTGTTTTGACTGGATAACTTTTTTTTACCTGTTCTAAACTCTGCATAACAACAGTCGGTTCAACATGATAGTCCCCAACCATATTTAAAACTTGCTCAAATTGTTTTCGTACTCCTTCTCCTACTGGAAAATGATAGCCGAAAGGTAGCCTTCCTTTTTTGTATCTATCTCGGTAATGCTTATAGCAACAATATTTCTGAACATAATGATAAAAATCTTTCATAGTTTTCTCATATTCTTCTGGAATAAGTGTTAAAAGGTTCATTTCATCTCCCATTGGAAATATCACCTTTTTTGATGCTTTCTTTGCTTGTCTTCTATTCATAAATTTCACCTCTTTAACTCCTTATTCGTTAATCAACATAAATCTTTTCATTGCTCCAGCCATTGACATCGCAGCGAATAGAAAATCCCGGAGTCGTGACCTCTGGGATTTTTCACTGTGCCACATAATTCTAACAAAGAGCTTCAGGAATAAATCCGTAGTCATCGACACTGTGGTAATGTGTATAACCATTTGTCTATGCCAGTGTGGGAAAGTATGTTTATAATCTGTGGAAAATCAATTTTCCATGGATTATGAATAAACTTTTCCATACAGAATAAATGGTTATGCAAATTTCCATGGTGTTTTAATGTTTTATAAACTTATCCCTAAACAACTCACTATATTCTAAATCAGATTTTGGTTGCTATCCATGTTATAAACCAATCTATGCTCATCTGTAATACGTCTGCTACACGCTTTACGGTGCTTTAATGGTTCAGGCTTTCCAATACCATTTAAAAGCCCGTTGCGGTCAATGTTTTTTACAAGCTCATTGATACGCTTTACCATCTTTTTATCTTCCCTCTGCCATTCGGTGTATTGCTCCCATGCAGTAGGTGTAAACACTATATTCATTTACTCGCAAGCCTCCAGCTCTGCAATGGTCTTTGTGATAAAACGTATTTCTGGCAATACCCAAACTACACTATTTTTTAATATGCAAATCAATAAATTCATGTTATAATAAGACTCAGGGCTACCAGTTCACGGTAGGCGATTGGTCTTTCCTTACAAAGAAATAAGGAGGACCTCAATCCTCCGGAAAGGAGGAGGATGCTTATGAGCACTTATGAGATTATCATGATTATTTTAAGCATACTTACTTTGGTATTTACCATTGTTGGTATTATTGTAAAACTAATCATTGAGCTTATAAACTCAAGAAAAAAGTAATCGCCGGTCCTGGAAAACTTGCGATTACTTTTTTTACATAATTATTCTGAGACCAACCATACTACCGGTAACCCTCTTTGTGATTATAGAATATCACAGTCTAAAAAAAATAGCAAGATATGTTCACGAAAAATTATAGAGCCTATTTTCAAGATATTTTTGTTTCAAAACACAGATCAGCTTTTATCTGTGTTTTATATTTATAAAACGTATTTCTGGCAATACCCAATATAGCGATTACCTCCTTATCCTTCAAATTCCCCTCAAAGCTTTTAGACATTTTTATTATTTTATCCTTCATTTCTATGGATTTTTTCGTTTCTACTGTGCAGCCTTTCGCCCTGCCAATTTGTACGCCATCCATCTGTGCCCGAACAATACCCTCTTTAATTCTTGTATGCAAATACTCTACTTCCTGTTCTGCATTTTGAAACGCAATTTCTATCTGTTTCTTTGCCACAATCATTAAATATTTGTCTACCGCTTCCAAAATAATATCTACATCTGTACCAGTTAATTGTATATTGCTGCGTAATGCTTTTTTAAACACATCTGTATTTAAGTGTTCTTCCTTCAGGAATACAAGATTTATGTCTTTATAGAATAAGTCAATGTAACACTCAAACCCTTCTTCTGCTGTCCTGCTCATTCTGCTTACTTCATCAAATACTATCGTGTCTGTTGGTTTCAGTCCTTTAATCAATTTATTCCAAACTGGTCGATCCATAGTCGTACCGGTATATTTCTCTGAAAAAATTATAGCAGTAGGATACCGCTTTTTAATATTCGCAATCTGCCTTTCTACTTTCTGCTTTGTGGTACTGACTCTTACATATCCATATATATGCTCCATAAAATATCTCCATTTAAACTCTAGTTTATTTTGATACTTTTTTTATATCACGATGCAGCTCAAAAATCAATATTTTTAATACTTTTTAACAAAGGTTTATTTTAATACTTTTTAAAGTTCAAAAGTAAGGTGCTACAAATAGCACCTTACTTCAATTTCATATTATCCAATATATTCTTTTTCATATCTTCTGAAAGTAGCTGAACAAATCCCTGCCTGCTCACAAGCTTCTTTCCTACTCAATTTGCCTAACGCTACTTGTGTATATAAACTCTGAAACTCCTCCTTCGAAATCGCTTTTGGTCTTCCGAATTTTACTCCTTTTTCTTGTGCCAAGCGTATACCGTCTGCCTGACTTTGACGTATATCCTCTCTTTGCGCCTGCGCTACGTAACTTAGAATTTGTAACACAAGATCCGTAATAAATTCCCCCAATAAATCTTTACTTCTTCTTGTATCTAATAACGGCATATCTAAAACAACAATCTCAACCTTCCTTTTTTTCGTTAGATAATACCACTGTTGAATAACTTCATCATAATTTCTTCCAAAGCGATCTATTGATTTTACAAAAACTGTGTCGCCGGGTTTTAGTTTTCTTGACATCTTTTTATATTGTGGTCTATCAAAATTCTTTCCTGACTGCTTATCTAAATAGATGTTTGTAATCAAAATTCTTTGTTTTAACAAGTCCACAATTTGTCTGTCTTCATTCTGAGATTTTGAAGATACTCTCGCATATCCATAATTCACGTTCTGTTCCCTGCCTTTGTATGTTAATATATTTTTTGATAATCAAATACAGCTCCGGAAACGGAGTTTTCTGGAAATCATAAAAGGTCATAGCGCAGCCTGCACTATGACCTTTTATAAAACATTAAATATTATCAGGATACATATATACATTGCATTTTCCACATATCAAAGAACCCGTTTTTTTTGCCCTAGCTTTCATTCCACAAACAGGACATTTCATCTTAACAGGAAATGGTCGAATTGGCTTATTTTTTTCTTCTGTTCTTCTTATTACTCTATCTTTCTTTACCGCCTCTTTCACACGTTCCTCTTGCTGCAACTCTTTTTGAAAAAGTATTTTTATTTCCTCTCCTATACCTTTTGTTATATATCCTTTTGTAGGTTCAAATGAAAAAAGAAGTCCTCGTTTCATTCCCTCCTGATAAAAAATCTTATTATGATATCTCATGTTGCGTGAAGTATCTTTCAGTCCATGCTCAAAACAAAAGATATGTATCATTTGATGTAACATATTCATGACGATAGTTTCAAAATCATCTTCCAGTTTTTCCTCATGTACTGTAATCATATACTGCCCCTTATTTCCAAAAGGATTACACGACCAATTTTTACACCTTGTATTAACGCTTATATAAATTTGGGGTGTCAAAAATTGATTATAGAAAACATTCTCATTTAGAGTCCGGAAAAGAAATTGAAGCTCTCTCTTAGTGTTGTTATACATTCTCTCTTTCCTCCTTTTGGATGCAGTAAATTCCAACATTCAGTTTCTTTTAAGACAGCCCTAATAATTCCGCCTGAAGAACTGTATATTCCAACATCGCTTCCAAAAATACCGTTCCTATACTTGTCTTATAATTCTTAGCAATCTTTTCTAATGCTTCTCTATCCTCTAGCGATAGATAAACCGGCTCTATTACCGATTTGCGAACATATTCCGGATTACTTTTTTGTCGTATCAATAACCTCTCGTTAATACTTGGGTTTTCTTGATCTAAATATTTCTGAATAGCTTTCCTATGATACGCTGCTCTTGAAAGTCCCGTTTCATCTAAAATTTTATTCTCCATTTCTGCTAATTTTGCAGTAATGGAAAACGTTGTTCGTGTATTCATCTCCATCCCGCTCCTACCATAAAATTTCTTTTTCCATTTGATGCGTTAAATATAATGTCATCTCCCAAACACATAAGGTCGGCGCTTCTACCTTCTTGTCACGTTTTCTTCGAACTCTAATATTCGTATAATATTTTTTATTCATCTCGTCTTCAAATTCAAACGTAACAACTGCTTCAGGATACATTCCCCATATCCAAGGATAAGCTTCAACCACTACCACACCACAAAAATTATACTGTGTCTTATATTGCATTAAAGATGCGTAACCATCTATTGCACGCCGTTTTAAAGCCAGTGCGCTAAACCTATACAAACAGTAAAAAACCATCCATGTAGTAGTAATAAGCATTACATTTCCTTTTACTATGAATAGCAGTAAAATAACACTGAGCATCATTCCCAAAATTACCCATTGTATCCTATTGTAATATTTGTCTCTATTTTTTGTTGCTCGAAGTATTCCGTAATACCATTCTGTGGTATCTTCAGAAAGTTGTTTCACTTCTACCCGTCTTATTTTTCCTTCCATTCCCAATCTCATTATTTTTCCTCAAAGTCTACGGTTCTCATAAAGCACATCTATTCTAATATCTTTTTCAGTTTTTCTATACTTCTCAGATAAATTTCATAATCTTCTTCTTGAAGATATATATCCTTTTCTTTTAATTTCTTCATGATAACGTTAATATCTTTACGAAATTTCTTTCCTGATATTAAAATACCTTCTGGTTTTTCTTCTTCCTCTGTATTTTCTGAGTTTTCTTCTACCGTCGGCTTTCCGGTTAAAGCTTTACTATCTTTTTCATTTTGGAATTTTAAAATATCAATTCTTTCAATTTTCTCACCCGGTTCTTTTTTTGTAGAAACCTCAGTAATAAATTCTTCCTGTTCTTTTTCCGGCATATCGGCAATTTTCTGAGCCGTCGATACTGTAACCTGATCGTCTAAAAGTGCTTGTACTAAAGCTTCTGAACCTCGATTTTCAACTTTTTGAAGCTGTGCTACTTTTGATGGTGAAATCTTCATATCCGCTGCTAAAAGCATTCTTGTTTTTATACCAGTAAGTTCTCCTTTTTCACGCAAAGAGGTGTAAATGGATTGATACCCACGCATTTGTAACAGTAAGTCTCCATCTGTCTTATTTCTTTGTCCTGAGTTTTCCGCAAGGCGTACATAATCTTCTTTTTCTTCATCTGTAAGTGGCAACGTAATCAAATTCGGATTAAATATATGTACTTTTATTTTTCTATCTGAAGACCAAATACCTTCTTGAATTAAATATCCCATAGCACGATATCTTCTCTCACCGGCAACAATTTCATAATCCTTATCTCCTACTTTTTTCAAAATCGGAGGATTTAATATACCTACATCTCTAATAAGCTCTGCGAGCTCTTTTATTTCTTCCTCTTTCATACTCCAATCGTTTTTATCTGTCGTATGTATTTGATCGTGAGTAACCTGAATTTCTTCCATTTCAGCAGATTTCATATTCATAGCTTCCATAAGCCCACTGCCAACCTTAATTGTGGAATTATCATTTCTTTTATTTCCATAAATAGACTGTTGATTATTAAACTGTCTTCCCATTCCTTTTCTTAAAGCGTCTACATTTAATTTAGCCATTTATATCTTCCTCTCTTATCTTTCAGCTATTTTTGCTGGAATTGGTCTATATTTATCCCAAATGCCATCAGAAATCAGTTTTTCCTGCACTTTACATCTTTTCTTTCCGTCTACAAGTAAATATTCTTTCCCTTGTTTTACCACTGTTATCGGTTCACAAATACCATTCTTCTTTATATCTTCCTGCAATTCTTGTTCCGCCTCTGACTCTGTTTGCTCAATTCCTATAATCTGTTCTAAGGTAAGGTAAACATTTCTTTCTTCATCGTATTGCTTCAAGTATTCTTCTTTATTATCTGCCATAATAAACTCTGTCAGATGCAAATAATTCGTTGTCAATTTGCTAACTGTCTTCTTTTTGTCCGCAATAAGAAGTGGCAAGTTCAGGTAACTACCCTCTCCAATGAGTTTGGATTTATACATTTTAAATGGCAGCAACACTCCCGGAACCATCTCCTCCAACAGCTCATACGCCATTTTGGGCACTCCTTGATTTTCCCAGCGTGTAAAAAAACATCCTGAAATCTCTAATTTATCATTATAATCCTTAACAGTGCGAATTAAATCTAACGCATAAGCTACACCTTCTAAGCTGTCTCCATCTGTTGTTGTCGGTATGTAAGCTTCATCACAGACTGCTAAGCCGTTCACATTCGCAATCGAAACTGAAGGAGCACAGTCTATAATACAATAATCATATTCGCTTTCTATTTTTTTGATATGTCCTTTTAAACGAAACTGTGGTGGTACGGTTACATCTGCCTTAATCCGGTCCTGCACATCTCCTAATTGCAGATCAGACGGGATAATATCTAAGTTTTGATATACTGTTTTCCGGATACAATCATGAACGTCCATATTCCTATTTAACAATAAATCTGAAATCGAATTATCTATGCTTCTAATGTCGCCATGTAATTTGCGTTCTAATCTTTCATATACATTGATGTTGCTGAAACGTGCCGTTGTATTTGCCTGTGGATCAAGGTCTATCATTAAAACTCTTTTATTATACTGTGTTGCTAAAATATGTGCCACGGAAGTAACACTAGCTGTTTTAGCAACTCCTCCCTTAATATTCACAAATGCCACTGTCTTCATAATATTCTCCTCTCTCATAAATAAACTTGTTTTTTAATTTATTACATTTATCATAAATCAATATTATAACACTTTTATTGTTTTGTCAATCTATTTTTTAACAGAAAAAAGTCTAGGTGCTACAAATAGCACCTAGACTGAAATTTCTCTTTGAGAGCTTCTTTCTCGTCTTTGTTCTTCCAAAACTCTCTCATATTCTCTTTGATTTTTATAGCTTTCATAACTATTATCTAACGCCCTTTTCAAACCATTTATAGCCTTTTGTGTATTATAACTTTTTCTTCGATATATGCTATTTTGTTTCCATTTATTATTCACCCTAACCGCTTCATATTTCTCTTTAGTATATGTTGGTTCTTTTAAAGGTTCTGTTCGTTTTTCAAAATTCTGTTCTTCCGTTTTTTGCTTATGAATTGTCCCTTCTTTTTTTCTCTCTTTTTTCCCAGTTTCTTTTTCTTTATATTCTGAGCTCACATCTTCTATCTTTTCTTCATGGTTTATAAAATCATTTTCTGAAGATAACAATTTTACATTTTCATCCTTTGAAAGATTTTCCATTTCAATTTTATTTTTATCGTATTCCCTAATCTCTTTCAAAATTGCGTTTCCCAATCTAGTATATAAATCTTCTATTTTCCCATCAAAATATGAAGACTTCGACTCTCCATAAGCTTCCCTATATAACGCATCTTGCTTCATCAACTTTTCTTTTAATTCTTCATAATCTTTTTTGTGGTATTTTTTAAGATACGCATTGCTTAGTGCATCAATTTCCCCTTTTAAATGAGACATTTTACTATTATTATAATTCCACAAGCTACGCTTACAATCCGGCATTTTCTCATATAAAGAGAAAAACGCTTTTCCCAATTCTTCATCTTGTCGAAGTGCCGTTTCTCTTTTTTTCTGAACAATCGACTCTCGAATAACTCTGTTGATTTCAAGATTTTGTTCTCTCGTATTTACAATTTCATTTACAACCGCACTCTTACAAGCTTCTATACTGGAAAGTTTAAATCTTCCTTTATATTCCATTTCACTTCCAACTTGCACCTGTTCAACTTTCCCATTTTTTGTATATGTCTTATATACAGGATAAGCTTTCTTTTCCCTCATTGGAATTGGTTCTACAATCGCTATATGAACGTGCAGATTATCCGTATTTAAGTGAAATGCTGCACTCCAAACAGCATTTTGGAGATTTTCTTTTTCTAACATCTCATTGACTGATTTACGAATAATTCCTTGAAGTTTTTGTTCATTCTGTGTACTTAAATACCCATTCCATAATCCTTGTTTGCGTAGCCATTCATTATCAAAGCTAATAACTGTCTGCCACATCAATGATTTGTTATCTTGCGCCATAGAGAATTGCTCTTTTAACTCTTGTTTTTCTTTTTCAGATAATCTTGATTTATCCTGTGTAAATAATCCCGTTGTCTTGTAAGGATTACCCATATAATCCTGATAAACATTATATTCATCAATATGTGCATTACGAACCGCTTCATCTCTATCCATATAGTTTATATATCCCTGAAACATCTGATTATCTGGCTTACAAAATTCCGTAACAACTACTACACCTGCTTTAATTTTTCCCATATCTTCCCTTTTTTCTAATTAGGTGCTACAAATAGCACCTAATTTTTTATCATACTATTTTTTCGTTTTTTCCTGTCTATTTCTTGTTTCTTTTTTCCTATTTTCTTTTTCAAATGTTCTTGTGAGTCAGATATTACCGGCGATGGAAATGTGTCTGTAAAAACACATGCTCCATAGTCTTTTTCAATTAGCATTGTGTTTAAAGCATCCAGCATTACAGAAACATTCTTATCAGTTGCTCTTACAGAAGAATATAATCGTTTCCAATAATCTTTATAAACCTCCGAAAAAACATTCAATATCTGTTCCGCAACTTTCCTGCTTTGAACTTCTTCATCCTGCATCTCTTTGTAGCTTTGGATTACATGACGCACCGCCTGTACTTGTGTTTTATATCCATACTCCTGCATTACTTCCTGAAGAATGTCGATATCTTTCTGTTCCAGATTATAGACCTTCTGGATTTTCTTACTCATCATTTTCTCGCTCAAAAATATTGTCCTCCAATCTTTCCATTACATGAACACACTGTTCCATTATCATATTATTTTCTTCCAATCTTTCCAGCAAAACATTCACCAGATTTCCAAATTTATCTTCTGCAAACTGTACTTCTTTCTTTGTTGTTAATGTAAGAAAATAATTACGCAGAAAAGCTTCTCTACTTAGCCCTTTGCTTGCTGCCATTTCATTTAATTTCAGTGCCACATCATCTGGCACATTCCTAACTTGTATTTTTACCATATTCTCACCTCATATTTTAAGGTGCTATTTACAGCACCTAAGCTACTTTGAGTGTAACATTTTATGGTAATCATTGCAATAATCATATATAAAAAGTGCTTATATCTATATATAGTAAATTAAAATTGACGCCAAGGAAAACCCTAGGCTTTGCCTAGGCGGAACACTTGTGTGACGTCAGTTTTCCCTTATGCTCTTTTTATATACTCCCGTCTTTTAAAGCAGCGTTTTTTGACTCAACGTAATGGGGAAACTTTTTTATTTTTATACATAAAAAAAGAGTCCTTATATTCTGTAATATATAAAGACTCTTTCTCAGTTTTCACTGCTATGCAATAGCCAATTTAGCTTTAATTTTCCTTACATCTTCAGAAAGCGTATTTAAACGAATTAAAGCCAATTCTTCTTCTGCTTTAATAGTTGATGCCTCATTGTATTTCCTTGATAAATCAAGATGTCCTTCTGCAATAATTTTAATATTTCTATTCGTTTCATTTTCTATTGTAAGTTGTATATTTAAAATATCATCTTGCATTTTAGACATTTTCTCATCCATATCTGATATTTTATTTTCCATACTTGATATCGTACTTTCCATATCTGATATTTTATTTTCTATACCTGATATTTTATTTTCTATACCTGATATTTTATTTTCTATGCCAGCAATTTTCTCGTTTGTCTTTTCCGCTGATTTTTCTAACAGCATTGCAATCTGTTCTAAATCTCTATTTTCTAACATTTTATACCTCCTAAAATCATAAAATTCTATGCTTACTTACTCTATTCTTTTTCTTTAAACATTTCTATTATTTCTATTTCACATTCTGTGCTTTCAGTATATTGCACAGAATGTGAAACGTCAACAGAATATTATTTTACAAAAGCCAGTTCCGCCCCTTGGGTTGCCACATCTGGCAAAACTTTTAAAACGTGCCAGAATTTCATCATTTTCAATCAATACATACTCTCTCTTATCTTCATTGTTTAAATAAATGCCACCCAGTCGGTAATATTTTCTTGCTTCTGCAAGCGTTTCTTTTTCGATTTCCTTGATACTCCTTGTCAGTTCTCCTTTTGCATTTCTGTACCTTTTCATGATTTTTCTCCTTGTATTTATTTTTAGATATACAAATTTGTCTAGCAAAACTGATTTCCGGTTGACGGAAGTCTGGTGGGACTTACCTCAACCCGCAGGATATTCCTGCTATTTTCTGTTTTGCTGATTTCCGTATATCCGTTATCTGTATGGGACAACGCAAAAATGGCCAGAAATTAGGGGAATGACAAGGGGCAAGCGCAGCGCAGCTATGTACACCCCTTTTCTTACCCCTAATTTTAGGCTATGCTTTAAGTTCCCATACGACGGATATACGGAAGTAAACAGAATGCCACAGGAGCACCTGCGGGTGTACGTCTTAAATAGTTTATCGTTTAAGAATTTCGGGCAAAAATTCTCGGTAACTTGTCTCCGAGATGAAAGCCCGTTTTCTTTATCAAATTTAT
>UMFZ01005157.1_pt1 | contig 11625 bp, 8 predicted proteins | sample 1965141 | NCBI WGS metagenome assembly UMFZ01 (sample SAMEA4836059, study PRJEB28245) | human gut metagenome | biome: gut microbiome; material: fecal sample | place: Denmark | collected 2008
CGAATAGTTGAAGATCATTATTTTCCTTTAATTAGGTTTTTGATAGTTGATGGTTTACTTGATGAAACATATTGGTATTACAAAGGTAATTTTAATGTTGATACGAATAAAGTATTAAAAAGAAATGATGTTATATTTCTCAAGGGGTTGTTAGAAGGAAAAAAATTAGACATATTCCTTAACCTAGAAACACCTGACGAAATAGCGAATCGTTTAAATGATTCCGATTTCAGTAGATTTAATATCTTAAATAAGAAATTATTCGAGTATTTCTTATTCAATGATGATAATAGACTTGTGAAGCTTGTTAATTCGGTAAAAGCCAATGATTTATTTAAAGAACTATTAGAGATATTAAATACGTTTGATTTAGAAAAGACTAAAAAATTTATAGAAGTGTTTGTAAATGACAATTCAGATGTGGTACTTCAACTTTTGGATTTGTGCAACGAGAAATATGAAAACGCCTTTAAAAATATACTGATTTCAATTATTACTAATAAGGGTGTAAAACAAGATAGTTTAAAACTCTTCAATAGATATTTTGAGGAAAATGAACCAATTGTAGAACTCATAAATACGGAGGATTTTAATGCCTTTTTAGACAATATTCAATTATCTGAAATCAAATTTATACATTTAAATGAAATGGATGTGACTGATGAAATACTTAGTGAATTAGAAAAAATCCGAGCGTATAAACTAAATATTGATAATGTTTCTCTTTTGGTGCATCGTTTTCTTTCATCAAACATTGATTATGGTAGTATGTTGAATTGTGTTTACTACAACGAATGTTTACGTTGTACAAAAGAATATGTAGAAAGTAATTTCCCTTGGTTTATATCTATGTATATAGATGATGTTGTGCCAGAGTGCGATTTTAATAATTTAGAGGAAATAGTAGTTGAAATATTATTGTCGGAAATTGAAGAAGAGTATAAGGTGAAGTATTTAAATAAAAACAAAACAAATATCTCTGATTTAAAAGTTCTACAGCAGCTTGATAATCGTGAAAAAATCATGATTAAGTTGTTTGAAACAGATAAAGTTATATGTAGTTGTGAAAATATAAATGCTTATTGGAATATGTCAGAACAATATGATAATGAGTTTATACATTATTTGGAAAGACATATATCAGAAGATAATTCAAAGGATGTTCTGGAATCTAATGTAGATGTTTGTAATTATTTGATTAATGATCCAGATGTGAATGATATATTATTTGGTTTTGTAATTCTGTATGCAGATAAACAAATAAATAACATCTATTCTTCTATGGATGAAGAAAGGATAAAACTGCTTATACAAGGAGATCTATTTGCAGTTTCAAAAAACAATATAGAAACTCTTCTAGATAATAAATATGATGATAGAATTTTACAATTAATTATTTCATATAAAGAAAAAGAAGATGATATTTTGGAAATTTTATTAGAATTTGAACTAAAAGAAGACTTATTGTATGAGCTGATAAATTCAAACATATCAGATTCTAATGCTTTTAAACTGTTAGAAATTTTAGGAAAAAGAGTCTCTTTGAAACACATTAGCACGGAGAAAGATGTTGTTATTAAAAAAGTGATGAAGGATAATCTGTCTAAAGAAAATATTGAGTTTATTTGCGAATCTTTTGCTGAATTCAAGTATAAAAAAGAATTTGTAGAATTGTTAAATGATTCAGGAGAACTAATGACCTTAAATTCAAATTGCTTAAATGATGAAGTATTAAGCTATTTGTTGACAAGTAATTTATCTACTGATGCAAAAGTTCAATGGATAATTATGAAAATCCAAAACAATTCTCCAACTTCTGAATTGATTAAATACATTACTCTTGTAGAAGAAATTAAAAATATCGCTACAGTTTGGGGAAATAAATATCCAGAAATAACTAACGAATTTGAGGAAGCAATCTGTGATGCATTAATAAAACATCATTTTGTAAAAGTAAGAAAAGGTGTTGAAAAACGAATTATGTTAGACAATCATCATAAAACAACCTTTATTATGGATTAGAAAACTTCTTAAGATAGAAATTATAAGCTCCATTTAAATTTCGTATTATCAAATAAAGTACAGACCCATAGACGAAATAAAAACTTCGTTTATGGATCTGTTTTTAAAATAGTTCCATAGGTAAACAAAAAGAAACACTGTAAAGTGTAAAATGGAAACAGTTGTGATAGTTCTAATATCTGAAGAATCATACAACACAGGATTTATAAAGGTGCTATAGTAAGTCAAACAAGGAAATGGGAAACATTGATGAAGAACACACCTTTATGCGTGATGAATCTGAGTGGATTGTTGTTCCTGATTGCCATGAATAGATAGTAAATAATGTGGAGTATGAAAAAGCTTAGGCTGCAATTAGAAAAATTGGAGATTATGAGCGTGATAACAAAGGCTATCTACTTCGCTCACTTATCCAATGTGGAATAACCGGAAGAGCAATGTCAAGAAATCCAAGAGGTAAAAGTCGATTATTTTTGTGATAAGTCAAGATTTGTAGAAGATACAAAGCGCCATATTGGAGAAAGGTTTATGGAAAAGGATTTGGAGAAAGTTGTTATTGATAACTTTATAAGTATGCTGAATTTGATTGTAGACCGTGAAAAGAAACTGAAAGATGCTGTTAGTAAGACCAAAGGACAGAGTCTTTTATAAATCAAGAGACTATGAAATTTTCTCTGTAAATTCTAAAATGAAGATGTGAAGTAAGGTCTTCTATGGTAAAATTTTATATCATAGGAGGCCTTAAATTATGGCAAATAGAAAAAAAGAAATCTACAAACCAAAACCAATGACAGAAGGAAAAAGAAATATTATTCAGGGTCTGCTCCAAGAGTACGACATTGAAACTGCTGATGATATCCAGGATGCACTTAAAGACTTGCTTTCAGGCACAATCCAGGAAATGCTGGAAGCAGAGATGGATGATCATCTTGGATATGACAAATACGGACGCCCCAGTGAGCCTAATTACCGCAATGGTACAAAATCAAAAGGTGTTCGTAGTAAATACGGGGAGTTTACCGTTGATGTACCTCAAGATAGGCAGAGTTCCTTTGAACCACAGGTTGTACCTAAAAGAAAAAAGGACATTTCAGCGATTGATGACAAAATTATCTCCATGTACGCAAAAGGAATGACTACTCGTCAAATATCAGAAATCATAGAGGATATCTACGGATTCGAAGTCAGCGAAGGAATGGTTTCAGACATAACAGATAAACTGCTTCCCAAGATTGAGGAATGGCAAAACAGACCATTATCCTCCGTTTATCCAATTGTATTTATAGATGCGGTGCATTTTCCTGTCAGGGACGATGGGATTATTCGAAAGTTAGCAGCATATGTTGTTCTTGGGATAAATGAAGATGGAAAAAAAGAAGTTCTTACAATTGTTATTGGAGAAAACGAAAGCAGTAAATATTGGTTGAGTGTTTTAAACAGCCTTAAAAATCGTGGGGTCAAGGATATTCTGATTTTATGTTCAGATGGTCTTACAGGCATCAAAGAAGCCATGACAGCAGCATTCCCAGCAACAGAGCAACAAAGATGTATCGTTCACATGGTAAGAAATACTTTAAAATACGTTGCCAATAAAGACATGAAGGCGTTTGCCAAAGATTTGAAGACCATCTACACAGCGGCTGATGAAAATAGTGCTTATACCCAGTTGGAGAACGTAAAACAAAAATGGGAGGGGCAATACCCCAATGCCATGAAACGTTGGTATGATAACTGGGATGCAATAACACCGATTTTTAAGTTTTCTAAAGAAACTAGAACCGCCTTTTACACAACAAATGCAATAGAGTCGTTGAATTCGTCATATCGCCGTTTGAATCGACAGAGAAGCGTATTTCCTAGTTCACAGGCATTATTGAAAGCTCTTTATCTGGCAACTTTTGAAATAGCCAAGAAATGGACTATGCCAATCCGAAATTGGGGAAAAGTACGTGGCGAGCTTGCTATCATGTATCCGGATCGTATGCCGGAATAACAAAAAACGCTGGAATATCAAGAGTGAATAAACACCCGGTTTTTCCGGGTGCTCTTGACATGCCAGCTTATTTTTGATATGTATTAACCAAGGGCTTGACAGCAAAATCTGCCGCCAAGCCCCATCAATTATCATAGAAGATCTGAAATTACAGAAAATTTTTCACACACTCTCTCAGAAATGGAGATTTGCGGGCTCAAATTTATTTCATATCTTTATAAAGTTCCTTCCCATAAGTATCTAATAAATGGATTGTTTTTTCCATGTCTTCTTTTTCTGTTTCAGGATGAAGGGCGCAGATGCGAAGGACTGTTTTTCGATGAAGGACAGTAGTAAACACAGCAGCATATCCGCTTTCCAATATTTTTTCGGAAATTTGTTCATTTAAAAGATCGGTTTGCTCGTTGGATAATCCTTTTGGGGCATAGCGGAAATTTATCATGGCAAGCTGTGCTGGAGATATAATTTCCCAATCAGGAAGCTCTTTTAAAATATCTTCTGCCCAATATGCAAGCTGAAAACCGTGTTCAATAGCGCTGCCGATTAAATCTGTTCCTAAAATCTGTAAGGTGAGCCAAAGTTTTAATCCTCTGGCAGGTCTGGTGAGTTCCATACCGATATCCCATGTATTAATGTGTTCTCTATCTCCTTGTACATCTTTTAAATATTCTGGATTTACGTGAAAACTGTGGAACAAATGTTGAATATCTTTTACCAAAACCATAGCACATCCATAAGTTTGAAATAGCCATTTATGGGCATCCCAACTTAAACTGTCAGCCAATTCTGTTCCGTCTAAAAGGTGGCGATATTTAGGACTTAACAGGACAGAAGCGCCGTAAGCGCCATCAATATGAAACCAAAGGTTGTGTTTCTGGCAGATAGCTGCGATAGCTTTGAATGGATCAATACTTCCGGTATTTGTAGTTCCGGCAGTTCCGATAACTACAAATGGGATAAGTCCGGCTTTTTTGTCATCTAAAATCGTTTGTTCCAAAATTTCTGTATTAATTTTAAAGTCTGGCGTAGTAGGAATTTTGCGAATTCTTTTGTTGGGAATACCGATAATTCTAAGACCTTTTGCAACAGAGCTGTGTGTTTGGTCGGAAATATATGCAACACCCAGATGAAGGGTTTCATCTGTAAGCTTGTTGTCTCGAGCAGCAGTAAGTGCTGTGATATTTGCCATAGAGCCTCCGCTTACGAAGACACCTCCTGAATTTTTTCCAAATCCGGTTTGAGTGCAGAGCCATTTTAATACTTCCTGTTCAATACAGTTTACCATGGGAGCCAATTTGCTCCCACCTGCATGAATATTGTAGGCAGATGTCATAATATCACCGAGCCAAGAAATGGAAGAAGCAGGACCAGGTACAAAGCCAAAGAAACGTGGATGATTGGAGTCACCACGGTATTGATATACTTCGTTCATCATTTCCTGAACTACTTCATTAGCAGGACGTCCGTCTTTGGGAATTCCCAACTGTTTTATTTTTTCAGCTTGTCCATCCGGTGCATTCCAGATGACCTGCTGTGTATGAATATCATGCTTTTCCAAACAAAAATCATGAACAAAATTTTTGATTTCTTTTTCTAACTGAGCGCTGTTTAAAATATTTTCACTGTTTATCATAATATTATCAACTCCTAAAGTTTCATTGTTATCTTGACGCCTTTAATATAGTAGTTTACACTAAAATTATCTATTTGTTAAATTGATAAATTTTATAATATATATGAAAAAAAGTAATAAGAGGAAGATATGGAAATTAGAAATATCGCTACTTTTTTAAAGGTAGCAGGGACACAAAACTTTTCGAAAGCAGCAGAGCAGTTGGGCTATTCACAATCAGCAGTTACGGTACAGATACAGCAGTTGGAAAAGGAATTAGATACACAGCTTTTTGAAAGAATAGGGAAAAGAGTTTATTTAACAGAGAAAGGGCAGGAATTTGTTTTTTATGCAAACGAAATTATGAGGGTGACGAATCGTGCCCTTGATTTTTCGAAGAAAAACAGTGTACCGAAGGGGACGTTGAGAATAGGGGGTGTAGAGTCGATTTGTACGGCATTGCTGCCTGATTTAATATTAAAGCTTCATAAGCTTTGTCCTGAGATTGAAATTGTAATTAAATCCGGAAAAACCGCAGATTTACTTGATATGGCCAAGGGAAATGATTTGGATTTGATTTTTACTTTGGACCAGAAAATTTGTAATCCGGAGTGGCCTTGTGCAATGCAAAGAACAGAAGAAATTATTTTTGTTACATTGGGAAAAGAAAGACAGGAAAAGAGAAAAATACAGATACAGGAATTGGTACAGGAACCTTTTCTTCTTACAGAGAGGGGAGCAGCCTATCATTATGAATTAGAGCGACTTTTATCAGAACGTGATTTAAGAATTTCACCTGTGTTGGAGATTGGGAATACAGAGACAATTATCAATTTATTGAAAAGGGGAATGGGTGTTTCTTTTTTGCCGGAATTTACGGTGAGAAAGGAATTAAAAAGAGGAAAACTCAGGCAGCTTGATACAGATTTACCCGGTGTAAAAATGTACAGCCAATTATTGCACTATAAAAATAAGTGGATTACACCTCAGATGCAAGTGTTTATAGACATGGTAAAAGGAGAGCAGACTCATTAAATATTGAGCGCTCTCCTTTTGGGATTAAGTGCGGGCAAGCCCATCCACACTCAGCACTACGCCTGTAATATAGGAAGCCTCATCAGAAGCTAGAAATACAAAAGCATTAGCAATGTCCTCCGGTTGTCCCAGACGGCGTAAAGGAATTTGAGCAATCATCGGTTCGATGACTTCCTTTGGAACTGCCTTCATCATGTCTGTTTCTGTAATTCCGGGGGCTACTGCATTTACACGAATCCCTTTTGGCCCCAGTTCTCGTGCAAGAGATACCGTAAGACCATTTACCGCAAATTTGGAAGTAGGATAGGCAATACCGCTTGGCTGTCCGTAAATACTTACCATAGAAGAGGTACTTAAAATAACACCTTTCTTGCGTGCTACCATACATTCAGATGCTGCTTTGGTAGCATTGAATACGCCTTTTACATTTAAGTCCATAACTTTATCAAACATTTCTTCTGTATAATCAGTAAAAAGTGTGCTTTCCGAAACTCCGGCATTGTTGACAAGAATGTCTACACATCCGTATTGTGAAGTGACGCTTTTAAATTCGGCTCTTACAGCTTTTAAATCACTTAAATCAGGGCTAATTCCTACTACTGTGGAGTCAGGGTATTTTTCTTTTAACTGTGCAACTGCTTTTTGGGCAGACTGCATAGAACTGGCAGTTAAGATTACAGTTGCGCCTTCTCTTAAAAATGCATCGGCAGTGGCATATCCAATACCTCTGCTTCCTCCGGTTATAATTGCTACTTTATCTTTTAATCTCATAAATATTCACCTCGTAAAATTGATATGTTTAGTATACGCATTTAACAGAAGAATATCTGTGACCAAATCACAAAAGGAAAAAACAAATACTTGCACAGGATATTTGAGAATGGTATGATAGGAAGAAATAAACAGGAGGTAGAAGATGGGCTGTTTAGGGAACTTGTTATGGTTTATTTTTGGAGGCTGCATTTCCGGTCTTAGCTGGTGTCTGGCAGGATGTCTGTGGTGTATTACGATTATCGGAATTCCTGTGGGACTGCAGTGCTTTAAGTTTGCATCTTTAAGCTTTTTTCCTTTTGGAAAAGAAGTTTCTTATGGCGGAGGGGCAGGCTCTTTGATTTTAAATATTATCTGGCTGGTGGTATCAGGACTGCCACTTGCGCTGGAACATTTGGTTTTTGGGGTGGCTTTATGTATTACTGTGATAGGCATTCCTTTTGGTTTGCAGCAGTTTAAGCTTGCAAAGCTGGCGCTTATGCCCTTTGGCGCAGAAATTGTATAAGAAAAGAAAGGATTATGAAAAATGAGTGAACAAATGCAGAAAACAATGGACAAATTTTTAGAAGAATTAAGAGGAAAAGCAAAAGACTATCCAGAACTGATGGATTTATTTGTAACCTGCTATACAAACACATTGGATACCACAGTAAAGAGAATGGAAAACAACACCACACATGTAATTACAGGTGATATTCCGGCTATGTGGCTGAGAGACTCCGCTGCGCAGCTTCGTCCATATATCTTCCTTGCAAAGGAAGATGAGGAAATTCGTGAGTTAATTGCAGGACTTGTGAGAAGACAGTTTATGTATATCAATATTGATGAGTATGCAAATGCTTTCAACCATTCTGCAAGCGGTGACTGCTGGGAAAAGGATGATCCAAATCAGAGCCCATGGGTATGGGAAAGAAAGTTTGAGATTGACTCTTTATGCTATCCAATTCAGTTGGCATATTTATTATGGAAAAATGCAGATTGTGTAACACAGTTTAATGAAGATTTCCAGAAAGGTGTAGAAAAAATTCTGGAAGTATTCCACACAGAGCAGTATCATGAAGAAAAATCTTCTTATCGTTTTAACAGAAACAATGGATATTATCGTGATACACTTTCCAGAGATGGTAAGGGAGCATTAGTAAAATCAGGAACAGGTTTAATCTGGTCCGGTTTCCGTCCAAGTGATGATGCTTGTACTTATGGATATTTAATTCCTTCCAATATGTTTGCAGTAGTTGTTTTAGGATATCTGGAAGAAATTGAAACAGAGATTTATCATAATCAGGAGCTTGCCAAGGCAGCAAAAGAATTAAAAGATGAGGTTTATCAGGCGATTGAAACAATCGGTAAGACTTTCACAGAAGAATTCGGTATGGTATATGCCTATGAAACAGATGGTTTTGGTATGTACAACCTAATGGACGATGCCAATGTACCAAGTCTTCTTTCCATGGATTATTTGGGATATCCTTCTGATAGGGAAATTGCAGGAAATACAAGAAGACTGCTCCTTAGCGAAGCTAATCCATTCTATTTCAAGGGAGAAAAGGCAGCAGGAATTGGAAGCCCTCATACACCTTCCAACTATGTTTGGCATATTGCTATGGCAATTCAGGGACTTACAGAAACTGAACAGGAAAAGAAAATGGAAATTTTAAAAACAATGGCTGCTACAACCGGCGGCAAAGGTGTTATGCACGAAGGATTTTGTTGTGAAGACGATACTCGCTTTACAAGAGAATGGTTTTCATGGGCAAATGCCATGTATGCAGAATTGTTCTTAGACTGCATGGGATATCGTTTAGAAAAATAAAGAAAAATTTTTAGAATAGAGAAGAACTTTTGAAAGGGGAGGCTGTTTTATACAGCCTCCTTTTTATGCTGTTTTAATACCATTTTAATACCTCGCTTCTGTATTATAACACGAATTTAAAATTACCTATGCTACACTAGGTTCTGCCATAAAGGAAGAAAGAGAGATGAAGAATATGGATTTATTGATGATTTTAATTTTGGCAATATGTTTTGGCAGTATGAAGCTTTTGGCTGACTGGTGTGAAAAACAGGTAGGAATTACCGTTTCTAAGGAGGAGCGCAAATGATTTTATTAGGTATGATTATTTTATTGCTTGCCGGATATTTGTTTTATGCTTTGATTTATCCGGAGAAACTGTAAGACATAAAGGAAGCTTGGAGGAGAAAAGGAATGTTACAGATTGTACTTACACTTGCAATATTCATGATACTGGTAATTCCAATGGGAACTTATATGTATCATATTGCTACAAAACAAAAGACCTTCGCCGATAAGATTTTTAATCCGCTAGACAATACCATTTACAAAATTTGTCATATCGGCAGAGAGGGAATGAACTGGAAACAGTATGCGCTGCATTTATTAACAACAAATGCGGTTATGGTATTTATCGGATATCTGGTATTAAGACTGCAAGGAATTTTATTTGCAAACCCTAATGGGATTGAAGCAATGGAGCCAACGCTTTCCTTTAATACCATTATCAGTTTTATGACAAATACAAACCTGCAGCATTATTCCGGTGAGTCAGGACTTTCCTATTTAAGCCAGATGCTGGTTATTATCTTTATGATGTTTGTATCAGCAGCAAGCGGATATGCAGCATGTATGGCGTTTTGCAGAGGACTGGCAGGAAAACAAAAAGATGTGGGTAACTTCTATGAAGACATGGTAAGAATTACCACACGTATTTTAATCCCTGTATCTTTTATCGCAGGCTTGTTACTTATATGGCAGGGCGTTCCGCAGACACTGGAAGCAAATCAGACAGTACAGACCATTGAAGGACAGTTTCAGGATTTGGCAATGGGACCGGTAGCTTCCTTGGAAAGCATTAAGCATCTGGGAACAAACGGCGGTGGATTTTTCGGTGCAAACTCTACAACACCATTTGAAAATCCAACCATTATTTCTAATTTGATAGAATTATTTTCCATGATGATTTTGCCGGGAGCATGTGTGATTACCTTTGGAAAAATGACAATGAAACGGAAAAAACAGGAGAATAAAAAAGTTCTCTTTGGAAATCAGGGAAGAACTATTTTTGCCGCAATGTCTATTCTGTTTATCGTAGGTCTTACCATTTGCTTTACATCTGAAATGGCAGGAAATCCTGCACTGGAACAGGCAGGATTAAATCAGGACATGGGAAGTATGGAAGGAAAGGAAGTCCGCTTTGGAATTGCACAATCGACTCTGTTTACTACCACAACAACTTCCTTTACCACAGGTACTGTCAATAATATGCACGATACATTAACCCCTCTTGGTGGTATGGTGCCTATGCTGCACATGATGTTAAACTGCGTGTTTGGCGGTAAAGGCGTTGGTTTGATGAATATGATTATGTACGTTATACTTGCCGTATTCCTGTGCGGCTTGATGATAGGACGTACGCCTGAATATCTGGGCAAAAAGATCGAAGGAAAAGAAATGAAGCTGGTAGCGCTGGTATTGATTGTTCATCCTCTTTTAATCTTAGGATTTTCTGCTCTGGCAGTTATGACAGGGGCAGGGCAGGCAGGTATTACCAATGAAGGATTTCATGGATTATCACAGGTTCTTTATGAATACGCTTCTTCTGCTGCAAATAATGGTTCCGGATTTGAAGGACTTGCAGATAACAGCTACTTCTGGAATATTACAACAGGACTTGCAATGTTCTTTGGACGTTACATAGCAATCGTTGCACAGCTTGCCATTGCAGGAAGTATGCTTGCAAAACGCAAAGTTAATGAAACAGTTGGTACATTAAGAACGGACAATGTGATTTTTATAGCGATTTTAGTAGTAGTAGTTTATATCTTTGCCGCATTGACATTCTTCCCTGCATTGGCGCTTGGTCCTATTGCAGAGCATTTGACTTTATGGATGCCGTAAAACAGAAAGGATTGTAATTAAAATGGGAAAACAAGATAAGAAGACAAAATTTATTACAAAGGATATATTGAAAAGCTCTGTTATAGGAGCTTTCAAGAAACTGAGTCCCAGATATATGATAAAAAATCCCGTTATGTTTGTAGTAGAAGTTGGATTTTTCATTACGCTTGTAATGACCTTCTTCCCAACCATTTTCGGAGATGACAGTGGTCTGAGAGTTTACAATGGTATTGTATCAGTAATTCTTTTTGTGACAATTTTATTTGCAAACTTTGC
>UMFZ01004082.1_pt1 | contig 11549 bp, 10 predicted proteins | sample 1965141 | NCBI WGS metagenome assembly UMFZ01 (sample SAMEA4836059, study PRJEB28245) | human gut metagenome | biome: gut microbiome; material: fecal sample | place: Denmark | collected 2008
TGATTCCATTAGGATGTAACATGTATGTAGTTTTGAAGGTACAAAACCTTTCAAAGAGACGTGACTAGTAATAGTCACTTTTTCTTCATAAAATAGGGGATTGGTCAAATGGTATGATAGGGGTCTCCAAAACCTTTGGTGGGAGTTCGATTCTCTCATCCCCTGTTTCCTTGAGCGTCGGAAGCCTTGATTTTACTGGGGTTCCGGCGTTTTTCATTTCATGGGATTTTCTAACGATGTCACCTATGATGTCAACTAGGAATGATTCCTAGTTTCTAAAAAGATATGACCTGTTTGATTTGTTTTTAATTCATTTCTATTGATTTATTGCTAAAATAGTAGAATCATGTGCAGAAAAGAGGGGCATTACCCCTCTTTTCGATACCTTGAAACTACCAGAATCAAACACATAAACATGGCGGCAAACAACACCTCAATTCCCATACTGATCCGTACCTTTCCAAGAAGCTCCGGTGTCAGGGAATGATGCCGGCTTAGAATTTCATTTACCTGTTCATACCAGTACACTGGCAGAAACTTGGCGACTTTCAGAACAGATTTGTCCATTATGTTCATAGGGACGAAGACACCACAGAGAAAGCACATGGAAAGAGAAACAATATTGGCTACGCCGCTTAAAATATTGCTGTTGGGAATAAACATTCCAATCAGGTAAGAGAGTGACAGTGAAACTACTAACATAAGCAATGTATTTGCAATATAATAGCCACAAAGTTCAGAATTCAAAAAGGTATTTCCATACATCAGCACCACTCCCAGGATTCCAAGAAGCCACAGAATGGCACCGATCACTCCCATTGCCAGCAATCCCTGGAGGGACTGACGCCTCACTGAAATAGCAGAGGCTTCCATCCGTTTCTGGATATCTCCCTTTTTGAAGGCCATAAGAATATATCCCATGGTATAGCAAAGAGCTCCCAGAAAAAGATAAGGAATATAACGAAAATAATAAGTGTAAGGAACCAGATCACTGCTTGCAGAAACAGAGGAAACCTTGGTGACCGGTTCATGAACTTCGGTTTTTACTGCCTGAACAGCTTCCTCCTGGGAAAAACCGGCAGCAACATAAGTTCGGATGGTACTGATATAACTGCTGATCTGCTGGTCAACATAATAAGAACTGTAGGATCCTGGAACCTTGGTGACCTTCAGTGGCTGACTTCCTTGAATGCAAGCCTCGTAAAAGTCATCAGGAATCTGCACAATATATTCCACATTACGGTAAAAGAGATTTTCCTGAAGTACTTCCGGATTATTTTTCATAGGAATTACATTGTGAATCGTGTTAAGATAATCAACAAATCCCTGAGCCAGAACGCCTTGATCTTCCTTTACCACTCCAATATCAATGCTGGTATTTGCATAAAGGCTGTCTTCACTTTTTCCAGCGGCCATCTGCATGACAAGAGCCACAGAAAAGAAAATACCAAGATATATAATGACCAGCGTCACATTCTGTCTTAAAATTTTCATGTAACATTTAAATACTATCATAGCTTTCCCTCCGGATCAGTAAAAATGAAGCAGTCACTAATATTATGCTCATCACTGCAAGAGTGAACAGGTTGCGGTAATAGCGGCTCATATCGTCATACACATTGATGCAGTAAAAAGCATCAGAAATAAGTGCTGCCGGATTGATTCGGTTAATAACAGGCATATTTTTTTCTACCAGATCCTTCATGGTATTGTTCATAAGTCCTGATAAAAAGCTGCAGACCATGGAAAAACCAAGAATAATACCAATCTTTCCCCCTTCTTTCATTTTTCCAAGACTACCTACAAAAATTCCAATAGAAACCCCGATCAGGGATCCGAAAAAAGAAATAAGCAGCATGGGTCCGATTTTTCCCTGAAAATCCAGCTTTAAAATATAGCGAAGATAGATCAGCAACACGATCACATCGAAATAGCCAAGCAAAAAAGAAGCAATCTGCTCTGAAAGAATCAGCTTCAGTTTATGCGTTGGAGTAACGCAGCGTCGTGCGGCAAGTGCTGTGAGATTGGCTTGAAGAGTTATGGCAGAGCCAAATCCGATAAACCAGCCATAGAGGCAGGTCATTGCAATCAATGCATAGAAAAACTGTGCACTTCCGTTAATAGTCTGTCCGCCAAGTGAAACTTCAGTAAGTGTTTCCTGTTGATTTAGCATCTGCCGGATTCCGTCCCACAGACCGGATGGATGTGTGCGGACTATAGTGCGGATGGTGCTTTTTCCGGTTTCGTAGCCGGACAAAATGGACTGAAGGATGCTCTGGGGGATTCCGTTGGAAGCTACTGTAAGAGAAGGGGAGCTTCCCACCTGATAGATACCGGAAATTTCTTCATTTTCCAGCTTGGTAAGTGCAGCTGATTCAGATAATTCCTGAGCAGCAATCAGATGATTTCCGTTGTTTTCAATTTGATCCAGAAACATAAGAAACAACGTATCAGCGCCTTCCTCTTTTACGATTCCAACCTGTACAGTCTCGAAATCAGCATCATCAATATTTCCAAAAGCAAAATAGAACATAGTTCCAAGAAGAATTGGAAAAATAAGAGGCCAGAAAGTGGTGGCAAAGTTTTTCAGCTTTACCAGAAGGTTATATTTGATCAAATGCAGCATGGCAGTCCTCCTTAATCTCGCAGCTGTTTCCCTGTGATTTCCAGAAATACGTCATTTAAAGTAGGCAGCTCAGAGGAAACCTGACCAAAGGAAATATCCTGGCTCTGCAGGTAATTGAGAAGCCGGATTAGGTTGTGACGGGCACCTGTGCACCGCACAGTGAGAATCTGTTCCTCGTAATGCAGGTCAAATACGTGTGGAAGAGCCCGGATGTCAGCCAGATTCTCCGAGGTAAGAGGAATGGCCTCAATAGTAATGGTCTCGCCGGTTTTGATCATTTTTTTCAGCTCCTCTTTTGTGCCGGAGGCAATTACATGACCGTGATCCATAATTGCAATCCGTGTACAGATCTGCTCCACTTCTTCCATATAATGGGAAGTGTAAATGATGGTGGAACCCTGTTCATTCAGCTTCTGAATGCCTTTCAGGATTTTGTTCCGGCTCTGGGGATCAACGGCTACCGTTGGCTCATCCATAATGATCAGGCGAGGCTTATGAGCAATTCCGCAAGCAATATTCAGTCGGCGGAGAAGACCGCCTGAGAGCTTCTTTGGACGCATTTTCCGGTAATCGTTAAGATCGGTAAAGGTAATGGCTTCTTCCACCAGTTCTTTTCTTTTCCTCTTATCCGGGACATAAAGCCCACAGAAATAATCAATGTTTTCATAGACAGTCAGTTCGTCAAAAACAGCCACATTCTGCAGCACGATTCCAATCTGCTGTTTTACTTTGTAATTGTCAGGACGCATTTCTTCTCCGAAAATATGAATGCAGCCTTTGTCGTATTTGAGAAGAGAAAGCATACAATTGATAGCAGTAGTCTTTCCGGAGCCGTTGGGACCAAGAAGACCAAAAACCTCACCTTCCGAAATACTCAGGTTTAGGTGGTCAAGTGCCACCAGGTCCCCATATCTTTTTACCAGATTTTCTATTTGAACAATGTTTGTGGACACGCTTTTCCTCCTTCGGGTTTTCCCCGTATAGTAGCTGTATCATAAGTTTAGAGCGTGTTTGAAAAAGTCTTTCGGCAAGATGTACGTCACTATTTGTGGGAGATTTTGCCTGAATGAGAGCGCCGTAGCGGGCTACGGCAACTGAATTCGGGCGAAATATACCGCAAAGTGGAGCGTGCAGATTGCAGGAATGCTTTTTCAAACACACTTTAGTATAACGGAATAAGGGAAAATCGCCAAGTGTCAGATGTCACGGCCTTCACATGACAAATGTCATAAAATCACAGTTTGCTTCATTCACAAAAACACTTCGCGGAACATTACTAGTATATCGAAATTTAATATTCGATGTACTAGTAAAACGTAATGTCATAAAGCGCAGAACCTTCTTTACAGCGCAAGGTCAGTTATACTATAATAAGGGAAATGTCTGTAAGGCATATATGTAAAAAAACAGGTTAAATATTTGAAAATTACCGGTTACAGAGTGAACAGCAGTATTTGGAAAAAATGAGAAAGAAGGTGGCAGAGTGGGGCACTTTTGGGACTGTGGATTGCTGGTATTTTATAGCTTTCTGTCACTTTTTTTTCTGCCGCCAGGGGCGGGCTTTCTGATCGCTTTTTTGAGCTGTGTAAGTGTGATCTGTTGTGGATATGCGGTGAGAAAGAAGGCATTGCGGCTAATTCTTTACATTTTGTTCGGATTTCTGGGACTGGCTGTTCCAGAGACCTTTATCTTTTATCCCTGTCTTTTTTATTTGCTTTTTCATGAAAAAATGAGGGGGCTGGCAGCAGTAGCAGTGATGTTTTTTCTCTGGAAAATACCTGGAAGCAGAGAAAACATGGGCCTTTTTGCAATGACCGGTGTATTTGGATTTTTACTGGCATTTTTTATGGAGAGAAATACCACAAAGAGTCAGATCCTGGAAGAAAAGCTGCGAAGGACCCAGGATGATTCCAAGGAGCGAAGCCTGCTTTTGTCCCAGAAAAATAAAGCTTTGCAGGAAAAACAGGATTATGAGATCTATAATGCTACCTTAAAGGAACGAAACCGGATCGCCAGGGAAATCCACGATAATGTGGGACATGTACTTTCACGTTCAATCCTTATGGTAGGGGCTGCAAAGACCATAAATAAAGATCCCGGGATGACCGCCATGCTGAAAAATCTGGAGGATTCCCTGAACCATGCCATGAACAGCATCAGAAATAGTGTCCATGACCTTCACGATGAAGCAGTAAATTTAGAAGAAGTGGAAAAGAGCCTGGTTCGTGAGTTTACATTTTGTCCGGTGCAGATGGTTTATGATATGACAAGAGAGGTTCCAAGGGAGGTGAAATACTGTTTTATCAGTATTACCAAAGAGGCCTTTGCAAATATTATGAAGCACAGCAACGCCACAAAGGTGCAGCTGATCCTTCGGGAGCATCCGGGACTGTACCAGCTGTGTATAGAGGATAATGGGAAAGATGCCTTTTATGATCCGGAAAAATCCGGTATTGGAATTGCAAATATGAAAGAAAGGGTAAATGCCCTGGGTGGAACCTTGCAGATTTTTACGGATAAGGGATTTCGGATTTTTATTACAATACCCAAATGTGGTTGAGGTGGATTCCGATAAAGATACAGTAAAGCGGGCATACAGATTATGAAAAATATTTTTTGAATGTATTCCGGAAATGAAAGAAAAGCAGGAGTAAGAAATGAAAATAATAATTGTAGACGATGACTGCCTGGTGGCGGGTGCTTTGAAAACCATTCTGGAAGTGAATGAGGATGTGGAAGTGTTAGCGACTGGAGCAGACGGAAAAGAGGCCTGTGAGCTTTATGAAAGGTATGAGCCGGATGTGCTCCTTATGGATATTCGAATGGAGAAAATGGACGGTCTGGAAGCATCCCGGAGTATTTTGTCCAGGTATCCAAAGGCAAATATTCTGCTTCTTACCACTTTTTCCGATGACGAATACATAGTAAAAGCCCTGCGTCTTGGTGCAAAGGGATATCTTCTGAAGCAGGATTACGGCAGTATTCTGCCTGCACTTCGGGCGGTTTACTGTGGGCAGACAGTATTTGGGACAGAAATAGTTTCCAGGATTCCAGACCTTTTGCAGGGAGAAAGGAAGTTTGATTATGGAAAATATGACATTAATGAGAGAGAATTTGAGATGATAGAGCTGATCGCAAATGGATACAGCAATAAGGAGATTGCGGCAGAGCTTTTCCTGAGTGAAGGAACCGTGCGGAATTATCTGAGCATGATTCTGGAAAAACTGCAGTTGCGTGACCGTACACAGGTGGCAGTTTTTTATTACCAGCATAAATAGGAGCGACAGAAGATGAACATACAGAAAATTGGAGACCGGACAGCAGAGCTTTTGAATTTATATTATAACAATGAGATAGAGCCTTTTTTGAACTCTTGTCATGAGGATGTTCTTTGGATAGGACCTGCAGACAAGCAGGTGATCCGCGGAAGAAAAAATCTGGTAGATGCTTTTCACGCTGAGAAACACGAACTGAAGTTTTCTCTGAATAATCTGACGGTGCTGCCGCTTGCCACTACAAGCAGTACGGTGGCAGAGATCATGACTTTTATGCTGGTAGATACGATCTGGCCGGACAACAGTGCAAGTCGGGTAAATCAGCGTATGCAGTTTACCTGGGTGGAGCAAAAAGGTGTGCCGAAGATACGTGTGATTTTTATTTCAAATGCAATTCAGTATGATGAGAGGGATGGTATTTATCCGGTACATTATGATGAGAATTATCGTAAGTTTGTCCTTACAGGAGAGACCAGATCAGAGCGGATTTACGTGAAAGGAATTGATAAGTCCATTCTTTATCTGAATTGGTCGCGTGTGATCTATGTGGAAAGTCTCGGCAATCATACGGTGATCCATACTCTGGATCAGGAGTTTGAGTCTACAGAAAGCCTGAAAACTCTGGAAAAACGTTATGGGAACCTGTTTCTGAAGTGCCACGAGAGTTACATGGTAAACCCGGCACATGTCCATTCTATCCGCAGATTTAAAATGACTGTAACAGGAGGACGGGAACTTCCAGTTCCGGAAAAAAAGTATACGGCAGTAAAAAAGACGCTGCAAAAAATAATTGTAGCCCGTTAGAGCGTATCTGAAAAAGGCTTTCTGCAAGATGTGCGTCACAATTTGTGGGAAATTTTGCCAGGATGAGGGCGCCGTAGCGGGCTACGGCAACCGAATTCGGACGAAATATATCGCAAAGTGGGGCGTGCAGATCGCGGGAATGCTTTTCCAACATGCTCTGTGGAAAACGTTACAAAAGTACCAAAAATGTAAAAAAACACACACGTCATAAAAGAAGTATGCTATAATGGGAGCACTTAACCGATTACGGTATAAGGAATTGCCAATTAAATGAGGAGAACCAAGTATGAGTGATTATGTGATCATAACAGATACATCTGCAGATATTCCGGCAGACATTTTAGATAAGGGTCAGATTCATCTGATTCCTATGGTATACCAGTTAAACGGAGAGGGGTGTCCGCACAGGAATCCGGGAAACTGGGACAGCAGGGATTTTTATGACAAGCTTCGTGCAGGTGGAACCGGAAGTACTTCCCAGATTTCCCCGGCTACATATACCGATTGTTTTGAACCGTTTCTAAAAGAGGGCAAGGATATTCTTTATATTTCCCTTTCTGGAGGACTGACTTCTACATGGCAGAGCTCTCGCATTGCAGCTGCTGATCTAATGGAAGCGTACCCGGAGCGTAAGATTTCCTGCGTGGATTCTCTTGCCGCGACAGGAGGACAGGGAATCCTGGTGATCCTGGCAGCAGAAAATCAGAATAAGGGAATGTCCCTGGAGGAGAATACTTCATGGCTAGAGGAGAATCGCCTCTACATCTGCCATTGGTTTACAGTAGATGATCTTGATTTTCTGAAACGCGGCGGACGTATTTCCCCCACAATCGCCTGGATCGGCGGTAAGCTGAAGATTAAACCGATTCTTCGTATTGTGGAGGATGGAACTCTGGCAATCCCGGAGAAGGTACGTGGCTCCAAGGCTGCTATGAATACGATCGTTTCCAAGTATATCAGCTCCGGATTAAATGAGGAGCATCCTTATGTATTTATCTGTCACGGTGATGCTGCTGAGCAGGCTGAGAAAGAGAAGGCTGCTATCCTGGAAGCTGTACCACAGGCTCAGGTTATTATTATGCCAATGAGCCCGATTATTGGAATTCATACTGGTCCTGGAGTACAGGCGGTTATTTATTTTGGAAATAACAGATAACGAAAGCCTTTTTTCAGACACGCTCCAGGATAGCAAAAATTCAGAAATCATTGAGCGTTCCAAATGTATATCCCATTTCTTTCCATTTGGTCAGCAGTTCATCCAGAATCTGTCCATTTGTGGAAGAAGTATTGTGCAGCAGGACAATTGCCCCTGGGTGGATTCGTGTGAGAAGCTTATCGAAGGCTTCCTCTCTGGTTGGCTGTTTATCCTGATACCAGTCCACGTAGGCAAGACTCCAGAAGAAGGTTTTATACCCCAGTTCCTTTGCCATGGACAGATTTGCTGTACTGTAAATTCCCTGAGGCGGCCGGTAGAATTTCGTCATGGATTCTCCGGTCGTTTCTTTATATAGATTTTCCACGCCCTCCAGCTGTTTCCTGAAATCATTCAGAGAAGAAATCCCGGACATATCCGGGTGAGAGAGGGTATGATTTCCTACAATATGTCCTTCCTGAACCATTTCTTTTATCAGATCTCCATTATCTCTTATGAAATTTCCAACAACGAAAAAAGTTGCTTTTACATTGTGTTTTTTCAATGCATTAAGAAGCAGCGGTGTATTGCCATTTTCATAGCCACAGTCAAAAGTAAGATAGAGTATTTTCTCCTGGGTATCCTTTGCAAAGTAGGCGTTATAGGAAGCAAGATCTTGGATGGAAGCATTTCCTACAGGACGTTTTCCTTCTTCCTGGAAACTGAGTCCCCAGCTTGCGCAGTCTGATGAAGTAGCGACTGCTTCCGGGGGCGAAAAATGTTGGACGATCACCCGGGCGGCAGAACCAGCCAGAAAGGACAGGGCGAAGAGAAGAGGAACGCCGGCGTAGTGGAGAAAGTCTTTGATCGCAGGGCGATTTTTCGAGCAAAAAGAGGAAATATGCGAAGAGAATTTTTCCTTCAGTGCTGGAAAAGAAAAAATGGGAAATTTCATGAAGAGAAAACCTCACGGGTATTTTTTTACAGATATATGAGAAAATAAAAGCTTTATGCCAGAGCGTGTTTGAAAAATCATGCGAATAAGGGCAAGGCAGCTGCCTGAAAATGAAAGGAAAATTCAGGCATTAATTAAGCCACCAGCATCGACGTTTACTGGTGGCTTAAATCTGATCCATATCCAATGGAATGTACCTCTCTTTCCGAATATATTATGCGTTTAAAACAATTGGAATTAAGGCTTACGTTCTTGGTGGACTGTACCTCGCTTTTCTTAAAGTGTTAAAAATTAAGATGTTTCGTTATGCTTCTGGTGGTCCGTACCTCTCTTTCTTAGATTATAAGTAATGAACTTATGTTTTCGGTGGTCTCACTCCTTTTTGTTTTTATTTTTAAGTTCCTTTTGTTTTATGAACTTACTATAACAGATTACTTCCAGTTTGTCAATGAATAATTTGAAAAAATATTATTTTATATAAAATAAAAAGTTTATATATGCGAAAATAATTGAAAATTCAGACAATATTTCCGCGTATAATGTGGTATGATGAAACTATAAAGAATATGGCTTTTCAACGTGATAAAGTGCTGGGAAGCTGTATGACAGAAGATGAGGAGGAAGCAAAGATGTTAAATGCAATTCTTGATGAATTGAAACTGAATGCCCTTGTGATCACAGATCCGTATAACATGCGACATGTAAGCGGTTTTCGCGGCGGCGAGGGCGCTTTATATATTTCAGCAGCCCAGAAGGTGCTGATCACAGATTCCCGTTATACGGAGCAGGCCGGTAAAGAGAGCGATTTCACAGTAATCGAAGAGTGCCGTGGGCATAACCGTCAGACGATCCTGAAGGAGTGCATGGAGAAGGAGAATGTAAATGGCGATTTCCATATGGGATATGAGGATCAGTCCATGCTTTGCTGTGATTTTGATAAGCTCAGAAAGGAACTGCCGGTTCAGACATGGACACCTCTTGGCAGCAGAATCGATGATCTTCGCCAGATTAAGACTGAGGAAGAACTGGAGTACCTGGCAAGAGCTGAAGAAATCGGGGACAAAGCATTTGCAGAATTTTTGAAAATCGTGAAACCAGGAATGACAGAGCTGGAAGCTGCGGCAGAGCTGGAATATCTGATGAAAAAAGAGGGAGCAGAGGATTTAAGCTTTAACACGATCATCGCTTCCGGTCTGAATTCTTCCATGCCTCATGCAATCCCAGGAGATAAGAAGCTGGAGGAAGGGGATTTTGTTACCTGTGATTTTGGCTGTAAATACAAGGGATACTGCTCCGATATGACACGTACCTTTGTTCTCGGAAAAGCAAGCGATAAACAGAAAGAAATTTACAATGTTGTATTAAAAGCACAGCTGGCCGGTCTTGCAGCAGTAAAGGCTGGTGTAAGCGGAGCAAGTGTGGATAAGGTGGCGAGAGATATTATTACAGAGGCTGGTTACGGTGACTGTTTTGGCCACGGACTTGGTCACAGTGTAGGTCTTTTCATCCATGAAAGTCCGCGCCTGTCTCCCTCTGACGATACCATTCTGAAAGCCAATATGATCGAGACTGTTGAGCCGGGTATTTATGTACCTGGTTTCGGAGGGGTTCGTATTGAGGATATGGTAGTGGTAACGGAGGATGGCTGCCGCAATCTGGCACATTCTCCTAAGGAACTGATTGAGGTTCCCGTTGAGAAATAAAGAGCTGATATATATAGTGAATAGATAGTGATGTCGCCGACAGGCGAAATGTCTGTTTTGTGAAAGAAAATTATCTGCCCGGGCGGCATCTGAGTTTCTTTTATGATTAAAATGTTAATATTGTTATTAAAATATGGAAAGGAATAAGAAAATGCTGAAACAATTATCAATTTTTGCGGAAAATATCAAAGGGAAAATGCAGAAGGTGACTGGAATCCTCCTGGAGGAGGATATTAATATCCTTGGTTCTGTTACCAATGACAGTGCTGAATATGGAATTATACGTATGGTTGTTTCCAAACCTGAGCAGGCGTTAGAAGCGCTGACAAAGGCTGGTTTTATCTGTAAGCTTAGTGATGTTCTTGGAATCGAGGTAAAGGATGAGGTTGGTAATCTGAACAAACTGCTTCTCAGTCTCCAGGAGAGCAACATCAATATTGATTATCTGTATCTGTCTTTCAACCGTGCTACCGGACTTCCGATCATGGTTCTCCACGTACCGGATATCAGTGAGGTGGAGGCATGTCTGAGAAATAAGGGATTTAATTCCATTTCTGAGGTTCATTGAGCACTTCTGACAGAAACAGAATCTGAAATCCTGCATAGAACTCTGAATAGTTGGAAAAACTACCGTTATCAATCTTTAGGAGGTAAGGAAATGTTACGGTATTTGCCTATTCGGAAGATTCACGCAAGACAAATTCTGGATTCCAGAGGCAATCCTACTGTGGAGGTAGAAGTGACAGTTGGAGAAGGCGTTATTGGAATCAATGGATATACAGGCCGTGCAGCGGTTCCATCCGGCGCGTCCACAGGAAAATTCGAAGCATTGGAGCTAAGAGACGGCGATAAAGGAAATTATAAAGGCCTTAGTGTACAAAAAGCAGTGGATAATGTAAACACGAAAATCGCGGAGGCAATTCTGGGAGAAAATGCATTGGATCAGACCTATATTGATTCTCTTCTGATCCAGACAGATGGTACGGACAATAAAAGCAATCTCGGGGCAAATGCCACTCTGGGTGTTTCTATGGCGGTGGCGAGGGCAGCCGCT
>UMFZ01002768.1_pt1 | contig 11297 bp, 8 predicted proteins | sample 1965141 | NCBI WGS metagenome assembly UMFZ01 (sample SAMEA4836059, study PRJEB28245) | human gut metagenome | biome: gut microbiome; material: fecal sample | place: Denmark | collected 2008
ATGCAAAAAGAATCTTTCGTTTTTTAATTGTTCTGCTTGTGTGGAGTGTAATATATATGATTTGGAATGCAGTTTATATGAAGGATCCTTATCAAATCAAAGATTTATTATATAAGCCGGTAGAACAGCATCTGTGGTATCTGTATGCAATGATTCCGATCTATCTGGTACTTCCTTTTTTCCAGGTTATGTGTAAAGGGATGAACCTTCGGATGGAACGCGCATTTCTTGTGGTGATTACGGCGGCTGTTTTGTTCAATTATATTTCCACATTTTTTGATGAAAAGATGTATTATTCCGTCCCAATGGTGGGGGACAGAATCTATTCTTATTATGTATTTATTGGATATTATATATATAAATATCGTAAGCATGTGATGAAGGGGAAAATGATTCCGGCAGGTATTTTTGTAGTATGCATGGCATTAAATTATGGGCTGACTTATGCGGTAACCTTGCAGGATGGAGAACATTATGAACGTCTGCTGGAATATGGTAATCCACTGCTTGCACTGGCAGCAGCGATGGCATTTCTTATGTTAGTACGATTGAAAAAGAGCGAATTCAATCCGTCCGAACAGGCAAAGAAGTGGATTGACAGATTTTGTGGATGTTCCTTTGGAATCTATTTGATCCATATCATGTTTCTTGATGTTTATAAGAGAAATATTAAGCCAGAGACATTTTCAGCCTGGATCATGATTCCGGTAGTGAGTGTGGGACTTGTGTTATTGTCATTTGGATGTGTCTGGCTGATTCGAAAGACGAAAACAGGACGAAAGATTATGTAGGTTTTTTTGCATATGTGGTGAGATTATGTTATTCTATAAAGGTTAAGACAATCGTTATTTGCCTGAAAGTCAATGATGCAATACACCAGTTCAGAACAGGAGGGATAGATCATGAAATTAGATAAATTATTAGAACGCCTGGACTACACAGTAGTACAGGGAAGTGATTCTACGGAAGTAACAACACTGATCAATGATTCAAGAAAAGTGGAAGAAGGATCTGTTTTCGTGTGTATCAGCGGAGCAGTATCTGATGGACATAAATATGCAGCGGATGTTGCGGCGAAAGGTGCGGCAGCTGTTGTTGTAGAGAAAGATGTCGAAGTGCCGGAAAATGTGACTATAATTAAGGTAGAGGATACTCGTTATGCACTGGCTCTGATGTCAGCGGCTTACTTTGGATATCCGGCAGATAAGATGAAAGTCATCGGTATTACAGGAACAAAAGGAAAGACAACAACAACTTACATGATCAAGTCTATTCTTGAAGAGACAGGACACAAGGTTGGATTGATCGGTACAATCGAGGCAATTATCGGAGACAAGAAGATCCCGTCATGTAATACAACACCGGAGTCTTATACAATCCATAAATATTTTGCAGAGATGGTAGAAGCTGGCTGTGACTGTGTTGTTATGGAAGTTTCATCACAGGGACTGATGCTTCACAGAACAGCGGGAATTCCATTTGAGATCGGTATTTTCACAAATCTTGGAAGAGATCATATCGGTCCGAATGAGCATAAGGATTTTGATGATTACAAGAGATGCAAAGGGCTTTTGTTCAAACAGTGTAAGCTCGGAATCGCCAATGTGGATGACAAGTATTTCAAAGATGTATTTAAAGGGTCTACATGTAAGATTGAGACATTTGGATTTTCACCGGAGGCAGATCTTCGCGCAGAGAATGTAGAACTGGTATCCAGACCAGGATATCTTGGTGTTGCATACCATGTTGCAGGAGTGATGGACTTTGATGTGGAAATTGATGTTCCAGGCAAGTTCAGTGTTTACAATTCACTGACTGCAATCTCAGTCTGCCGCCATTTCCAGGTGCCGGTTGAGATGATCAAAGATGCACTTAAGAAGGCAAAGGTAAAAGGACGTATCGAGATGATCAAGGTGTCTGATGATTTTACACTGATGATCGATTATGCGCACAATGCGATGAGTCTTGAAAGTCTTCTGACAACATTGAAAGAATATAATCCGAAGCGTCTTGTATGTCTGTTCGGATGCGGCGGAAACCGTTCTAAAGACAGAAGATTCGAGATGGGTGAGGTATCCGGAAGACTGGCAGACCTGACAATCATTACATCAGATAATCCGAGATTTGAAGAACCACAGGATATTATTAACGATATCAAAACCGGAATCGCAAAGACAGATGGAAAATATGTGGAAATCTGTGATCGTAAAGAGGCAATCAAATATGCGATCGAACACGGCGAACCGGGTGATGTTATTGTACTGGCAGGAAAAGGACATGAGGACTATCAGGAAATCTGCGGTGTGAAGCATCCGATGGATGAGCGTGTGCTGATCAAAGAAGTTCTGGAAGAATTAAAAGAGAAATAAGATTGTGTTTGCAGATGTTATTGTAGATATACAACATGAAAAACTGGATAAGATCTTTCAGTACCGAATACCGGAACGACTGAAAGACGAGCTGCATCCGGGAATGGAAGTAATTATTCCTTTTGGAAAAGGAAACCGACAGATCAAAGGTTATGTGACTTCATTATCAGAGACTTGCAATTATGATCTGTCAAAGGTGAAGGAGATCACAGACATTTCTAGAAACAGTGTGGCAATCGAAGCGAGACTGATCGCGCTGGCTGCGTGGATGAAAGAGCAGTATGGCGGAACAATGATCCAGGCGCTTAAGACAGTGCTGCCAATCAAGCAGAAGGAGAATGCGAAGGTAAAGAAACATCTCCGTTTGCTGCTTACTGAGGAAGAGAGTCAGGAGAAGCTGGCTTTTTATCAGAAGAAGAATCAGAAAGCAAGAGCAAGGCTTTTGGAAGCTTTGAAGGAAGCCCCAATTCTGGATTATGAGCTGGTGACGAAAAAATTAAATGTGACACTGCCTGTGATCCGGGCATTGGAAGAGCAGGGCGTGTTGAAGATAGAGTCAGAGCAGGTATACCGTAATCCGGTGAAACAGGCAAAGAAATCACACCAGGAGATCATCTATACGGAAGAACAGCAGCATGTGATCCAGGGGTTCCGGCAAGACTATCTGTGTGGAACAAGGAGAACTTATCTGCTTCACGGAGTGACCGGAAGTGGAAAGACAGAAGTCTATATGGAGATGATCCGCACGGTTGTTGACCAGGGAAAACAGGCAATCGTTCTGATCCCGGAGATCGCACTGACCTATCAGACAGTGATGCGGTTTTACCGCTGTTTCGGCGACAGAGTTTCTATCATGAACTCAAGACTGTCTGCCGGAGAACGTTACGATCAGATGATGCGTGCGAAGAAGGGCGAGGTCGATGTGATGATCGGACCACGTTCTGCACTTTTTACTCCATTTCCGGATTTGGGGTTGATTGTTATTGACGAAGAGCATGAACCAACCTACAAGAGTGAGCAGGTGCCACGTTATCATGCAAGAGAAGTAGCAGTCCACAGGGCAGAAGTAGAAGATGCCAGCGTTGTGCTTGGAAGTGCAACTCCGTCAATGGAGGCAATGTATCGGGCAAGGCTTGGTGAGTATCAGCTTTACGAGATGAAGAATCGTTCTCATATGCAACAGATGGCGACTGTGCATACAGTTGATATGCGAAAGGAACTGAAAAATGGAAACCGTTCCATCTTGAGTGAGAAGCTGCAGGAACTGATTGAAGACAGACTGAATGCAAAAGAGCAGATCATGCTGTTTTTGAATCGCAGAGGATATTCTGGTTTTATTTCCTGCAGAGAATGTGGCCATGTAGTGAAATGCCCGCACTGTAATGTATCCTTGTCGGTACACAAAGGTGGAAAAATGGTCTGCCACTACTGTGGTTATGAACAGCCGAAGGTGACGGAGTGTCCGGAATGCGGTTCCCGTTATATCGGAGAATTCCGTGCGGGAACCCAGCAGATCGAGGACATGGTGAAAGCAAGATTCCCACAGGCAAGAGTTCTCCGTATGGATATGGACACAACGAAGAAAAAGGATTCCCATGAGCAGATTTTATCTGCCTTTGCGAATGAAGAGGCGGATATTCTTGTGGGAACACAGATGATCGTAAAGGGACATGATTTTCCAAAGGTCACATTAGTCGGTGCACTGGCAGCAGATATGTCACTTTATACAGATGATTATCGTTCCGGTGAGCGAACATTTCAGCTTTTGACACAGGCAGCAGGCCGTGCCGGAAGAGGTGACAGACCTGGTGAGGTCGTGATTCAGACTTACGATCCGGAGCATTATGCAATCGAGGCTTCAGCAGCGCAGGATTATGAAGCATTCTATGAGAAAGAAATCCGTTACCGCAGTCTGATGGGATATCCACCGGTGGAGAACCTGATGGCAGTACTTGCAGCATGTGAAGATGAGGTGCTTTTAGAGAAAGCGTGCAAGTATCTGAAGGAATACATTTTGCGGATCAAAGGTCAGGCACAGCTCGATGTGATCGGTCCGGCAAGTCCGGGAGTGGATAAGATCAAAGATATTTACCGGAGAGTGATTTACGTAAAAGCGCCGGAATACCGAACCTTAGTTGTATTAAAAGACAGGATGGAACAATATATAGAAATTAACTCAGGGTTTCAGAAAATGAGAATCCAATTCGATTTTAACCCGATGAATTTATAGAAAAGAGAGGAAAGAATAATGGCAATCAGAGAAGTAAGAGAGATGGGCGATGATGTTCTTGAAAAACAGTGTAAACCAGTGACGAAGATGACACTTCGTACAAAGATTTTAATTGAAGATATGCTTGATACGATGTATGAGAAGATGGGGGTGGGTCTTGCAGCACCGCAGGTTGGTATTCTCAAACAGATTGTAGTGATTGATGTCGGAGAGGGTCCGATCGTTTTGATCAATCCTGAGATTGTTGAGACATCCGGTGAGCAGACAGGCGAAGAAGGTTGCTTAAGTGTGCCGGGAAAATGGGGAATTGTAACTCGTCCGAATTATGTAAAAGTACGTGCACTTAATGAAAATATGGAGGAGTTTGAGATAGAAGGAGAAGAACTTCTTGCAAGAGCATTCTGTCATGAGATCGATCACCTGGGAGGACACCTCTATGTAGAGAAAGTAGAAGGAGAACTGCATGATTCACCGGCCTACAACGAGGAAGATATGGAATACGAAGTGGAGGAATAATTGATGAGAATAATTTTCATGGGAACACCGGACTTCTCCGTGGGAACACTGGAGGCACTGGTGGAAGCAGGACATGAGGTATGTCTCGTAGTGAGCCAGCCAGATAAACCAAAAGGACGTGGTAAAGAGATGCAGCCAACCCCGGTGAAAGAAGCTGCGATAAAACATGGAATTCCGGTTTACCAGCCGAAGAAGATCCGTGATCCGGAATGTGTGGAAGAACTGAGAAAATACAATGCAGATGTGATGGTTGTCGTTGCATTTGGTCAGATCATCCCGAAAGAAATTCTGGAGATGACACCATACGGATGTATTAATGTACACGCATCTCTACTTCCGAAATACCGTGGTGCCGCGCCAATCCAGTGGTCTATCATTAATGGCGAGGAAGTGACAGGTGTTACAACAATGCAGATGAACGAAGGACTGGATACAGGCGACATGATCCAGAAAGTCGAAGTGCCGATCACAGAAGATGAGACAGGAGAAAGCCTTCATGATAAGCTTGCAGAGGCAGGAGCAAAGCTTTGTGTAGAGACTCTGAAAGCTATTGAAGGTCATACGGCAACTTTCGAGAAGCAGGGAGAAAGCCCGACAGAATATGCCAGAATGCTCGATAAGAAGCTTGGAAATATTGACTGGAATACATCCGCAGTACAGATCGAACGTCTGGTGCGTGGCCTGAATTCCTGGCCAAGTGCTTACACACATTGGGACAAAAAGGTAGTGAAGATCTGGAGAGCAAAAGCAGAGGCTGATGGCACGGTAAAAGCAGAGCCTGGAACAGTGTTGAGTGTAGAGAAAGATTCCTTTACTGTTCAGACAGGGGATGGCGTCTTACGAGTTCTGGAACTTCAGATTCCGGGGAAAAAGAGAATGGATACAGGAGCTTTCTTAAGGGGATACACAATTGAAAGCGGAGTTAAATTCACACAGGAATAAGAGGACTTCTGGAGGGGGACTGTAGATAGATAACAGGAGGTAGTTTTGGTATGTATTATGGATTTTATTATGACTGGACTTATATACTGGTACTGATCGGTGTGGTTCTCAGCCTGCTCGCATCATCCCAGGTGAAAGGAACATTTGCAAAATATTCGAAGATCCGCAGTTATTCAGGGATGACAGGACGAGAAGCGGCAGAACAGATTCTCAGAAGAAATGGAATCTATGATGTGCAGGTGACTCATATCGCGGGAAATCTGACCGATCATTATGATCCGAGAAACAAGACACTGGCACTTTCTGATCCGGTTTATAATTCAACTTCTGTAGCAGCAATCGGAGTTGCGGCACATGAGTGTGGTCATGCAGTACAGCATTTTGAAGGGTATGCACCTTTATCAATCCGTGGGGCACTTGTGCCGGTCGTAAATTTCGGTTCCATGATTTCCTGGCCGTTGATCATTATCGGCCTGTTTATGAATGGCCAGATGTCCAGCTTCCTTATTGATATCGGAATTCTGCTCTTTATGGTAGCTGTGGCATTTCATCTTATAACACTTCCGGTGGAAATCAATGCTTCCAGAAGAGCGGTGAAGGTACTTGGAAATTCAGGAATGCTCCGTGAAGACGAAGTTGGTGGAGTGAAGAAGGTACTTCGGGCAGCAGCAATGACATATGTGGCAAGTGCGGCCGCAATGATTTTACAGCTTTTACGTTTGTTGATCCTGACAAATGGACGAAGAAGGAATGACTGACAGCAGATAGAAAGAAAAAATGCTGTAACTGTTCAGAGCCAACCTCCAAAATGCTATGCATTTCGTCGGTGTGGCGTATCCGCCAAATAAAATTTCAAAAACAGTCTTAAAAATGCAAGCATTTTACAACTGTATTTTAAAATTTTGCTTGGCTCTGAACAGTTACAAAATGCGGAGAATAGGAGATTATTTATGGGAAAGCAGATCAATGAACGCGAGGTCGTTCTTGAGATTTTGATGGAAATAACAGAGAATGGAGCATATAGTCATAAGATTCTTGGCGATGTTCTGTCAAAATATCAATATCTTGAGAAACGTGAGCGTGCATTTATCACCAGAGTTGTGGAAGGTACTCTGGAACATATGATAGAAATTGATTATATTTTGAATCAGATTTCTAAGACAAAGGTTAAGAAGATGAAACCGGTCATCCGTAATCTTCTTCGTAGCAGTGTCTATCAGCTGAAATATATGGATAGCGTACCGGATCATGCGGTGTGCAGCGAGGCAGTAAAGCTTGCGGTTCGAAAAGGATTTTCAGGTCTGCGGGGATATGTGAATGGAGTTCTGAGAAATGTTGTCCGCAAGATGGATGAGATCGAGTATCCAAAAGAAGATGTACAGAGATTGTCTGTGAAATATTCTGTCCCGGAATGGATTCTTTCTTTATGGAAGAAAGAATATGGGGAAGAGATCACAGAGAAGATGGCAGCAGATTTTCAGAAAGAGAAGCCGATTACGATCCGATGTTGTATGAACCGGGTTACACCGGAAGTATTGAAAGAAAAACTGGAAGCAGAAGGAGCGAAAGTAGAAGCACATCCGTATCTTCCTTATGCGTTTTATCTTTCAGATTATGATTATCTGGAAGGTCTGGAAAGTTTTCAGGAAGGACTCTTTGCAGTACAGGATATCAGTTCTATGTTTGTCGGAGAACTGGCAGATCCAAAAGCCGGCGATCATGTAATTGATGTCTGTGCAGCACCGGGAGGAAAATCACTTCATGTGGCAGAGAAGCTTCAGCTGGCAGATGAAGTGGCGGCGAGAGAGAATGGAACAGAAGAAAAGACAGGACGGGTTGAAGCAAGAGATCTGACTGAATATAAGACAGATCTGATTTGGCAGAATATCGACCGTTCCGGACTTGGAAATATTTGTGCTGTATGCAAGGACGCTTCTGTATTTGATGAGTATGATAAGGAAACAGCGGATCTTGTGATTGCAGACCTTCCATGTTCAGGTCTTGGCGTTCTTGGCAAAAAACCAGATCTGAAATATCGCGTACAACCGGAAGATCTTGAAGAACTTGCAGATTTGCAGAGAAAGATTCTGACTTGCGCACAAGCAATCGTCAAGGATGGCGGCACATTGCTGTACAGCACATGTACCGTAAATCCGGGAGAAAACATGGACAATGTACACTGGTTCTTGAAAGAATACCCACAATTTGAACTGGACGATATTACAGAAAATCTTTGCAAGGAGTTACGAAGTGATGTGATCGAGAAGGGATGTATCCAATTCTTCCCGGGAGTTCACGATTGTGACGGATTCTTTATTGCAAGATTAAAGAAAAAAGCATGATTTTCAGGAAATGTGAAAAAATAGAAAAAGCAGACAAACAATGTGAATAACTCACAGAAAAAGCGAAATACAGGAGGAAAACTTTAAGATGAAGAAGGATATCCGTGCTTATGGATATGAAGAATTACAGAAAGAGATGGCGACAATCGGAGAAAAAGCATTTCGTGCAAAACAGATTTATGAATGGCTGCATGTGAAGCTGGTAGATCATTTTGACGAGATGACGAATCTTTCAAAGGCATTGAGGGAAAAACTGGAAGAGAATTATGAGATTCTCCCGGTTGTTATGCTGGAGAGACAGATTTCCCAGATTGACGGTACGAACAAATTCCTGTTCCGTCTCTATGATGGAAATGTAGTCGAAAGTGTTCTTATGAAATATAAGCATGGAAATTCTGTCTGTATTTCCTCCCAGGTCGGTTGCAGGATGGGATGTGCATTCTGTGCATCAACGATCGGAGGTCTGGTGAGAAATCTTTCTCCGTCTGAGATGCTTGGACAGATCTATCAGATTCAGAAGATAAGTGGTGAGAGGGTTTCGAATGTGGTGATCATGGGAACCGGAGAACCGATGGATAATTACGATAATTTCCTGAAGTTTATTCATTTACTTACAGATGAGCATGGATTGAACATCAGTCAGAGAAATGTCACCGTATCAACCTGTGGAATAGTTCCAAAGATGAAAGAACTGGCGAAAGAGCATTTACAGATTACACTTGCACTTTCGCTTCACGGTTCAAATCAGGAAAAACGAAGAAAATTGATGCCGGTTGCAAATAAATATGATATCACAGAAGTACTCGCAGCCTGTGACGAATATTTCAAAGAAACCGGCCGGAGAGTGAGCTTTGAGTACAGTCTTGTACATGGTGTGAATGATACGGATGAAGATGCACAGGAACTGATTCATTTATTAAGGCATAAGAACTGTCATATCAATCTGATACCGGTCAACCCGGTAAAAGAGCGTGATTTTGTTCGTCCAAGCCGGAAAAGTGCTTTGAATTTCAAAAATAAACTTGAAAAAAGCGGAATAAATGTTACTATAAGAAGGGAAATGGGCTCTGATATTGACGGAGCCTGCGGTCAGCTCAGGCGCCGCTACGTAGAAACTGAAGGAGAATAGAAGGTATGAAGACATTTTCAATTACAGATGTTGGAATGGTGCGACAGGTAAATCAGGACTACGTCTTTACGACGGGAAAACCACTGGGTATTCTCCAGAACCTGTTCGTGGTAGCGGATGGTATGGGTGGCCATCAGGCAGGAGATTATGCTTCCAAGTGTACTGTGGAAGTGATGATCAAAGAGATTGCGAAGAGCGAGGGAGAGGATATCGAACTTGTTCTTGTGAAAGCAATCAAGTCTGCCAATCGTGAGATTATCAAAGAAGCATCCGGTGACGAACATCTGAAGGGGATGGGAACAACGGTTGTTGCCGCTACTGTGAAAGAACAGATGCTATATTTCGCCAATGTGGGAGACAGCCGTCTGTATCTGATCAATCAGGGAATCCAACAGCTAAGTAAGGATCATTCTCTTGTAGAAGAGATGGTTCGTCTCGGTGGAATTAAGCCGGAAGAAGCGAAGCATCATCCGGATAAGAATATTATCACAAGAGCGATCGGCGCAAAAGCTGATGTGGATGTGGACTTTTATGAACACCGTCTGAAACGGGGAGACATCATTCTGATGTGTACAGACGGATTAAGTAATATGGTGGAAGATGAAGAACTTTTCCATATTGTGCAGGGAAGCCGGGATATCGTCGAGGCAGGTGAGATGCTGGTGGAAGCAGCAAAAGAGAATGGAGGAACAGATAACATCGGAGTGGTATTGTTTGAGCCATTTGCAGATGAGGTGAGTGTATGATTAAAGAAGGAGTATTTTTAGGGAAACGATACGAGATACTTGGCCGTATCGGTTCTGGCGGAATGGCAGATGTCTATAAAGGCAAGGACCATAAGCTGAATCGTTTTGTTGCGATCAAGGTGTTGAAGAGCACATATCGTTCGGATGAGACGTTTATTAAGAAGTTTTTAAGCGAAGCTCAGGCAGCAGCAGGATTGATGCATCCAAACGTAGTCAATGTCTATGATGTAGGACAGGATCGTGGTCTTTATTATATGGTCATGGAGCTTGTAGAAGGAATTACGCTGAAGGATTACATCGAGAAGAAAGGAAAGCTTTCAGCAAAAGAGACGATCAGTATTTCCATTCAGATGGTGACAGGCATTCAGGCAGCACATAACTGCCATATCATTCACCGGGATATTAAGCCGCAGAATATTATTATTTCCAAAGATGGAAAGGTTAAGGTTACTGATTTCGGAATCGCGCGGGCTACGACATCAACGGCAACGCAGGCAGTAACAACAACGGTGATGGGATCTGTACATTACACATCTCCGGAACAGGCCAGAGGCGGTATTGTAGATGAGAAGAGTGATATCTATTCAGCAGGTATCACGATGTATGAGATGATCACCGGGCATGTTCCATTTGACGGAGATTCGACAGTGACGGTTGCTTTGAAACATCTGAATGAAGTGATCAAGTCTCCTGCAGAAGAAGTACCGGATATTCCGTACAGTCTGGAGTGCATTATTATGAAATGTACACAGAAACTGCCGAATAAACGATATATGAGTTGTGAGGAACTGCTTCAGGATCTGAAGCACTCACTGGTAGATCCGGATGGAGATTTTGTAGTTCTTGATGGTGTGACAAAACGTATGCCGGCAGCATCCCAGGATACAGGACGGACTACGGTTGTTATGTCACAGGATGAACTAAATCGTATGAAGAATCGTCAGAATTATAATGATGATTATGACGACGATTACGAGGATGACTATGACGATGATTATGACGATTACGATGACCGCCGCAGAA
>UMFZ01021823.1_pt1 | contig 11290 bp, 9 predicted proteins | sample 1965141 | NCBI WGS metagenome assembly UMFZ01 (sample SAMEA4836059, study PRJEB28245) | human gut metagenome | biome: gut microbiome; material: fecal sample | place: Denmark | collected 2008
TACTTCTCCGATAGGCGCTGCAATTGTAAGCTCTGCGCGCACTTCTTTTGCCGTCGCGCTCTTATTAATAACGACCAGATGTTTCCCCCGGAAATAATCGATGAAGCCTGCCGCCGGATACACCACAAGAGAAGTACCGCCGATAATCAATGTGTCCGCTTCGCAAATCGCCCGAATACTATGCTCGATCACCCCAGAATCAAGACCTTCTTCATAGAGCACTACATCCGGTTTGATCAAACCGCCACACTCGCACCGCGGTACACCGTCTGCGTTCTTCACATATGAGGCATCATAGAACTTCCCACATTTCCGGCAATAGTTGCGGTGAATACTTCCATGAAGCTCCCATACGTTCTTACTTCCCGCCGCCTGATGAAGTCCGTCAATATTCTGCGTGATCACAGCCTTCAGCTTTCCTTCTGCCTCTAACTGAGCAAGCTTCAGATGCGCAGCATTTGGCTTTGCTTCAAGGAACATCATTTTCTCTTTGTAGAACTCATAAAATGCCTCTGTATTCCGCATAAAAAAGCTGTGACTTACAATCTGTTCCGGCGAATACCGATACTGCTGATGATAGATTCCATCCGCACTTCGAAAATCAGGAATACCGCTCTCCGTTGATACTCCCGCACCGCCAAAGAAGACGATGTTCTCACTGTCATCAATGATTTCCTGTAACCTTGCTGTTTCTGCTTCGTACATCAAGTATCACCTCCTGTTTTCTTCTTTGATCCATCCGATCACATGGGACAGATCCGGCAATTCTGCTGTAATTCCTTCTTTCACTTCTTCCGGCACTTTCATCACATCCGGAATATAGATCACGTAACCGCCGGCTGCTTTCCCAGCCAGAATTCCCGATATGCTGTCTTCAATAACAAGACATTCCTTCGGTTCTCGTCCTATCTTCTTCGCTGCCTCAAGAAAAATATCCGGTTCCGGCTTACTTGCCTTTAACATATCTCCATACATATGTGCAGACAGCACATCATATACCCCTGCCTTCTTTAAAACCATTTCCGCACTGTTTTTACCTGTAGAAGTTGCAACCGCCGCCGGAATCTTCTGTTCTTTTAAAAATTCCAACAACTCTTTCAGCCCTTTTTTCAGAGGCACACCATCTTTTTCGATTATCTCATGATAGATTTTATTCTTGAACATGCAGATCCGGTCGTAATCAAAATCCTCCCCGAATTCTGCTCTTAAAAGCCCTCCGATTGCCTGCGTGCTTTTCCCTCTGCATGCATCCATAAGCTCTGTGGAAATCGTAACGCCCATTTCCCCGGCTGCTTTATGCCACGCAATCGTTAATAAGCGTTCCGTGTCGAACATCGTACCGTCCATATCAAATATTACGCCCTTTACCATGCTCCTGCACCTTTCCTTCCCAGATCTCTTTCCAACACTTCCACGAATTTACGAAGTCCCTCTTCATCTTCACCGTCGAACCTTGCCGGAAGCGGACTGTCAATGTCCAACACTCCTACCACCTCTCCATTGTTATGAATCGGAAGCACGATCTCAGATTCAGACGCGCTGTCACAGGCAATATGCCCCGGAAATTCATGCACATTCTCTACCAGAAGAACTTCGTCCTTTCCCACTGCAGTCCCACATACGCCACGCCCAATCTCAATCTCTGTACAGGCAACCTTCCCTTGAAATGGTCCCAGAATCAGCTTTCCATCTTCGATGAGATAAAATCCTGCCCAGTTAATATCCCCAAGAGTTTCCCACAACAGTGCAGAAGCATTTGCAAGCCCTGAGATTCTATACGGTGTGGCCTTCAGCAGCCCTTCTAACTGTTGATTCATCAATTGATACATTGCCCCTTTATCCATTTCTTTTTTCTCCTATATCCAACCTATTTTCCAAAATTTTTTTCAACCAGACGACAATACTCTTCGTACGCATCCACACCCCGGAACGCCTCCGCGAGTGCCTCCATGATCCCTTTATAATACCAGCCAATGATTTTCTTATCTTTCATTCGGAAACGATTCCATAATTCTTCTCCGTACACCGGATAATCCCGATTAATGTCTCTCATATTGGACAGCTTATCTGCAAGTCCTACCATCTGTACTTCCCTTGGAGCAGTTCGCAGATGTTCAATAGTAGCGCTTTTTCTCTCCATCCATGTACGGGATTTGTCTTCGCTTTCCTGTGCTACAATCGATGCCACCCGCTTAGAAAATTCCTGCGCAAGAATCTCTCTTGTAACATCCTTACAATCTTCAATCGTGTCATGTAACACTGCTGCACTTATAACTTCCTCGTCAGTGGTCATCGTAGACACAATATCGGCTACCTCTACCGGATGAACAATGTATGGACGCTTCGTTCCCTTTCTCAGTTGTCCTTCGTGTGCTTTCGTTGCAAATTCAATGGCTTTGTTGATCATCTTGTCTCCTCCTAATTGTCTTCCATCTCTTCCACAAGCCGTGCCTTCTCTCGTTTGTGGAAAAGAGCGAAAATACATGGAACTACCACTAAAGTTAATATGGTTCCGTAGATCAGTCCTCCGATCGTCACCACAGCCATAGGCTGAACCATATCTGCTCCCATTCCAACTCCCATTGCCAGCGTAAATAGTCCGAGAATGGTAGTAAGCGCTGTCATAATGATCGGACGAAGTCTTGTCTTGCCGGCAGTGACAAGTGCCTCTTTCTTCGGCATGCCTCCCGCCATCAGCTGATTCGTATAATCTATAAACACAATTCCATTATTTACAATAATACCGGACAGCATTACAAAGCCAATCATTGCAATAACACTGACAGACATTCCCGCCATCCAAAGCGCAAGCAGCCCTCCTGTAAATGCCAGAGGTACAGTAAACATAATGATAAACGGAGACCTCAGGGACTGGAACTGCGCTACCATAATCAAATACATAAATACAAGAGCAAGTCCCAGCATTTTGAATAACTCTGTCATTGCGTCATTGATCGTCTCATCTTCACCTGCCATCTTGAGTTCGTATCCTTCCGGCACTTTATATTCATCCAGTTTTTTTCGTATCTCATTACTCACAAGTCCAATGTTATACCCCTCTTTTAGCTCCGCTGTCACAGACATATAACGATTTTGCGCCAGGTGATTGATTGACTGAAGTGTAGTTGTGTCTTCAAAAGAAGCAATCTCAGATAACTTCACTTCTTTCGTTGTTCCATCCTGCTGTTTTGCAGAAATGACCATGTCCTTGATATCTGCCCGACTTAATGTTTCTCTTGCGTCATCTACCACATACACATCATAATCATACGTATCGGTTCCAAGCGTCATTGCCTGCTTCGGCTCTGCCAGCTTCCCATACAGCTCCTGATAAACCTGCGCCACTGTCAGTCCATATTTTGCCGCCTTTTCTTTATCCACAGAAACTCTTAATTCTTCACCATTTTCCTCAGTTCCGTCAGATACGTTCTGAGTCCCTTTCGTATCTGCCACAAGCTTCTTTATATCAGAAGAAATTTCCTGCAGCTTATCCAGGTCTTTTCCCTGAATCTGCACGTTGACACCGGAACTGCCAAGCGCACTCATATCCATATTGGACATATAGATCGTCAACTCTCCGTCAACATCCTTCGTCCGTTTCTCAATCTCCTTCTGTAATTCCTTGTTGGAAAGCTCAGGGTTATCATTGGTAATTGCATAGAAGGACACCTGATTAGTAACCGTCTGTGTCCCCATCAGATCCGAAGTCGATACCAACGCTCCCACATCTTCGATATCTTTGATCCTTCCAACTTCATCCATAACCTTATCGGCTTCTTTTGCAGTATCCTCAAGACTTGTTCCCTTCTCCGTCTCAAGTGTCATACTGATCTGGGTACTCTCCATTGCCGGCATAAATTCTGTCCCCCGGGACATTGCCAGTACAATACTCCCCACAAACAGAATAAGTGCTCCCGCTAAAACCAATCCTTTATGATCCAAAGCTTTTTCTAAAATATTTCCGTATATGCTGCGTATTTTCCCAAAAAAGTTCGTTTCCTTTTCCTTTGTTTCCCGCAACACACCAGCTGACATCATAGGTACGATCGTAAGCGCCGTCAGAAGACTCGCCAGAAGAGAATACGCAATCGTCAGTCCCATATCCACAAATAACTGTCTTGTGATTCCTTTGGTAAATACAATCGGAAGGAACACACATACCGTTGTCAAAGTCGACGCCAGAATTGCACCGCTGACCTGACGTGCTCCCTCTATTGCTGCCTTCTTCGCCGATGCACCTTCTTCATTTCTCATGCGGTAAATATTTTCAATCACCACGATGGAGTTGTCCACCAACATTCCCACACCAAGCGCAAGTCCTGACAAAGAAATAATATTTAGCGTAACTCCTGAGAAATACATTGCTACAATCGCGGCCATAATACTGATTGGAATCGAGCATGCAATCACAAATGTCGGCCGAATACTTTTCAAGAATACAAGCAAGATCAAAATCGCAAGGATTGCACCGTAGATCAGATTGTCAAGTACAGAATCCACGATCATATCAATATACATCCCCTGATCCATCAGATTGACTACTTTGAGATCTTTGTACTCCTTATTTAATTCTTCTAATTTATCCTGCACACGGTGCGATACATCACCGGTCGAATATCCGGTCTGCTTCTGAATACTCAGCATCACACCCGGCTTTCCGTTAATCTTCGCATAAGTTTCATCCGCGTTATTGACCACCTCTACATCTGCCACATCTGAAAGCTTAATCGGGTCTATGCCTTCCATATCAAGAAGAATAAGATTCTTCATCTCATCTACGCTCTCAAATTTATCACCTATACGCACCAGATAATCAATACCTTCTTCATTTACATAACCTGCAGGCATACGGAAATTCTGTGCTCCGAGCATTGCCTCGATAGTCGCCGCAGACAAAATACTGTCCGTATCCAGAGACGCTCCTGCTTCTTTAGATGCCGCTTCCATCTGAGCCTCCTGCACAGCCAGCGCAGTCTGTCCTGCTGCAAGCTGCGCAGCACCTTCTCCCAGCCCGACTGCTGTTTCTAACTGTGCGGATGCAAGCTGACCTCTTGCTTCTGCCAGAGTCATTGCACCATTGTTGACCTGCGTCTGCATATCTTCCAGCTGCTTCTTTCCTGCTGCCATCTGCTCTTTGGCATCCTTAAGACTCTCTTCCTGGGCGATCAGTTTCTCAAGGGCGGCGGTAAGTTCATCCTTCGTAGCCTCGTAAGTATCCATGACAGGCTTTAACTGTTTAATCATTGTCTCAAGCTGCGTCTTCAACGCCTGTTCCTCAGGAGACAACGTTTCTCCGTTTTCTTCTTTTTCTTTTAAAGCCTTCCACTGGGCAACCGCTTGATCATAACTTTCTTTTGTATCTTCCAGTTGTTCTAACTGAGCCTCAGCCGCTTCTCTTCCGGCCTTCACCACCGCAAAGCTCTGATTCAACTGCGTCTCTGACACATTTAACTGAGCCATCTTCTCTGTAATCTCAAGCTGTGCCTGCTTTAATTCTTCGCTTTTTACCGAAATCTGAGCTTCTGCCTGTCCGATACCTGATGAAGCTTGATTTTTACCGGAAGCTAATGCGTTTTTACCACTCTCAACCTGACTCTTCGCTTCATCAAGCGCACGCTCCGCCTCGTCAAGCTGCGCCTGCATTTCTTCCTGAATATCATCGCTTAAGCCATTGATCTTCTCCTTATTCAATGTCACTTCCACGGTCTCTGTAATATTTCCTGTCGCCATGACAGAAGCCACACCTTCTACGCTCTCCACTTCCGGAATTACTTTGTCCTCAATAATCCGGCTTGCCTCCACCGCGTCTTTTCCTTTGGCGCTGACCGCCGTAACAAGTACAGGGAGCATATCGGGATTCAATTTCATAATCATAGGACTTGCAATTTCTTCCGGCCAAAATCCACTGATCTGATCCAGATTTTCCCTCATCTCGATAGTCACAGAATCCATATTGGCGGTCTGTTCGAATTCCAGCATAACCGTAGATGCATTTTCACTGGATACAGACTGAATATTTTTAATATTACTCACCGTAGCCATTGTCTGTTCTACAGGCTTTGTCACGATTTCTTCAACCTCTTCCGGACTTGCGCCGGGATATGTGGTCATAACAATTGCATAGGGAAGATTCATATTGGGCAAAAGATCAACTGTCATATCACGAAAAGACACGATGCCCAGAATAATGATAAGTACGATGCCCACAACAACGGTATAGGGCTTTTTTACACTGAATTTAGATAACATCTGAACGCCTCTCTCAACTTTGCTGTTACTTTAAATATAAATTTTATACGTAAATAATAGCACCTGAATCTTTAAATAGCAACGATTTCAAGTTATAATAATAGAATCAAAATCCGATAGGGAGGAACTTTTATGACAGAAAAAAATGTACTCATTACCGGGGCTTCCAGAGGCATCGGAAGAAGTACGGCAATTCTTTTTGCCCAAAATGGCTATCATGTTTTTTTAAATTGTAATAAATCTGTAGAGGAATTAAAGCAGGTACAGGAGGAAATTGAAAAGCATCATCCAAAAGCGGTAACACTTGTTCCCGGAAATGTCGGAAATCCGTCAGATGTCCGTTCCATCTTTGGCGAAATATACAGCCACTGTGACAGTCTGGATGTTCTTATTAACAACGCCGGAATCGCACATATCGGACTTCTTATGGATCTCACTGACGAAGAATGGCAACAGATTATTGATACTAATCTGTCTTCCGTCTTCTACTGCTGCCGAGAAGCTGTACCGAAAATGGTATCAAAAAAGTCCGGTCGAATCATTAATATCTCTTCCATGTGGGGCACTGTAGGCGCCTCCTGCGAAGCGGCTTATTCCGCTTCCAAATCCGGCATCCATGGTCTCACCCGTGCCCTTGCAAAAGAACTTGCTCCAAGCGGTATCTCCGTCAATGCCATTGCCTGCGGCGTCATTGATACCGTAATGAATGCACAGCTTGATGAAGCCGAGCGTCAGTCACTTGCAGAAGAAATTCCCGCCGGGCGCTTTTGCAGTCCAGAAGAAATTGCAGAGGTCATCTGGCAGACCGTCAATACCCCTGCCTATATGACCGGGCAGATCATCGGTGTAGACGGCGGATATATTTAGCAGCAGAGCATAATAATAGTTAGTAATTACTATATTTTCTTATTCTCTTTAAGATTTCTTAAGAAATTTTCATTTTCTTTAAGGGTTTTAACACATTTTGGACATATTTTCGGATTATACTAAGAGCCAGATAGTTGAAAGACACATCAACTATCTCCCCCTCATAAAGTAAATCATCGGGATGAGCATTTCCCGATGCCACACTTTACTCTCATTCCTTTAAAAAAAATATAGCAACAGAAAACTCCGCTTGGGCACAGCTCAAGCGGAGTTTTCCGGTTTACTTATTCACGTTTGTCCAAACTTCTCGTTCGCTTGACGAAAAGCATTTCACCCCCTTTTGAATATTACTCTGCAAACCGTACTCGATCTATCAGACTTTGTTTTTTAAAATTTGAATTTACAAGATAGGTGATCAAAATCTGGAGAAGTAAAACTACCACGATGAGAATGACTGCCGGAACGACCGGATATTCATAATAGCGCACTCCGAACATTCCTTCTTCTCTCGCCTTTAAGAACAAAGCATATCCTGTCAGACTTCCGACTCCAAGAGATAAGATCAGCGTTCCCACTGTATATACAAGCCCTTCCAATTGAAGCATCCGAACAGTCTGCCGGTCTGACATACCGATTGCCTGTAACATTCCCAGCTCTTTCTTTCGCACATGTACGCTGTTGATCATTGTATTGACCAGATTTAAAATTCCAATAAGTCCAAAGACGCCCAGCATTCCATAGCCCATGTAGGACAACATTCCAATACTTTTTTCCATTTCTTTATAAATACTCCTGTAATCGGACATCTCCAGATACTCTTGATTTGCAATAAGCTCTTCTATTGCTCTTTCTGCTTCCTCGTAATGAGATGATTCAATAAAAATATCAAACTGATCTGTAAGGTCTTGTTCACACATGTCTTGGAGCGCTTTCTCCGGCACAGTCAGACTGTTTCCCAACATACTGTTCGGCGCATCTACAACCGCCACAATCTCAAAACTCTTTGGCAGCAGTTTATCACCGTCTTTCAATTTGACCTCCACAACATCTCCAACTGTCAGATCTGTATAGTGTGTAATATAGCCTTCTCCCAGAATGGCTCCTGTTCCACTCCTTCAATCGATAAAATCTGTTCTTTCAATTCATCTGTCAGCGGATTGTTCTTCTGGATATTCTGAACCTCTCGCTCCGGGTGCAGCTTATCTCCGCTCCAGCTGTTAATGCTGACACATATATCACTTCGTATCTCTTCCTCTGTCATCGTCTTAGGGTTCACACAGCTCAAAAGTGTTGCAACGGTGATGAAGAAAATTCCGGTCATTCCAAGCGCGGCAATGGTAATCGCAGTACGCTTTTTATTTCTTCCGAGATTGGATAACGTAAGTTTACCGATACTAAGTTCCTCGTATCCTTTTCGTTCTTTTTTCTGTTTCTCTTTTTTTCCTGCACGCCTCTTCTTTGGCTTTTCGCCCTGATACCGGATTGCTTCGATAGCAGTGATCCGGCTGGCAATTTTCATTGGACGAAGAAGAGCAAGATAGACTGTTACAAATGCAACTACGGCTGCAAGTACCAGAATCCACGGTTGGATGATAGATACTTTTCCATCTTCAATCAACTGCTTCATTGTCTCTGACAGAATATTTTCTGTGGAAACACCGTGACGCACAACTGCTTTCATAATCTGCACGCCACATACACTCCCCAGAATTAATCCTATAGGAACTGTAATTCCTGCAACTGCAAGCCCTTCACGAAATACGAGCTTTCGAATCTGCTTTCTGGTGGCTCCGATTGCCCGAAGTTTTCCATACTCCTGCACTTTCCCAAGCATAGACACGTAATAAATACTGTAAATTGTAATGACACCCGCAAATACGGTTACAAGAAGGAATCCTGCCAGTCCCATATATATCGCCGGATCTTTATACGTTGCTATGAGCATATCGGAATTTGTAACAATATCCCTCTCTTGAATCCCGTAGTCCTCTCCAAGCTCCTGAATCATCACTTCAATCTCATCGGTTACTTTCCTGTCCACACCGGCGAGCTTCACATATAAGCGATATGCGTGTTGTCCTTTGGAAATGACGGAGTCTGCAAATGCTTTGGACACCATTGCCGAATAGATTCCTTTTTCTTCCGACTCTTTGCTGTCCGGCTGAAAACCAGTGATGGTAAATTCCTGTTCATGAGCAAGAGAGAGACCTCCGTCCTCTGATACTTGATAAGGTACTGTAATGCGGTCACCGATCTCTCCTGTCAGCCCCATTTCTTCAAGGAGCCCTCTGGTCACTACAATCTCATCTTCCTTCTTCGGAAGACGTCCCTTAGTCAAATTGAGTCGGTTCTCCCGACAGACCATCTCATCTGCATACACCATACTGATGATCACATCTTCGTTTTCTGCAATCATATATGCCGGATCTTCCCGAAATCCAATCTCCTTGATTCGGTCATCCTTTGCCATTTTTTCCGCTGTTTCTCCGTCCACATTCCGGTACATTGCATGATAAGTCGGATAGATCTCCTTGATCGCTTCATTCTCTATTACAAAGCCTCCGAAGAGTACCATCGGAACTGCAGTCAGTAAAATCGTAGTCAGTAAAACGGCAATACCAACCAGAACATTCCGGCTTTTATTTCGTCGAAAATTTGCAAGCGCTGTCTTTGTCACAATGTTCATCTAGCTCACCACCTTACCATCTGCAATGACGATCACGCGGTCTGCCATCTGTGCAATTGTTTCATCATGGGTAATCATAACAAGCGTCTGTCCGTATTTGCTGACACAATTTTTCAAAATAGAAATCACTTCCATCTCGGTATGAGAATCCAGATTACCGGTAGGCTCATCAGCCAAAATAATTGCCGGACGGGCTGCAAGTGCGCGTGCGATAGCCACACGCTGCTTCTGTCCGCCGGATAGTTGATTCGGCATAGCATGAAGACGTTCTTCCATTCCGATACTTTTCACTATATCCAAGACAAAATCTTTCTTCACTTTCTTCCCGTCAAGCCCGATCGGAAGCACGATATTTTCCCACACATTTAACGCAGGCATCAAATTACAATCTTGAAAAATAAAACCAATCTTCCTCCTTCGGAATACAGCCAGTTGTTCATCCTTCAAATCGAAAATGTCTCTTCCCTCAATGTAAACTTTCCCACTGTCCGGGCGGTCCAGACCGCCGAGCATATGAAGAAGCGTACTCTTTCCAGAACCGGAACGCCCTACCACTGCAACAAACTCACCGTGCTGTACCTGCATACTGGTGTGGTCGATGGTGCGCACCTGATTTTCTCCTTCTCCATAATATTTCACAAGATCCTCTGTCTCTAAAATTGCTTTCATATCAAAACTCCCTTCTCTTAATTCTGACTCTATCGTACCTCAGGAGTCTTACAATTCCCTTTCAGAGAAGATAACAAAATTGTTATTTTTTGTACCCGCAAGCTTCATTTTCCTTTGGAAGCACCATTTGAAACGTAGTTCCCCAGGCTCCGGATTTTAATACTCTTACATTTCCTCCTTGTTCCTCTAAAATCTTCCTTACCAGATAAAGACCTACGCCGGCACCTTCCAAGCCAGTTCTCTCTGCCTCTTTCCCACGGTAAAACCGTTGAAAGATATTCGTATACTCCTTCTTATCAATCCCCATTCCCTGGTCTTCTACTTCCACGGAGATATAAGATATATATGGCTCTACCAGAATCTTCACCCGAGAACCTTCCGGTGAATATTTCACACTATTTTCGATTACATTGGCAAATGCTTCTGCTGTCCATTTCACATCGCAACATACACTTATATCTTGAAATTCTTCCATCTCTATCTCGATATGCTTTTCATTTGCCTTCAAATAGACGCCATTGACAGCACGGATCAATGTTTCTTTCAGACTTGTATACTCCGGCGCAAGGTGAACCATCCCGCGTTCCAGACGAGACAATTGAAATAATGTCTCTAAAAGGCTATGCAGCTTTTTTACTTCCTTCTGTGCCCGCTCCAAAAATTCTTGTTTTTCTGCCTCGGTTGTCTGTGTGTCCTGCAAAAGTTCCAGACTCATGTGAATTGCTGAGATTGGAGTCTTGATCTGGTGCGAAATATCTGTCACCAATTCATTTGTTCTTTCCTTTTCTTCTACAAGCTGTTCCTTGATGACACTGAACG
>UMFZ01019246.1_pt1 | contig 11146 bp, 11 predicted proteins | sample 1965141 | NCBI WGS metagenome assembly UMFZ01 (sample SAMEA4836059, study PRJEB28245) | human gut metagenome | biome: gut microbiome; material: fecal sample | place: Denmark | collected 2008
ATCTGTTTATAAATCGTGTCCACTTATTTAATATAGATCCAAAGATTTGTTTAGAGAAGCTGGAATCATATTATCAAGGAATAGAAGGCAAATTGGATTATAGTCAATAAAAGAGTCATGATTTAAAAACATAGTTTCTAGAAATGACTAATTTTTTTGCCTATCCCAGAATGTTGCTTTCACTTCGTCTGGTCTTGGATATTCCAAAGAACTACGTGGTTTGCGAGAGTTATATAACCATTTGATACATTGGAAAATGTAGGGGTTATGATAGATACGATAAATACAATTGTTAGTTTTTCTTTTTGAGATATTTAAAGGAAATTTCACAGTGGGTATTCTCAATAAGATAATCGAAAAAGATTGGGCAGAATTCAGTTTATCAAAATAATTTGATAAATTTGATGCAGGCATTGGCATAATAGTCGGAAACCTTTTTGCGGAAATGAATTTTGGTTTTAGCATAGATATTAGTGGAAACTGTATGGAACGCATTAGGTGGCACACTCAACTGATACAGATGTAAATGATATAGATACGATTCGAGATAAGTGTAGTTTTATAAGAGCCAATGAGACTATCATAATCAGCACAAATGTGTAAAATTATTTGTTTGATATTGTGCTGGAACCGAAGTTGATAGATAGCCCTTAATCATTGTTTCCGCATGGTATGAAGATAATAATCACTTTTCTAGAATGAGGTTTTCTTTTTTATACTGAGAAATTTTTTGTGAAGTTCATGAATATGCTGAGTAGTTCGGAGTTCATCATTATTTCAACAAAGAGCTATTATTTGATCCATTTGGAAAGAGTTGTTTAAGAATGTTGTACTTTTAGAGCAGAGAAAGATGTGTTTATCCATTGTGATAGAGTTAAATAAGAGTTTATTTGAAATTTTCATCATAATTTTTTTTAGTCATAATGATATTTCCTCATATAAAAAGACTTTTCCGCTATCTATTGTTTTTTAGTGTCATAAACGCTATAATAAATATATATTTTTGCAAAGGAGATGCGATATGTATGGATATCGGCAATAAAATTAAAGAGATTCGAATCAAAAGTTTATTGAGTCAAGCCGATTTTGCAAAAGAACTCGGTGTATCTTTTTCTACTGTAAACAGATGGGAGAACGGAAAAGCGATTCCAAATTTCAAGGCACTTAAAAAGATAAAGGAATTTTGTGCAAGAAATGAAATTGACTTTAATGTTGATATATACATATCGGAATAAATAATATCGGAGTGACTAAATATGAAGAGATATAAGGTAATAGATTTGTTTGCTGGAGCGGGCGGTTTGAGTTATGGATTCCTACAAACGGGTAGATTTCGTCTTGTTGCTGCGGCGGAGATAAATGAGAATGCGCGGGCTACATATAGAGCCAACATTGCGGATGCAGTTCCTGACTTCGTTTTTATCGATAATGTTGTTGGATGTGATTTTTCCAAACTAAAGTCGGATTTAGAGGGTATTGATGTTGTGATCGGCGGACCACCATGCCAGGGATTTTCCAACGCTAATAGACAGAAGAATCATTTGATTAGTATGAATAACATTTTGGTGAAGGAGTATTTCCGTGCCATCAAGGAGATTTCTCCGCTTGCGTTTGTAATGGAAAATGTAAGCATGCTTCGTTCCGATACGCATAGATTTTACGAATCATATAAAGATAATGATGAAATCAATGCCCTCATTGAATCCGGGCATGACATTCCAAAACGACAGGATTCTGTGGTGGTGGCGAATGGTAGATTTGAAGGTATTGATTACGAGCATATTGCAGAACTTGACATTGATGCAGTGGCATTACCTGTCAAACTGCAACAACTGTTGTTAGTCTTGAATAAAAATAAAAACAACACCCGGAGATTACCCAATTATCTTAATAAGCACAGCATGGAGATATGTAAACAGATTGATGATTACATTTCTGGTATATCTAATGCCGATGTTGCCCATCAGGCTATAATCCAACAGCTTCAAACTATTAGGCAAGGAGTTGTAGCGGCTAATATTGAAATTTGTGCTGATGTATTGGATGAAATTGTTAAAATGCAAAAAATGCTTGCGACTATCCAGGAAATACGGCAAAATGAGCTTATTGGCACATATCGAGTAACAGAATCAGGTACTTTGAATTTTGATGTAAAATCCTATGCGGTAATTGATTATATCAATGCGATTCTTGGAGATAAATATGTACAAGATGGTTGTACTGTAAACGCTGAATGGTATGGAGTTCCCCAAGAAAGAAGACGCTATATAGTAATAGGAATACGTAAAGATGAATTTACAAAGGAAAGTCTGCAGATGCCTACTGAGCCAAATGATATTCCGCTATTGACTGTTGGTGATGCTATTGCAGATTTACGGAGTTATGATGTGGCTTTTGAGCCAACTCACGAAGAAATCCCTTATCAAAGTGATGAACAGATCTCTGAATATGCGGCTATTATGCGGCTTGAAAGTACTGGAGTGAATAATCATATTACAACAAGAACTACTGATGTGGCAATGAAACGCTTTCGAGCCATTCAGCAAGGAAAGAATTTTCATAGCTTAGATTCGACATTAAAGGATACATATTCAAAGCCAGAACGTACCCAGAATACGATTTATTTACGGCTGGACCCTTCAAAGCCGAGTGGCACCGTGGTAAATGTTCGCAAATCCATGTGGATTCATCCTGAACTTGACAGAGCAATAACGGTACGAGAAGCTGCTAGACTTCAGTCCTTCCCTGATAGGTTTAAGTTTGTAGGCTCCAAAGATTCACAATATCAGCAAGTAGGCAATGCTGTACCTCCATTACTCGCCAAAGGAATAGCGATGAAAGTTTTGGAAAATCTTGAATAGTTGTTGTTTTAAAAAATACTCACAGAATACATTGTTGTATTCTGTGAGTATTTTTTGCTGAATCGCAATATATTTTTGAAATATAAATCAATATTATTTTTTATATATTATGATTATTTTAAAAATAATATTGATTTATATATTGCAGAGTGATACAATGGATTTAACAAAAATTTTTTGGAGGTGTAATATATGGAGAATACACAAGAGTCTAAGCGCGAAAAGTTCGTTCGTCTGGCCGAGGCACGTACTAATAAAATTATCGATATGATTCAATTACTTGGAAATTGTTCGAATCAAAGTCAATATGAGTACACTCAAAAAGATGTAAATAAAATTTTCAATGCCATTCAAGTTGAATTGGATGCCGCTAAAAAGAGATATAGCAAACAAGATAGCCAAAAAGGGAGTAAATTTAAGTTGGATTAAGGAGGATAGTGTCATGTTTGCTTGGAAAGATAAATATAAGCTTATTTTTTCTGATTTAGGAGCGTCCGACAAAGTAGGAGTTAATGATGTAGGAATTGGCGTCTTTAAAAAGAAACCATATATTGGTTTGACAAAGGAGATTCTTCAAAACTCTACTGATGCGCCAGATCCGTCTTTGCCTAAGGGTACCCCTGTTAAGGTACGTTTTGAACTTATATATATCGATAGAGATGACATACCGGATGTAGAAAGATTGAATGAGGTAATACATAAATGTTATGAGTATTATTCCAACGGCGATGATGGTGCCAAGTTGAAACGGATACAAGATGCAGCAGAACGATATCTGAGTTGCTCTGGAAAAGTTCCAGTTTTAAAAATAAGTGACTATAACACAACAGGTCTTTGTGGTGTGCTTGCAGAAAAAGGTAGTAACTGGAGTGGACTTGTAAGAGAGCGTAGTGCTACCAATAAAACAAGCAGTTCCAGTGGTGCCTTTGGTGTAGGTAAATTTGCTCCCTATACATTTTCCTCTTTACGAACAGTCTTTTACTCCACTAAAACCATCGAAGGTGAAATTGCGTTTCAGGGCAAGTCATTGCTTACAACTTTTAAGGAAAATAACACCTTAAAGCATAATATTGGTTTATTTGCAGATACTACTAGCCATAATTTTAATGCTGTATTGTCTATTGAAGATATTGCACCTGTATTTCGCAGAGAGAAATGCGGTACAGACATCTTTGTTCTTGGTTTTGAAAAAGAGTCTGACTGGATGGAACAATCTGCAATTAGCGTTATTGAGTATTTTTTTTATTCCATTTTCAAAGGTAACCTGGAAGTTGAAGTTGCGGAGGGGGATAAGCTTATAAGTATCAATCAAGGGAATCTTGGTGCAATGATTGCATCATTCAAAGATTACTGCGATACATACATGAAAGACGATGTGACATTTCAGTTTACCGCTCCGCTGTACTGGGATTTGCTGACTGGTCCTCACAAAGTTATTAAAGAACCCTTTGTTTATAATGGCAAGAATATGGGAGGGTATGAATTGTACCTGCTAACAGGTGACAATGTTATTGAGAAAAAAGTGCTTGAAATGCGCCAGGCAGGCATGAAAATCAGAGAAGATACTGGATTTAGAATTCAGATGAATTTTACAGGTATTTTTATTGCCACGGGCTTCGGGGCTTCTTCAGATGAGCCAAAGGACAATATTAGCAGTTTCCTCAGAAAGTGTGAAAATCAAGCCCATGATGATTGGGCTGCAGATGAATATCCTGAAGAGAAAGAAACAGCACGGGGCATTATCAATAAAATTCATAAGATTATTCTCGAAGCAGTCAAGGCTGAAATGCCTGTTTTTGGCGAAGAATCTGTTGATGCTTTTGGACTAAGTGAATTTTTGCCCAATGAAGAATCGGATGACGACAGAAAAGAAGAGAAAGCATTCGCTGACTTTAGACCACTTTCGTTTGAAATTCAAAGCGTAAAAACTGGAAAACATAGACGCCAAGCTGATATCAGCATGAAAAAGAATGGCGGTTCCAAGCATACGAAAAAAAAGAAAGGAGAGGATAAAGATAAAAATAAAGAAAAGAAGCATCGCGATAATAAGCGAGGTACTGGTACGAACAAAGTTTCTGAAGTTTTTATTTCAAAAGTCAAAACGCCGCTTGATATCATATCCGGAGAATATCAAGTGTCTTTCGTTTCTGAGGAAACAGTTGATAACTTAATGCTTGGAATCAAAATTGGTAGCGATGATGATAACCTTTCTCGTGCGGAGATTTCTAGTGCAATGCTTGATGATGAAGCATTGGGTATAAAGAATGGTATGATTGAGGTTGGTCCTGTAGGTAAAGGGGATAAAAAAATTTTGCGCGTAAAACTGTTGGAGACGGGCAGGAAAACATTGGAGGTGAGGGCTTTTGCTAAACGCTAATATCAATTATCCATACCCCGTTATACGAGAGTATGTGGAAGACTACCAAACTACGGTTTTTAAGGGCGCTCTCGTAGTTAATTTGCAACCAGATGGATATTTAGTACGCCCAAATTTTGAAATCCAAAATAGTGGTATTAATGATCTCATTACAGAAGGAAAAATGACATATGCACTTGAAGTTCAGTCCCCAGCTACATGGTTTAGGAAACTTTTCTTGATTAATGAAAATAACCCTATTCGTCTCGATCCGGCATTTTTACATGAACGGGTAGAACTTACACCATGTATAGTTGCAACAATGCACATTTCTGGATTTTCAAACAAAGATTTTGCAACTGAATATAGTGGAATGTCTTTTGATATCAATGCTGGTGACATCATTGCAATCGGTGAAAAAAGAATCTTTGATGCATTGTATCAAAATGATATTATTAAAAATGGTTCTTCGATAGTCAATATTGTTGGGAGTGACAGTGCAAAAGAGGTCATCTGCGATTTCACGGGTAGCGTAATTAAAATCATATTACCAGCTGAACAATATGAGGATTATATAGAGTGTGGATATCTCAAGACAAAATATAAAACTTTGAATGCTATATTAACCATTCCGGTACTGGTTGAAGCTATTGGTATTATCGCCAGTGATGAGAACAATCCTGAGCAAACAAGTGGTTTTGAGACAAAGGCGTGGTATAAGACAATTGTGGTCAACCTCAAAAGAGTTGCCGAAAACAACGAGGCTAAATATCGACAGATGTTGGGAAAACCATTTGCATCTGCAGAGTTACTTTTAGGAAATAACTATGTATTTGCTCTGAATTTTGTAAAAAATGTTGATTAAGGAGGATCTTATGAAAGTATTTTATATGAAGCAAAAAGCGCTAGATTCTCTACAGGCGGATATAGCCGATAATTTTGAAAAATATCGGTCAGAATCGTTGTGGATTGATCAGTATTTCATGGACAAAGATATGCCGAACTATTATTTTGACACAGGTATTGATGTTGATGACTATAAACTGGTTCTCGGAGGTCCTGAAACGGATTTTCAAAACGCAAAAATAGTTTTTGAAGCATTTAAAGATAAGCTAAATTCAGTACAGGCAAGCGATTTGAGATTGTGGGCTTATCTGACCCATGTTCAGCATTGGGATTATATGTTTTCACGTTGGAAAATTGACGCTTCAGGTGAGGAAGATGATGAGGAACAGAACAACGGGGGAAAGTTACCTCGTGAAAAAATGATTGGGCGAATAAAAACACGATACTTCTTTGGTGCATCAAGAGGCAAAGCTTTTGTGCGGCAAGGTATTGCTCGACTATATTGGGGTGCGTATTTAACATATGATGATACTAGCGATGATCCTTATGAATATACGGAATTCTTTTTTAATAAGCAGGATATATTTACCTCAATCACAGAGCGTTCCTATTCTCGAAATAAAGTACTGATTTTGGCTGCATTGAAGGAATTGAAAAAGTATCCTGATCTATCTCGCAAAGATATTCGACTTTTTTTAGCCAAACTCAATCAGGCTGGTGCAATTACAGTTTTGGATTTTCTGAATTCGGTACAGGCAGAGCAGCTATGCGAAAAGTTAATGGACGAGTGCCTTGTGTAAAAGAAGGTAGCACCTTTAAAGCGTATAATACCATCAATGGGAAACCTTATGGTTCTATCTTCAAGATTGTCAATGGGAAGGCTACGGTTTTAGGCAAACCTTTTATTGTTAAACCGCAATCTCTTCTTGGAAAAAAAAGAGGGCGCCCCAATTACCATTTCTGGGCAATTGTATGTAATTAAGGAAATACAATAATTTTGTTTTGGAGAATTTTGTGCTTATATTAGTACAGAATCCACTTTCTATTTTTGTTAATACTTTGTTATCATGACAATCTACATCTTCTACAGCATAGTGTCATGTTGTAAAGAGGTGCCATATATAACAAACAGTATGTGTGAGAACTGTGATATGGAAATATTAATCTGCACGAATAAAGATTTGAAAAGAGCAAAGAAATAAAGGAACTGCCCAATCTTATGGGGCATAACCGGGGATTAATTCAACGAGCTATGGTGGAGGAGTAATTTTAAATGCCTGAAAAAATATGACAATTGCACGAATGAGATGCATTGTATTATGGAGCGAGAATTTTTCAGGCAGTGTGAAATTTTTTCTGTAAGTATGTAACTGAAAGGTTCTGCTATAATAAAATCCAAATTATAGGGGGACCTTTTATTACGACAAAAGAGAAAAAACTGTATGTCAGGTGCAAATGATAGAAGGAAAGCGCAATATTGTTCATCACATTCTGGAAGAATACAATATTCAGACAGCGGAAGATATTCAAGATGTTCTATAAAATATCCTTGGTGGAACCGTCAAGATTTTTGTCCGAGATAACGGTGTAATCGGAAAATTGTCGGCACATGCGATTCTTGGAATCAATATATCAGGCAAAAAAGAAGAGATTACGGTTTAGGTCGGTGATAACAAAAGTTCTAAAATACTGCCTGCCTTGAGTGAACTGAAAAACAGAGGAGTAAAAGTGTTCTGCCCCTTTGTACCGATAATCTATTTGGAATCGGTTACCATCTTTCGAAAAAACAGAATATCAATGCTACATTTACATCGGATAAGAACACCTTGAAGTATGTTCCAGATAAAGACAGGAACAGATCTGAAGATGATTATCGGGCACCGGATGAAAAGAAAGATTTGGTAGTTCTTGAATAGGTGACTGAATTTGGACACCTCAATATCCGAATTCTATGAAACGCTGGAAGGATAACTGAGAGGCTATTTCGTCGATTTTCAAGTTTTTAGCAACTGTCCGAAATAGCATATACACGACCCATGACAAAGAATCCTTGAATTCCACATATCGGAGATTAAATCAGCAAAGAAGCGTATTTCCAAGTGAAATCGCCTTGCTGAGGGCATTATATTTCTCCACTTTTGAAGCAACAAAAAGATGGACAGCTACCATCCGGAACTAGGCGCAAGTCTATGGTGAACTGAGTATTATGTACGAAGACAGCCTTCCAGAATAAATCAATATCTCGGTTAGCACTTTGCTTCGCTGTCCCTATTTCTTTGGGGTACTTGGTTAAAACAGGTGGAAAAACCGCCTGTTATTGACATGCTATCCTTTGGATGTTATATATAAAACAAAGATGGAATACCCAATTTTTCAGCATTCCACCAAATCTTAGCATAGAAGAATCCTATTTATAGACTTTTTTATATACTTACTTCTGTCTACTCAGAGTATGGAATAATAATCTTCTTACATACTCTGCATACATAAGCCACTGGAAACTGCACATCTCCATCAGAAACAATATCTGGAGGCAATAGAATAGCTCTGCTCTTATTCATTGATTTTTCTGTAAACAGGGCGGGCATTTTTTCACCGTCAGGCAAGAAAAAATTACCACCTCTGCTGATCAATTTTCCTTTTTCCAATTCGCCAACGCAATAGGGACATTTTTCAGCGCACATAGTTTCGCCTCCTTGAAAAATATATTGTAAAATACATTTGTGATAACACTTGTCTAAGAGTAGGGAGAACTCCTAAACTAAAATAAAGGGGTTCTCCTTTGTTTTCTATCAGCGTATGAAGTGGTTCTCTAGAACATATCATACTCGATTTTTCTGCACCCACAGTATCATTCAGCTTCCTGTTCCAACATTTGCAAAGAATCAACGATATTTTTCAACGCCTTTTCCGCTGTATGCTGTTTAATCAGTCCTTCTTTGGCATAGGCAGCAAGGTAGAGCGTTTGATTCTCCATCATTGCCACAACAAGGGCAGGATTCATATTTGCAAATCCAGAACCGACAACAGCAGTACATACTTGATTTTCCTCATCAAATTGCAGTATATTTCCGATGGCATTCAGCAGTTGGCTAACTAGCAGAAAATCTCCATTTTCAATATTCATACGAACTGCTTCGGTAGGCAATTTAGAATGGATTTTTCGGAGCAAAAAACTGTTTCCACTAACAAGATTTGCGCAGTCGGATAATGCGTCACATAATATGGTATTGATTTTTTCCTTTGCATCCATGGGATTCACCTCGTTATTTTCATAGGGAAGTATCTATGAAAAGTATATCATTGCAGGGAATGACCGTCCATATATTCGAATTGAAAATATGTCTTTCTGGTTTCTTCAAGTCCCCACTAGGGTGTATTGGTTTCACCACCTTGTTTCCCGCATTCACCTCCCTTGTTTCATTCATTCACCCAAACTATATTTAAAGAACTATACCCATGTATCTATACTCCATCTATCATATTTTGGGTGGAACTGCCGTTGCCAGAAGCAGCTGTTCGTTCCGAAGATATTCCAGAAACATAGTTTTTAAATAAGCTTTCATATTTTTTACTCCAGAATAATTCTGACCAGCTGTATGATGTAAAAATCCAATAATATCCAGACTGCTGACTTTGTTCAGCAGTTTTCTGTCTTCAGGGAAAGAAGTATCATAAAGTTCAGGGATACACTGGCAAAGAAAATCCACCATATATAGCTGATCTGGCATATGTTCCGCAAAGTAATTATATTCAATTCTATTTTTAACATCTTCCAACCGTTCTGTATAACCCCAATATGGTTCTCCATCAGAAGAAAAATCTGGTTTTTCCGGTGGAGAAGGGGACTCCGATTTTGCGTGGCTAGGGTAAAGGTGTTGTTTTTCCGGTGACAGGATAAGAAAATACAAATTGCTGCGATGTCCGCCTCTTTTTGTCCGTTGTTCCATTTTCTGCATCCAGCCTTTTTCACACAGTGAAGCGATGCATTGTATCGCAGTCTTTTTGGAACAGCCAACTTTCTCTGCTATGGTGTTATAAGAAGGGTAGCAGGAACGAGTATTATTATCGGAAAAAGCGCACAAAACGCAGTAAACTAATTTTTCAAGAGCAGTCAATTCCGGGGAAAAGAGGACGTCTTTTTCCACCATAGCAAAAGGTCGTGTTAATTTCATAAACATTCCTCCAGACAGAAAAAGACCACACAGAGAGAAACTTTTCTCTTTCTGTGTGGTCTTTTGACCTAAGACAGATGATATAAACAATGATATTTGCTAACAAAATGCTAACAAACCAACACAAAACCTGCTTTTTTCTCTGGCTGGAGAAAATGCTGAATTTTTGCTGTTCTCTGCCGTGAAACCCAGTGTTTTCAAGGATTTGCGCCATCACTTGTTAACACAAACAAGCACCCAAAAACACTGGAAAACCCTCACCCCGAAAGACTCGAAATCACTTAAGGGGTAAAACTACCAATGGATTGAAATTTTAAATAACAAGAAAATTTTATCATAAAAAATATATAGAAGTCTAACAAGTTCCTTTTAATATAGCTTAGGAATAAAAGCATGATGAGTCCTTAAACGCTCAGAAAATCCACTTTGTGTGTAAGATCATTTATCGCATTGAGAAAAATGGATGAATAAAATACTTTTGTATATAAAACCTCCTAATATACTTTTGTAATGAAGGTTTGGAGAATGCATTACTAAAATAGGGGTTTTTGATATGAAAAATATAATGCATTTTAAATATAGATGCCAATTTCATATAGTACTTGCACCTGTGATATATAAAGAATTAAGAGCGGATATAGGACAAATTATTAGAAAATTATGCGATGAAAAGATAGTTGAAATTATTGAAGTACAAACATGCCCGGGTCATATCCATATGTTAGTTTGTATACCACTATATCTGAGTGTGGCGCAGTTTATAGGGTTTCTCAAAAAAAGAGTACATTGATGATATCTGATAGACACGCGAACTTAAAGTATAAATATGGAAAGAAATTTCTGTGCAATAGGATATTTTGTGGATACTGGACTATAGTCAATAAAAAAGACACGATTTTTAAATATAT
>UMFZ01025632.1_pt1 | contig 11088 bp, 10 predicted proteins | sample 1965141 | NCBI WGS metagenome assembly UMFZ01 (sample SAMEA4836059, study PRJEB28245) | human gut metagenome | biome: gut microbiome; material: fecal sample | place: Denmark | collected 2008
TGATTTGGTCCGGATTGTGGCTGATGTTTCTGCCGGTGAGAGGAATATTCTGGTCATTTACTGCATGGGTGCGCAGGAGGAGTTGATTTTTTTCGACGATTATGCTAAAATCAGAAAGTTGCAGTGACATCGAGTGTTCGAGACCTTCCACTCGTAAAACAAAACTAAAGGAGAAATGAAAAATGAGAAACAAAAAAGTATTACTTATCGTGCAGGCTGCACTTATCGCAGCTATCTATGTTGTACTGACTTATTTTATCAGTGCATTCAATCTTGCTTCCGGCGCAATTCAGGTCAGGATTTCCGAGGCACTTACCATTTTACCGGTATTTACACCGGCAGCTATTCCGGGACTTTTTATAGGATGCCTGCTCAGCAATCTGCTCACCGGCTGCATGCCGCTTGATGTTGTGTTTGGCAGTCTTGCGACACTGATCGGGGCATGTGGAACTTATGCGTTAAGAAAGCACAAATGGCTGGCTCCGTTACCACCGATCGTGGCAAATACGATCATTGTACCGTTTGTTCTGGCATATGTGTACATGGCAGAGGGGACGATCCCATTCTTTATGCTGACTGTCGGAATCGGCGAAGTGATTTCCTGCTATGTGTTAGGTATGATCTTGTATAAAGTGTTAAATAATTACCGCAGTGTGATCTTTAAAAACGAAGATTAGTGAGGGCAGAAAAGGAGTACTGATTATAAGTGCAGCTTGTGATCAGTACTCTTTTTTGTCAATTTTGATGAAACTTCTTCTGACATTTGTGCAAAAGTGTACAAAAGAAACCGGAATTTTGAAAGAATTTTGTGAAAGAAGTTTCGCAAAAACAAAAAATATCAATTTTGAAGGAAAGTAGATTCAGTATCGGGTAAAATCGTTGAAAAAACCGGAAATTCGGGGTATAAAATTTATATCACAGAGGATCCCAAAGGTGATGTGAAAGGAGTAAGAGAATGGAAGCGCAGTTTGAGAATTTGCGAAGCAAGCTGATTGTATCGTGTCAGGCACTAGAAGATGAACCTTTACATTCATCATTTATTATGGGGCGGATGGCCAAAGCCGCATATGAGGGTGGAGCAGCAGGAATTCGGGCAAATACGGTAGAAGATATTCTTGAGATAAGAAAGAATGTTTCACTTCCAATCATCGGTATTATCAAGGAGGTGTATGACAATTCAGAAGTATATATTACGCCGACCTTAAAAGAGGTAGATGCATTGATGGAGATAAAACCAGAAATTATTGCAGTGGATGCAACAAAGCGCATCAGACCAGATGGAACTTATCTGAAAGAATTTTTTGAAAAAGTGAAAGAAAAATATCCGGATCAAAAATTTATGGCAGACTGTTCAACGGTGGAGGAAGCATTATTTGCAGATGAAATTGGATTTGATTTTATTGGAACAACACTTGTGGGATATACGCCGTACAGCGTAAATGACAAAATTGAACAGAATGATTTTGAAATTATACGCAAGATATTAAAACAGGTACATCATCCGGTAATTGCTGAGGGAAATATCGATGTGCCGCAGAAAGCCAGACGAGTGGTTGAACTTGGATGTTATAGTGTCGTTGTGGGTGGGGCGATTACAAGACCACAGCTCATCACGAAAAAGTTTACAAATGCACTGATTGAAGGAGGAGAATAGGTATGCAGACGTTACAGGTAATAGTAATTTTGGCAATCTTCTTAGCGGGAGTTGCTCTTATGATGACAAAAAAGATGCCAGCGATTTTAGCACTTCCATGTATGGGAATTTTAATCGCAGTAGTAGCAGGAGTTCCATTTATATCAAGTGATGCAGAGACACAGAGTATTACTTCTTATGTAATTGCAGGTGGAGCATCCCGTCTTGCAAGCACCATTATTGTTACCGTATTTGGTGCAATTTTTGCAAAGGTAATTCAGAAAGAGGGAATTTCAGATGCCATTATCCGTAAGGCAGCAGAGCTGGCAGGGGATAAGCCGGTTATGATCGCTTTGGCACTGACTGCTGCAACGGCACTGATCTTTACTGCTATGAGTGGTGCAGGTCCTGTTATTATGGTCGCTCAGATTGCAATTCCGCTGTTACTGTCTGCGGGAATTGAGCCGATCGTGGCAGCAAGTCTCGTACTTTTTGGATTAAACATTGGACTTCTTTTTAATGTATCGCAGTACCAGATTTATGTAGATACCATTGGAATGGATATGGAGGTTATTAAAACATCTTCCATCGTGATGGGACTGATCTGTGTGGTTGTGACGGTTGCATATATTTTAATCAATGTAAATAAAAAGACAGTCAGAAGTACATGGGCAATGAATGCTGGAACCAACTCTAAAAAGGTTAATCCGGTTGCCATGCTGATGCCGCTTCTTCCTATCGTACTGGTATTTTTCTTTAAGTGGAATGCGGAGACAAGCTTGGTGGTAGCAATTATTGTAACAGCATTAATTACGAATCCGTCTTCAAGTATTCAGGTTCTTTCAAGCTCCATGGTAGAGGGAATTAAGGATGTGGCAGGAGTCATCGGTCTGATGATTGGTATTGGAATTCTTTTAAATGGAGTGGCAGCACAGAAAACATCTGCTCTGATGCAACCAATCATTAGTGTGATTCTTCCATCAAACCCGATTATGTACATTGTAATTTTTACAGTTCTTTCTCCACTGGCTCTGTATCGTGGACCGTTAAATATGTACGGTCTTGGCTCTGGCCTCGCAAATATTTTTCTGACAGCAGGAAAACTGAGTGCACCAGCAGTTGGTATGGCACTTCGTAGTACCAGCGTGGTACAGTGTGTATCAGACCCGACAAACACACAGAATGTTATCGTAGCAGATTATGCAAAAGTCGATGTTAATGATATTTTGAAATCAACACTTCCATACACCATGGTAATGGCACTTGGAATCTTGATTTACGCAGCAGTAGCATTATTCTAAACAGTAAGGATCATTCAAGGAGGGTATGTTTCACATATGGATAACAGAAAGGTAAGAATCGGAATCGATGTCGGAGGAACATTTACGGATGCCGTAGTCGTAGATAATGAGACCTATGAGGTCATTGCAAAAGAAAAAGTGCCGACGACACATCATGCCGAGCGCGGTGTGGCGCAGGGAATCATTGAGGCGATCAATACGGTACTCACAAAAAATGGAATTTCTCCGGATAATGTTATATTTATCGCACATGGAACCACACAGGCAACCAATGCCCTGTTAGAGGGAGATGTGGCACGTGTTGGTATTGTTGGCATGGGAAGTGGTATGGAGGCAGAACGTTCCCGCAAGGAGACGACAGTCGGAAATATCGAGCTGGCACCGGGAAAATATTTATATACAGAGCATGAATTTATAGATGCAGCCTCACTTACCGATGAGGCTGTAAAAGAGGCAATCGATGCACTGAAACTGAAAAATGTGGAGGTGATCGTGGCTTCGGAGAGTTACTCTGTTGATAATCCGGAAAATGAGCAGAAAGTTATTGACCTGGCGGTAAAAGAAGGACTGGTCGCTACAGGTGGACATGAGATCTCCCAGCTTTACGGACTGCAGGCGAGGACGAGAACAGCAGCAGTCAATGCGGCATTGATCCCCAAAATGATGGAGACTGCCAACATGACGGAAAATGCGGTAAAAGATTCCGGTATTAAAAAACCGCTGATGATCATGCGCTGTGACGGCGGCGTCATGAGTATCGATGAGGTGCGGAAGAGACCGATTCTTACGATGCTATCCGGCCTGGCAGCAGGTGTGGCAGGAGCACTGATGTATGAAAAACTGACAGATGGCATTTTCCTTGAGGCAGGAGGAACATCGACCGATATTTCAGCGATCAAAGATGGCAAGGTTATGATTAAAAATGCACAGATCGGGGGAAGAAAGTTATATCTGACTTCTTTGGATGTGCGTACACTTGGAATTGCCGGAGGTAGTATGATCGTGGTGCGTGGAGGTAAGATCGTAGATGTCGGACCAAGATCTGCACATATCGCAGAGAAAGAGTATGAGGTCTTTACTGACACCGATAAGATGAAGAATCCAAAGATAGAGCTGATCGCACCGCGCGAGGACGATACATCGGATTATGCGGTCGTTGCCTGTGCAAATGGCGAGAGCTATGCGCTTACACTGGCAGGTGCCGCAAATATTCTGGGTTATGTGCCGGCGGATGACTATGCTGCCGGAAATGTGGAATCAGCGAAGATCGCATGGGGTGCATTGGCATCTATGACGGGGAGCACGGTGGAAGAACTGTGCCGTCAGGCAATGGATATTGCGATGACGAAAGTTGGCGAGATTGTAAAACAACTGATTGCAGATTATAATCTGAATCCGAACCTGATCTGTCTGGTCGGTGGTGGTGGTTCGGCGTCAGTTGTCGTACCATATTTGGGAGAAAAAATGGGAATCCGGCATAAGATTGCGGAAAATGCACCGTACATTTCTACGATCGGTGTCTCTCTGGCACTTGTGCGTGAGCAGATGGAGCGAAATGTTGCAAACCCTACGGATGAGGATATCCGTAAAATCCGCCATGATATTATGGAAGTGATCACCAGGGCAGGCGCAGATGCAGCAACGGTTGATATTTCGATTGAGATAGACAGCCAGAAAAATATTTTAAGAGCGATCGCAACAGGAGCGACAGAGCTGCGTACCAAGGACCGCAATGCAAAGACCATCTCGGAGGAAGAACAGAAGCAGATTTTAGCGGATGCCGAGAAGACAACGACAGATATGGTTGAGCAGGTAGCAGCGGCAGGAAGATGGCATGCGTACTATGTAAATGTGGCAAAAGGCGGCTTTCTAGGATTATTTAAATCAAAGAAAAAACTGGTGCGCATGATCGATGAGGAAGGCGTTATACGTCTTCAGAAAAATATTGCAAAAATTGGAGTATTTCACAAAGATCAGATTGGAACAGATTTCATGGAATTTGTGGACGGTATGACACAGTATACGGACGCTGGTGCGACATTGCCGAAAACGTACTTATTTTTTGGTCAGAAAATGAGTGATTTAAGCGGTGTCTTAAACAAAGAGCAGCTGCTCGGTCTAGCTGAGATGGAACTGGAATTTGTTGAGGATGATCAGGAAATTATTGCAGTCGCTGCAAAGGATTGAGACAATGTATGATCTTAAATCAATAACAGAAGAACAATATGCGATGATGGAACTGATGAATGACCGGCTGGCACACTGTATCCCGAAGGAGAAATGCAGGGATTATGTGACGGAAGCGATCGCATGCGGACAGGAGGCATTTGAGCAGTATAAAGATGCGGATATTATGGCAATACTAGTGAATTCCGGTGTTGCCATTCTGCAGGATGAACGGGAATTTTCACATCATGGGCAAAACTATGAGGTATGGGCGCAGATCACCTGTGGCGGGAAAAAAAAAAGATTGAACTTTTTATGCCGGATCTGCGCAGAAAGCAACAGATTCTGAAGGAAAACGGAGTGGAGACAGGGGAACAGTGGCTCATAAAGCTGCATCTTGCGCATGAGTTTTATCATTTTCTGGAATTTACAACGCTTGGGAAAGTCGGTATGCGGCTTGATCCTGTGCAGAAAAAGACGATTTTTGGTACGGTGCAAAGACCGCTTACAACAGTCAGCGAGATCGCTGCACACAGTTTTGCGGGAAGATATATGAAGAGTGAGATTCTTCCACAGATGACAGATTATATGGTAATGCTGTCGGAAGGCATATTGCCGGAAGAGACATTGCGGGAACGGATGCAGGAAGCAGAAGAACGATTACGGAAAAATGAGGGTGGAAAACAGAATGTATCAATGGGATAAAATAAAGGTGATTGGAAACTACGACACGGTTGTAGTTGGCGGTGGCACTGCCGGGGCGGCAGCGGGAATCCGTGCGGCAAAAGAAGGAAACAGGGTTTTGATCGTGGAAAAAAGCCTTGCACTTGGCGGGGCGGCTGTCAATGCGCTGGTGAATCCGATGATGGAGTCTTTTGTTGAACATGGAGAGATATTTCATGAGATTGAGAGACGCCTGAAAGAAAAAGGGGTCACTACCAGAGATGGCATTATGGAATATGTACATTCCACAGCAGAGGCAAAAGCACTTGTGTTAGAGGAGATGTTTCTGGAATATGGAGGCGGGATATTATATGATGCAGTGCTGACCGACTGTCAGGTAAAAGATCAGAAAATTGAAAAGATTTTTGTGACGACTGAGGAAGGTGTATATGCGATAGAGGCAGAACAATTTGTTGACGCCACCGGGGATGCGGTTCTTTCAAGAATGGCGGGAGTAGCATATACCGCCGGGGATGAGAACGGAAATAACCAGATGACATCGCTGCGTTTTGAGATGGGTGGCATTGATGTCGAAAAATACCGGGCATACTGTTTGTCTTTAAATGATGAATTTTCTCCGCTGGTAAAAGGATACTTTTTTGAATCTGCAATGGTGCGGAATAAGAATTTTAAACTTGAACCGGTTTTTCGAAAAGGGGTGGAACTTGGATATCTGAAAGAGGAAGATCTCGTTTACTACCAGTGTTTTTCCATTCCAGATCAGCCGGGTTGTATGACATTTAACTGTCCGCATATCAGTAGTATGAAGAAGAATACCGATGTGTGGGCAAGGAGCAGAGCTGTAACGGAGGGACATCAGATGATCTTCCGGCTGGTTTCATTTTTAAAGGCATGTATGCCGGGATTTGAACATGCATATCTGATCCGGGAAGCTTCAGCACTCGGTGTCCGGGAATCCTACCGTATTGTTGGAAAATATGTGCTGAATGAAGACGATTACATAAAGAGAGCCAGATTCGAAGATGCGGTGGCAAAAGGAGACTGGTACATTGATGTTCACTCTGCAACCAAGGGACTTGTCCATATGGAGAAGTATCGGAGGGGAGAATATTATGAGATCCCATACCGGTGTCTCATCAATGAGCAGGTCGATAATCTGTTAACAATCGGCAGATGTATTTCTACTACGTTTCTGGCGCAGGCGAGCATTCGTATCCAGCCGACGGTGATCGATATGGGAGATGCGGCAGGAAAAGCGTGTGCAGCCGCACATACAAAGCAGGTTGCACTGAGTAAGTTTGATGGGAAAAATTTGATATAAAAGGATACCGTTGTTCTCGCTGATTGTTTGTGTTTTGCGTGAAAAAAGATTATAATGGGAACATTATTGTAATGAAACAGGAACAGGTGATGAAACTTTGAAGAACAGCAGATATATAATTTTTAACCAGAATGAGACAAAAAGCCAGATAGAGGCTGCACAGCCGGAAATGACGCAGGTAGAGCATACGATCGCTAATTATTTTTTGAATAATGAGGAAATGACCGATTTTTCCTCCAAGAGGATCTCAGCACTACTCTATGTATCCGAGGCAACTTTGTCACGCTTTGCAAAAAAATGTGGATTTAAGGGATACCGGGAATTTATTTTTGCATATGAGAAGGACTTAAAAGAGGAGAACAATGGAGCAGTCAGTGAGAAAGACATCAGTCTGTTTACCCAGAAGGTACAGAGCAGTTATCAGAAATTGCTGCAGGAAAATTTCAAATTGCTTGATGAAAATCAGATCCGCCGGATCGCCGGACTGTTAAATGGCAGTCGGCGTGTGTTTGTCTATGGAATGGGAAGTTCCGGTAACGTTGCGGAGGAATTTCAGCTCCGCTTTATGAGAATCGGACTGGATGTGACCGCGGTGACCGATTCACAGATGATACAGATGAGTGCAGCACTGGTTGAGGAGGGGATGCTTGTCATTGCAATTTCTCTCAGCGGAACGACGAGAGAGATTGAGGAGAGTATCTGTATCGCAAAGAGCAGAAATGCAAAAGTGATCTTTATCACTGCGAATCCGGCTCCGGAGACAGCAACAAGATGTGATGAAGTGTTAAGGGTTGCCTATCTGAAAAATCTGGATACAGGTACGAAAATTTCACCACAGTTTTCTATTCTGGTTATGATCGATATTCTGTATTCGTATTATTTTGCGAATGATTCGTATTTTAAGGCGCAAAAATATAAAGAAACATTATCTGCCATACAGGGAAAACATAAGGGAGCAATGGAAGATGCGGAAAAAGGAGAAGATCCGGAATGAGTAACGGAAAAACATATTTGGGTGTGGATATAGGCGGCACATCCGTAAAACTGGGGCTTGTAGATGAACAGGGTGTAATCCGGTATAGTGAGGCTTACGATGTTGCATTTGACAGGTATGAGACACCGATTCTTAAGACAGTTTTAAAAAGTATGAAATTGTTTCTTGCGGAACACGAGGTGACGGAACAGGAGCTGGCGGGAATTGGTGTGTCGGCTACCGGCGGCATTGATACGGTAAATGGTGTTGTCATCGGATCAGCAGGGCATATTCAAAACTGGGAAGGAAGCCGGATCAAAGAGGAGATGGAAAAAATGTTTCATCTCCCGACGACGGTATTGAACGATGCCAATGCGGCGGCTCTTGGAGAAATGTGGATCGGAGCTGCAGCAGACCGTCGGAATGTTATTGTAATGACGGTTGGGACTGGTGTTGGAGGTGGAATCATTGTAGATTCTAAGATCCTTCTGGGCGCAAATGGTCTTGCCGGTGAGATCGGACATATTGTGATAAACAGTGATGGTGAGCTGTGTTCGTGTGGCAATCATGGCTGTATGGAACATTATGGTTCAACCACTGCTCTGATTCGCAGAGTCAGAGATGCGGCATCCTGCGGGAAGATAATACTTCCGGAAGAACAGGAACTGGACGGAAGATTTATTTTTTCGGAAGCAGAAAAGGGCAGCACTGCAATGTTGGAACTGCTTGATTCCTGGATCGATGACATTGCCTCCGGTCTGGTCGGACTGGTTCATATCTTTAATCCCGAACTGATTTTGATTGGTGGGGGAGTCTCGGCACAAAAGGAGCTGTTTATTGACCGTCTGAGGGAAAAAGTGATGGCAAGATGTATGCCTCATTTTGTGCAGCATCTTGAACTAAAGGCGGCTGAACTTGGAAATGATGCAGGCTTGATTGGAGCAGTATATTATTGTATACAACAGAATGATCTGGTTTGTGATAAGTGAACGAAATGTGTGCCTGCGGTATAGGAGTCGGATGTCTCGTTTAGGTTTATTATAGAAGTGAAACAGAACTGGTTAAAAGAATCGGGTTAAATGGAAAGTATTTTCATAAAACAGGGGATCGTAATAAGGGTTTTACTTGAGAAATGGCGGAATTATGGTATAATAGACGAGAAAATGCCTGATTTAGGCAGAAATGATTTGCAAAGAAATGCAGGAGAGAAGAAAATGAAAAAGATTTTAGACCTTATAACCGCGGAAATTACACAGGCGTTTGTGGATTGTGGCTATGATGCAAAATACGGAAAGGTTACTTTATCTAACAGACCGGATCTTTGTGAATACCAGTGTAACGGAGCAATGGCAGCTGCCAAAGAATACCAAAAGGCACCGTTTATGATCGCAGATGAGGTTGCGGCAAAACTTGCAGAGGCGTCCATGTTTTCCATGGCAGAATCCGTAAAACCGGGATTTTTAAATTTAAAACTGGATGAGACATTTTTAGCATCCTATGTGGCGGACATGCAGGCAGATGAAGGACGTTTTGGATGTGAAAAAGCAGAAAATCCAAAGACCATCATGATCGATTACGGCGGACCAAATGTAGCAAAGCCACTTCATGTCGGACATTTACGTTCTGCAATCATCGGTGAGAGTATCAAAAGAATCGGCAAGTTTGCCGGACATAAGGTGATCGGGGATGTACATTTAGGCGACTGGGGCTTACAGATGGGACTGATCATTACGGAGTTAAAGCTGCGTCAGCCGGATCTTGTCTACTTCGATGAAAACTTTGAGGGGGAATATCCGAAAGAAGCACCGTTTACGATTTCTGAATTGGAGGAGATCTATCCGACCGCAAGTAAAAAGTCAAAAGAGGATGAGGCGTACAAAGAGGCAGCCATGCAGGCAACTTATGAGCTGCAGAATGGAAGAAAGGGCTATCAGGCATTACTTTCCCATATCTTAAACGTGTCTGTGACAGACTTAAAGAAAAACTATGAGAACTTGAACGTATCTTTTGAACTCTGGAAAGGTGAATCTGATGCACAGCCTTATATTCCGGCAATGGTGCAGAAGATGAAAGATGACGGTTTTGCCTATGTCAGTGACGGAGCACTGGTCGTCGATGTAAAAGAAGACACCGATACGAAAGAGATCCCGCCTTGTATGATCTTAAAATCAGACGGTGCATCCCTCTACAATACGACCGATCTTGCAACGATCGTATGGCGTGAGGAAGATTATGACCCGGACGAGATCATTTATGTGGTAGATAAGAGACAGGAACTTCATTTCGTACAGGTATTCCGCTGCGCAAGAAAGACCGGACTGGTAAAACCGGAGACTGAATTAAAATTCTTGGGATTCGGTACGATGAACGGCAAGGACGGAAAGCCGTTTAAGACCAGAGATGGTGGTGTCATGCGTTTAGAGTATCTTGTATCTGAGATTGATAATGAGATGTTAAAGAAGATTACCGAAAACCAGAAGGCAAAAGAGAATCTTGGAATCAGCGAGGAAGAAGCAAAGGAAACTGCAAAAACAGTTGCACTTGCCGCAATCAAATATGGAGATCTTTCTAATCAGGCAAGTAAAGACTATATTTTTGATATCGACAGATTTACTTCTTTTGAGGGAAATACAGGACCATACATTTTGTATACGATCGTTCGTATCAAGTCGATTCTTCACAAATATCATGATTTAGGAAAGAACGCAGATAATTCAGTGATCACGGCAGCACATTCTGAGAGTGAGAAGAATCTGATGTTAGAACTGTCCAAATTTAATGCAGTGATCGAGGGTGCATTTACCGATACGGCACCGCACAAGATCTGTTCCTATATTTATGATCTTGCCAATGCATTCAACAGTTTCTATCATGAGACAAAGATCATGTCTGAGGAAGATGAGACGGTTCAGAAATCGTATATCCGTCTGTTGGAACTGACGAAATCTGTGCTTGAGACCAGCATTGATCTGCTTGGATTCTCTGCACCGGAGCGTATGTAGGAAAAAAG
>UMFZ01038262.1_pt1 | contig 10908 bp, 13 predicted proteins | sample 1965141 | NCBI WGS metagenome assembly UMFZ01 (sample SAMEA4836059, study PRJEB28245) | human gut metagenome | biome: gut microbiome; material: fecal sample | place: Denmark | collected 2008
TTTTGCCCTGTCGCTCAAGGCGAGTATTATAATAACAAATCCCCAGCCAAAAGTCAACCGTTTTTTTCATTTTTTTAATTTTGGATCATTCCGGCATCATATCAACGTAACCTTCCTGATCTGTTTGCCTCATAAAGTAATCCTTATCATTATAATGTCCTGCACCGCTGCCCCCTATTTTTTGGGGGGCAGCCTCGCCCATGCTTGCACATCCAAATTCAGGACTATCTTCCGCTTGTCAGATTGGTACCGGTGTCTGTGCTAAAATTGAGATAACCGCAACTGCCACCATAATACCTGCGATGACTGCCACCGCAATGATGATTTTTCTTTTCATAGATATTCCTTTCCTCCTTTTCCAGCCCTTACACCTTCTCCTTGGAATTGCCGCGGAACGTTTTTGCCATCACTTTATGCCCGCCAGTGCCAGAAACTTTTTATCTGACTGAATGCCCTGAGTCAAAAACTCTCCATCTCGGAACAGAGCATAGGTGGTGACCGGCGCAGGTACATTCTGCGCGGCTTCTTTGTCGGTAATGTGAAATGCTTGAAATGGGATCCCGTGTTCCTTTGCCGCCTCCTGTACCTTAGGCACCCAATAATAGGTGAAAGGGCATTGATCGGTGTAATAGAGGACAAAGCCCATTTCGTCGACTTTCGGATGTCTGGCACAATCTTTGAATCTTGGCAGCTCTGCATCCTCTGCAAGGGGCAGGTACATGAGGTTGATCCCACAGTCGGATACGTCCGCGACCTTAAAGCCTTTATACTTCAGGAATTTCGGATCAGTTAAAAATTCCCGCTTCCGTCCCTCGGCGCACAGAATGCAAATGCCTTTCTTTCTCTGTTCTTTCGCGTCCCGGATGCACTCGGAAAGCAGTTCTGAGGAATAGCCGTGTCCCTTCATGGAGCCGGAAACCCAAAGGCAGTTGATGTAAAGCCAGCCGCCTGCTTCAATGGGCACCCATGCGTTTTCCGCCGGAATATATTCGATAAAGCACTTTCCGCGCTCCTCGCTGCGATAAAAGACAAGTCCCTCATCAAATCGCTGCTTCAGCCACTCCTTTTTGGCAAGGGCCTGCTTGCCGGACATGGCACAGCAGATGTGCTCCTTGTCGATGTTCTCTTTCGTGATATGGATATATTTCATCGATCTTCACCTGACTTTCTCCATGTTTATTGCATAATATCAGGGTCAAAAGCCCACTATTTTGATTCCTGCGGATTGTTCCGTGCTACGCACCCGGAAGCTTCCGCTTTTTTGGGGGGAAGGTCACTTCAAACTGAAAGTTATCATCTACTACATATAGGTAAAAAACAAATTAAACAAAATAAAGCATAGAATAACAGCAGTCCAAATCCACAGACGAGTTTTCTTTTGCAAAGTTAAGTTCAAGATACTTATTCCAGCCAAAATAACAAAACTACCAATAATAGCAGGATAATGTGTTCCACTTGAACCATTTGACCACGGAGATATACCTAAGGCGATAAAAATTTTATCTCCAATGCAATACTTCGCGCTATTCCATGTGCCACCCAATATAAGACCCAAAACAATCAATAGGACAGCAATAATCCTATTTGTCAACTTCTTACTTTTGCTCATATTATCACCTCATCAAATTTCGATTTATCTGGGCGTTCCGTCATCATTAAAGTTCTTTCTCAAAGCTTTTTCTGTCGGATAAATTGATACGATCATAATAATACATTGAATTGTTACAAGAATTCCTCCTGCAACCCCAATCGTATTTTCAACACTATGGTATAACGGAATATGTATCAAAGCAGATGGTATGATCATTACCCATCCTATTTTCCACCAAAGCTTTCCACAATAGTCATGGGCAAATTTCCATGTATCCATATTTTTCATTGAACGAGTTGTTCTATATCCATACATACCATTTATATGCTTTGGACAATGTTTCCACATCATTCTTCCTACAATAACCATAACAATGGGAATTATCATATCACATATTAACATAAACCACCAAAAGCACATAAAATTCACCTCCATGACTCCCGATTATACTCTTTCGCCTGCCTATCTTCTTAAGCCTTCATCTCCTACATATTCACAAAGCTTGAAGTATCTTCGGTTACTCCCGTGATCTTTATACTGTCAGCCTCCACATGGCAACTGTAACAGACGACCTGAACACCTGCCTTTGCAGCCTCCACAAGTGCCTTTTTAAACTCCGTCTGTGCCGTCTCATTCGGCAGCACCCGATGAATTCCATTCATCTGAATCACGAAGGCAATTGCTGTATGGCAGCCTTCCTTTGCAGCCTTTGTCAGCTCGTGTAAATGTTTTACCCCCCGCTCCGTTGGTGCGTCCGGAAACAAACCGATGCCCGGATGCAGATCATCCGCCAGCGTGCAGCCCTTCACTTCCGTCAGAAATTTTTCTCCATTTTTTTCCATGTAAAAATCAATTCTGGAGTCTCCATAAGTGTATTCTGCCTTCACAAGATCATAATTCAGGCTCATGTACAGCTGCTTCATCAGAGCATTTGGTGCCAGACTGTCAATATTCACCCAGTTTAGCTTTGGCTTGTATACAGAGATCAGATCGTATGCCGTTTTTCGATTCATATTCAACGTCTTCTGCAGCGTCACCTTCGCTTTCGGCACCAGAAGCTCCCGCAAACGCCCCGTATTTTTCACATGAACCAGCTCTGTCTCCCCATCGATCAGAACCTCCGCTGTGAAACGGTTGATCCTGCGGACGAAGCTGCCTGCAACGGTATTCTCATAAATAATTGTCGGTTTCTGTTTCATCATATCTCATCCTCTTGCCTGCAAAAGCATTCATCCTCATGCGACCGGATCACGCCGACGGCCTGCAGGTAGGCATAAACCACCGTGGTTCCCACAAATTTCATGCCATGCTTCTTTAAGTCTTTGGAAATTGCATCCGATAATTCCGAACTTGTTTTCCCGTTTTCCCGGATCACGCTACCCTCCGTCCAATGCCAGAGGTACTCTGAAAAGCTGCCATATTCCTTCTGAATTTCACGGAATGCCTGTGCATTGGTAACGGCTGCCTGTATTTTCAGGCGGTTGCGTATGATGCCAGGATCATTCTGCAGGGCTTCCAGCTTTTCCTCCTTGTAATCGCAGACCTTTTCAACATCGAAGCCGTCAAAGGCTTCGCGAAACGCATCTCGCTTATTCAGGACACATTCCCAGGACAGTCCTGCCTGAAAGCACTCCAGGATCAGCATTTCAAAAAGCTTCCGGTCATCATGCACCGGAACGCCCCATTCCTCATCGTGATAACGGATGTACCGTTCGTTTTTTGGATTTGCCCAGCAGCACCGTATTTTTCCGTCTGCCCAATTCATTCGCATCTCACCTTCCTACTTTTCAAGTCGTACCATTCCAGTATGAAATTTCCGATCCATTTTTCAGTAAATGAATCATCGTTCTATATGTTTTGTAATGACAGCTATTAAAATACTCATATCAACCGGCTTCGCCACATGGTCATCCATTCCAGCATTCAAAGCAGCCTGTACATCCTCTGCAAATGCATTTGCTGTCATTGCAATAATAGGAATCTTCTTTCCGTCCGGACGGTCCGGCAGATTTCTGATCGCTTTTGTCGTTTCATACCCATTCATTTCCGGCATCATAATATCCATCAGGATCAGATCAAACGTCCCCGGAGCTGTCTTGCAAAACTGTGCCAGGGCAGATTTACCATCGGCAGTCCTGGTTACGATCATCCCTTTTTCTTCCAATAAATCTACTGCTAGCTCTGCATTTAAATCATTATCCTCTGCCAAAAGGACATGCAGACCATGTAAATCCATATCTTTCCTTAACTTTTCTTCCTTTTCAGTCCGTACATGTTCCGCTATAAGCAGGGGAATTTCTACAGTAAATGTTGAACCAATTCCTTGTCTGCTGCTGACCTCAATTTTCCCACCCATAAGATCTACATACTGTTTGGCAATGGCCATTCCCAGTCCGGTTCCCTTATAACTGGTTCTCGCCCCACTATTTTCCTGACTGAACTCATCAAATATTTTGGTCTGGAACTCCTCGCTCATACCAATTCCGGTATCCGATATACGATAGCGTACGATCACATGGTGCTCATCATTGCCCGGACAGTTTTCGGCAGCAAATGAAATGGTCCCTCCGTCTTTTGTAAATTTGACTGCGTTGCTGATAATGTTGAGCAATACTTCCCTGATTCTGAGTTCATCTGCCATCACATAGGGATTTTTAAATTCTTCTCTTGAAACACAAAAATTAAGATCACGGTTTTCCGTATATCCCCTTGCAATCGACAAAACAGTATTTACTATATCCCTGAGATCTACCAGTACTGGTTTATATTCCAATTTACCACTTTCAATACGGCTGATGTCCAGCACATCATTAATGAGTGTCATCAGATATTCTGAGCTCTGCCTGATCTTTTTCAGACAATCCTCTACTTCTTTGTCCGGCTTCTTCTTCATAGCAATATCTGTAAATCCAACAATTGCATTCATTGGTGTCCTGATATCATGGGACATATGGTTCAGAAATGTCGTTTTTGCAATATTCGCCGCATTTGCATTCTGTGCTTCTTTCAATGCTTCCATCTGTTTTTTCCTGCTTACTGAAAGGGAATAAACCAGAAGAAGCAGTACAAAAATAACCACAAATGAAACTCCGATAGCGAGATCTGCATACTCTGCAAGGACATCCTGCAAGGTCATTTCCTTTTCTGAAACAGAATTCTGTGCAAGAACAACACCATTTAAAATATTGGATGACTGCTCAATTGCTTTATTGATAATGGTAGCTGCTCTTCTGTTTTCTCTCGTCGTGAACATTCCTAATTCCTGCCGTTTTGCCATTTCTGCAAATGACAGGCTTTGGGTCAGTGGACTTTCATTAAGAAGATTAATCTTTGAAGATGGAATAACAGTTGCTCCTACTTTTCCATCTGCTACTGCCTCCAAACATTCTTCCTGTGTATCATATTGTATAATTTCTGCATCCTGAAAAAGAAGAGACACCATCAATCCAGAATACAGTGAGGTCTCTGTCGCTGCGATCGTAGAGAGACTGTTGCTATATTCATTTCCTTTATAAATAACAACCGGCGTAATATCAAAGATTGCATCCGTCAAAACCACCTGAAACTGTTCCTGTGTATAAAAATCACGAATGATAGGACCGGCAATATCTATTTCACCAGATTGCAATGCCTCATTCATCTCTACTCCCGTGGAGCAGGGAACTGCCTTGATCGTGATTTCATATTTTTCCTGGACGGTATCCAAAACAGTTCCAAGGATTCCTGTCAGTTTCCCATTTTCTTCACCACAAAAAGGAAGATTATCCTTTAGATATCCCACACGGATTGTATTTTCATGTGCATCCAGCCATTGTTTTTCTTCCTTGTTGAGTGCATAATTTATGACTGCTTTTCCTTCATAACGGGCATACAGCTCGCTGCTGTAATCCGGTTCTGTATTGTTGATTTCTTCCTGGGCAGAATTTAATTCCTTTAACAGATCCGGCCTGGATTTTGATACACCGAAATAACAGTCACTTGCACCGATATTAGCAATGGCAATAAAATCGCTGTTGACAGACAGTTCCGGGACCACAAGTGCATCCAGTTCATCTGCATCCAGTTTTTCTATCATTTCATCATAGCCTTTACAGACAACAGTCTCTGCCTGGATCTGATTGCTGTCCAGCCATTTTCCCAGAAGCTCTTTCTGATAGCTTCCATCTGCAACACCGATATGACAGCCATTCATCTGCTTCAGATCCCCCTCCGTAAGATTCATATGATCTTCCCGGGTATAGATCCAATATCTTTCTGTTCCCGCGGCATAGGTTGAATAATCGATAGATTCTGCTCTTTCCGGTGTATAACTGACACTTCCAAGTATATCTATTTCTCCATCTGCCAGCATATCCAGGCACTCTTTGAATGAAGCATAGACATATTCATACCTCCAGCCGGTTATATAAGAAATTTTCTGGAGATACTCATAGCCAGCTCCCTGCTTGTGTTCCCCGAAACCTCCTTCCTGAAAATTGGCATATGGAAAATAGCCAACTCTCACGGTTTTATTTTCTTCCTCTATTGCCTGAGTTGTATTCCCACCACTTTTTGTTTCCGACGCATAAGCAGAAACCGGTACAAGGAGTAACATGATAAGTACTAAAATGCTCAGACATAATCTTTTTTTCTTATCTTTTTTTCCTATCCGCTTTTCTATCTTTCCGTTCATTCTCTCCCTCTTTTTTTATTATCCATTCATGCTGTTGTTCTTCCGAATTTATAAGTTTTCCTGTTTTTTCAATACAGAAAGAATGACCTCTTCCATTTTCTCAATATCAATCGCCCTTTTCCTGTCTTCCTCAAAGGCATTTGCTGTCATGACAATGATCAGAATCTCTTTCTTCTTTTTATCACTCTTCCGCGCGCTCAATAACAAGCCCTGTTTCTTCCAGAAGAAAGATGTATAAATACCATTATATTGCACAAAAGCAACGTATTATGTTGGAAAATATTATAGCAAAAGAGAGTACGTTTAACAAGAGTTCTCCGATTCCGCGTTGGCCCCGTAGGCGCACTTTGGTTGTCCTTGTGGGGCTGCCTACTGTTCGTTTTGACTTTTTCAGTGCTCTATGCAGCCTTTGCCAACACGAAGCGGCATGATTCTTGTAATTACCATAATACTATCGAGCAGATGTTATCCACTTTTTGAGGAAGTCGGAACTGAGTTTGTGATTCGGACTGGGAATATTTTATATATGCAGGGAGACCGTTCATCCAATTTGTATCTCGTGAAATCCGGGCGGGTACGGATGTTCTACATTGGCGAAAACGGGAAAGTGGTTACTTACCGAATCATTGGCGAAGGGCAATTGATCGGTGAAGCCGCTTTTTTGAGCCATTTACAGCAGGCAACCGGTCATCATATATCCCGCCGACGATTTTACCGCGATAATAGAGGATAAATTCCCCCATCATCGACCGGTAAGAAACCGCTTCCAAATCCGATAGCTGTTCTAAAATGAAATGTAGATACTCTTTACTGGACGCCATGATTTTTACACCACCTATTCCTCCTGCTCAAAACAGCTGTCCCGGCAGCTTCTTCTTTTCTTTTACCGGGAAGGTGGCTTCAAACTGTTCAAACCCATCCGGATCTTTCTCACAGACAAAATACCCATCGGGGTCTTTGTAAGTGCCTGAGACACCGTCCAGAAATCCGGATTTCAGTTCTTTGATGAAGAAATAGTCCGCCTCCGGGTCGTCGGCATAGCGCACGCCCTTAGTTTTGGCCGGAACAAAGCCGGACCTGCCGTAAAAGTCTATATTGCCGGTAATGGCAAGCGCCCCTGCTCCCATCTCCTTAGCTTTTTCCATGGAATAGTCGAGCAGCTGCTTTCCATAGCCCTGCCGCTTGTATGCGGGTGCGATGCTGATGGGGCCGAAGGTCATGAGCGGCACCTTTCGCCCGTCGTCACAGTCGATTTCCGACCGCACATAGATGACCTGTCCGATCAGCTCACCGTCCAGTTCCATCACAAAATCCAGCTCCGGCACAAATGCCGGGTCATTCCGATAACAGTGCAGCACATAGTGCTCCATACATCCGGGCCGGTAAACATTCCAGAATGACTCGCGGGTCAGGTTTTCGACAGCTCTGTAATCTTCTTTTGTTTCCAGACGAATAATAATATTCTTAATTGCATCCATAGTAGATCCTCCTTTGGTGGTGTAAACAATTGCCTCCATAGCAGCCTTCCTTTCAAAAAAGGACGCAGCGCATGATCGTTTTGCGATCAGCACTGCGTCTTAGCGTCTGTCTGTTTGGTTTCAATGATAAAATTTTTTGCATTGATAATACTCTCATGCCTGCATTTAGGACAAAACAGAGGAAAAGTTACTAATTCCGTTTCCCGCAATATCTGCAAGCGCGTCTTGGCACCGCACCACGGGCATAAGACCCAGCGTTTTTCTCCTTCGCCATCTTTCATGTTGTTCATCCCTTCTTTCTGTAATCAGACTCAACCTTGGCAATAAAGTGATCAATATGTGTCGCCAGCAAGGAAGAAACCGATTCTTTTTCCTTGGCACCGTCGTAGACACTGTATAAAAGATACATTGGCCCATAGAATTCCAACGCCAGCTGCATAGCGTCCTCATCAGAATCTGCAAACTTGCGGAAGATGGCCGCCATGTACTCCAGAGGACCTCCCGCCAGATAGTCGTGGTGGAGCTGTGCAAGCTTGGGATCACGGTATTGCTCCAGCGTCAGCATTTTACGAAAATTGGAGGAAAACGATTCCTTTGTCCAATGATCAAACTGGGCACGGCTGTATGTGCGAATTTTTTGAATTGGTGTATGCAAATATGCTTCCGCAAAGCCATCTGGTTCCGTTTCAGGCATTTCATACGCCTCAGCGCGCTCATAGTCCATCTTGTTCATTCGCTCCACGATCTTATCTAAGATTTCCTGTTTGCCGACATAGTGCTTATATAAGGCGGCTTTCGTAATTCCCAACTGCCCTGCAATATCATTCATTGATGTCCCCAGATAGCCGTTCTGCGCAAACAGTTCCAGTGCTGTTCTCAAAATCCGTTCCTTTGTACCCTCTGCCATAACTATCTCCTTTATCAAAGTAACCATTCGGTAACTCTATTATAGTTACCGAATGGTTACTTATCAAGAACTAATGAAAAAATATGCCCTTTCGTTAAAGAGCCAAAAAACGGACACCGGGCTGACCGGTGTGACACGCAGCCGTTTGAGAATCTTCATTTCTCGTAAGCCCGATTGCTCATCACTTATCCTTCCAGGATTGCTCCATCTTTTTCCCATTCTCGCATAGTAAATAGCCTTTCCACTCCTGCGCCAGCGAACCAAACCGTTTATTGTGTCCCCCTTTCTGTTTTCGTATATTTCTGAACTTTAAAGATTTTTCACAAACAGTGCCCGGATAGCGTTGAGGACGGCTATAATCATCACGCCCACATCAGCAAACACGGCCAGCCACATACTTGCCAGTCCCAAGGCTACCAAGCCGAGGCAGATCAGCTTGATACCAATGGCAAAAACGATGTTCTGGTAGACAATTCCCAGACACTTACGACTGATCTTAATCGCCTTGGAGATCTGCAAGGGGTCGTCATCCATCAGTACTACATCCGCAGCTTCAATGGCAGCGTCAGAACCCATAGCGCCCATAGCAATGCCGATGTCTGCCCGGCGAAGCACCGGGGCGTCGTTGATGCCATCGCCCACAAAAGCCAGTTTTTCTTTCTCTGGTTTGTTCTGGATCAACTGCTCCACTTTCTCCACCTTGTCAGCAGGAAGCAGTTCACTGTAAACCTCATCCAACCCCAAAGTGGAGGCCACACTGTCAGCCACCTTCTTGGCGTCACCGGTAAGCATCACAGTCTTGCGAACCCCAGCCGACTTTAATGCCTGAATGGCTTCCTTGGAGTGAGGCTTCACGATGTCGGAAATAACAATGTGCCCGGCATATTTCCCGTCAATCGCCATGTGAATGATCGTCCCCACACTATGGCACGGAATAGATTGAACGCCCAGACGATTCATGAGCTTGTCGTTTCCAGCCGCGACCTGATGACCGTCCACCGTAGCGATGACACCGTTGCCGCTGAGTTCCTGAATATTGGTTACACGGCTGCGGTCGATTTCCATACCGTAGGCTTTCTGTAAACTCTTGCTGATGGGATGGCTTGAAGCGCTCTCTGCCATAGCAGCGTATTCCACCAGCTTATGTTCATCCATCTCATTGTGATGGATCGCATTCACCTCAAATACGCCCTGAGTCAGTGTGCCGGTCTTGTCAAAGACCACGATCTTAGCCTGTGACAGGGTCTCCAGATAGTTGGACCCCTTCACCAGAACGCCCGCCTTACTGGCTCCGCCAATCCCTGCAAAGAAGGACAGAGGAATGGAGATGACCAGAGCGCAGGGGCAGCTGGCAACGAGGAAGGTCAGCGCACGATAGATCCAGGTCTCCCAGCCTGCATCCAGCCCCATGGCAAACATCCGTACCAGCGGCGGCAACACAGCCAGCGCCAGCGCGGCATAGCACACTGCAGGGGTGTAGATCTTGGCAAAGCGGGAAATGAAGTCCTCCGACTTGGACTTCCGGGAGGAGGCGTTCTCCACCAGATCCAGAATCTTGGAGACAGTGGACTCGCCAAATTCTTTGGTGGTCTGGATATGGAGCAAACCTGTCATGTTGATACAGCCGGAGATGATCTCATCCCCAGTTTTGACCTCGCGAGGCAGGCTCTCGCCTGTGAGGGCGGCGGTGTTCAGCGTAGATTCACCCTGCACCACGGTACCGTCAATAGGAACTTTCTCGCCGGGCTGTACCACAATAATGGTGCCGATACCCACTTCGTCCGGGTCTACCTGTTCCAGTTTTCCATCCTGTTCGATATTGGCATAATCAGGGCGGATGTCCATCAGATCACTGATGTTCCGGCGGCTCTTGCCCACGGCGTAGGACTGGAACCATTCGCCCACCTGGTAGAACAGCATCACTGCGATGGCCTCCAGATAGTCACCGTTTTCATATACGGCCAGTGCCAGAGCCCCCAGTGTAGCCACCGCCATCAGAAAGTGCTCATCGAACACCTGACCGTTGCGGATACCTTTTCCGGCTTTTTCCAGAATGTCGTAGCCAATGACCAGATAATCCACCATGAACACAGCCAAACGTATCCAGCGGCCTGCCGCGCCAAACACTTCAAATGCGCCTGCGCCCAGGACCTGCAAAATTAACAGTAGAACCGTAGCAGTCAGAATCCGCCACAACATCACTTTTTGTTTTTTGGTCATACCGGCGGAGGGCCGCATGCCGATGATCTGAAGGATCACG
>UMFZ01011728.1_pt1 | contig 10896 bp, 10 predicted proteins | sample 1965141 | NCBI WGS metagenome assembly UMFZ01 (sample SAMEA4836059, study PRJEB28245) | human gut metagenome | biome: gut microbiome; material: fecal sample | place: Denmark | collected 2008
TTTTATACTTCGTATCTTTCTTATCATTATCAGACTTACTATCGTTTGATGTATCCTTCTGACTGTCCTGAACTGTTGCTGTTTGTTTGTCTGTCCTACCTGCATTGTCTGATGACGAACTGCCACAGCCCGCTGATGACACAGCCATTGTAAAAATCATTCCTAGAATTAATAGTCTCTTTTTCATTTTTTTCTCCTTTAATAACCTCTGATTGTTTTTATATTATATGTGCACCAGTCAGTACTGCTGCTATCATACAAATCTGTATAATCACTATATAGTGGTAGTGTAATTAGTAACGGATCTACTTTCAGTTTTGAATCAAGCTCAAAATAAGTCTTTGAGTTTTCCAGTTTGTAGCCATCATCCTTCGTTGTCTTTGACGTTTCAAAAACTTATATTTTCAAAAAGGAGGGGCAGTTCCTCGCAACTGCCCCTCATAAACTTTGGCAAACTCTCAAAAAATTTGATTACCAAGTATAGTTTGCGACTTTACATGATAGTATTAATATTTAATTAATTGACATATTGTAAATTATTCTACTGTGTATGTAAGATTATTACTATCTGCAAAATCTTTTGCATACTGTTCAGCCTGAGAACCCGACTTAACAATAAGATTAAAGTCTCTTACATGTATTTCTGTAACGCTGTCAGGAATTTTTAAATCCATGCCATAATTACTATCAGGTGCGTCAACAGTATTATTAGTATCATCTTCACCAATTTTCTGCAATCCATCGTTTAATTCAATCTCTTTAATATTAGTATTTGCAAATGAATTACTTCCTAATGATTTAACCGACTCTCCTAAAACAACATATTTCAAGTTCTCACAATTAGAAAATGCCATTTTCTTTATTTCAGTAACATTATTACCAACACGTATCGCAACAACAATTTTATTATTCCAAAATGTTTTATCAAAATCCACAACTTTCTTTCCGTCAATTTCATCAGGAATAACCACGATTGGATCCTTACCAACATACTTATCTATTACTATTTCATCTGAGTTGTCATTGAACTCAAAATCCTCTGCTGGAGTCTCATCATGGCTCATCAAATCATCCATTGTGATTTCATCTGCTGATTTATACTTCGTATCTTTCTTATCATTATCGGACTTACTGTCACTTGATGTATCCTTCTGACTGTCATGAACTGTTGCTGTTTGTTTGTCTGTCCTACCTGCATTGTCTGATGACGACGAACTGCCACAACCTGCTGATGACACAGCCATTGTAAAAATCATTCCTAAAATCAATAGTCTCTTTTTCATTTCTTTCTCCTTTAATAACCTCTGATTGTTTTTATATTATATGTGCACCAGTCAGTACTGCTGCTATCATACAAATCTGTATAATCACTATATAGTGGCAGTGTAATTAGTAACGGATCTACTTTCAGTTTTGAATCAAGTTCAAAATAAGTTTTTGAGTTTTCCAGTTTGTAGCCACTATCCTTCGTTATTTTTCTCATGTTTGCTTGAATTACATCTGCACATCTAAGTGTCATTGATTCCCCAATGTCGGATTGCATACCACACACTATAAAAATACACAAATAATCGCTGTAACGCAATCCATTTTCACATGAATTAGTGAAATTTCCAAATTTAGTTTGAATAGCATTTAACATACTAGAAATACTTTTATCACCAATCTCCGTTCCTTCACCAAAGTCTAATGACACCTGCCACATCTTTGCATCTGTTTTATATAGTTCCACTGAAAATCCAGCCTCTAATCTATTCATATCATTTGCAGTTTCAAAAACTGTTATCAGTGCTATCAATACCGCTTTAATAGCCACAATTGGAACAATACCACTTGTAGCCGTTGATATAGCCAATGCAATTGCACCAATTGCTTTTCCTGTTTCACTTCCTTTATTCCAGAAATGTTCAAAGGCTGATATAAGATTCAACACATATCTAATCTCATATATCTGTCCATATGCATCATTTATATTCTCATTATTATTTTCATGACCATACAAAATGTACTCTAATTCACAACCATATGCAGCATTGTTTTCCTTACAAAGCCTCTTATTGGTAAGTGATTTATTAAAGTAATCCTTATATTCATCACTATTCCACTTATCATTTACAGAATTATATTTATCATCCATATTTTCTTTTGTCAATGTGGACACATCAAAACCCTGGTCTTTTAAAATGTCATACCTTCCTTCATTATCTATAGTAGAGTAAGACAACATTTCCATTATATAAGTAGACAAATATAAGTTATCTCGAATACTTTCAAAATTTCCACCTGTCAGATTTTTTAATAGACTGACAAAGCTATTGAAAAATGTTGTATTTCCAAATGTTTTATTTATTGTGTCAATCTCCCGTGCTATATTCTCTGCATCTTCGTGTGGATTTTTTCTATTCTTAGCATTTTCTTTTGTTTTTTCCTGACTACCTGTCGCTTTTCCCTTTTCATCATCATATTTCTTTATTTCATCTTCACTAGCTGTCATAAACTGTTCTTGCCAGAACTGATACACACCAGGTATTGCAACTGTCTTTGAGTTAGCGACATCAAGCAGTAAATTATGGTCATCATTGCTATTTATGCTCGCAAGACCCTCGGTTCCGGTTCCCTGTGGTGAAAACAATGATGAAAATGTAGAATCCGCATAGCTTGAAAGCTCTGAATTCGTAGTCCTTTTATTTATCTCGCTTTCAGTAATAACCATAGAGCCTGCATTTTTGAACTGATCATATGTAGATATATCCTTTACCTTCTGATCACCATATTTGAAGCTATCTATAGCTGCTATCATCGAATCAATCTGCGACTTTATGTTCTTAAGTCTGTTTTCTAAATCTATAATTGACTGTTCAGTTATATTTCCGGCTGCTTCGCTGGCCTTAATATCTGCGATTTCATCTCTGTCACCTTCTGCAAGGTCTGAATCAGTGCCATCTGCCTGATTACTCCAATCATTGAGTTTTTTTGCATAATCTGCTGCATCCTGCTTCAGTGTCTCAAGTGACTCTATATCCTTACTCGAATCTCCGTTTATCGCTATGTTTAATACATCTGAATAGTGCTGCAGAGTGTTTCTTTTTTCAATCAGATTCGTTGATATATCAGCAATTCTATTTACAAATATAATACTTCTATCGCTTAATGTCAATGACGTTGCTTCTATATTATATATATTATTGCTTGATATACTCTCAAGCCTGTTTACTAATACGAGATAGCTGTCACTGCCATTTGTCACCCCTGCTGTCAGATATTTTGTCTGTCTGTTCTCCACCTGTTTCTTATATGATTTGTATGTAGTATCATAGTCATCAGGTAAGTCATTTCCCAGAGTACACTGCATCATGGCGTTGAGTGCACAGTAGCTCTTTATCATTTCATCTGCTTTCTTATTCAGATTAGTTCGATAATCATCACTGCCACTTACCGTGACACTGTAGGCATCTGCAGCATGCTTCCAATACTGTATGTCATTTGTAACACCGGATGAATACGATATGCTATTGTTCACAGCATTGGTGAAATCATTCTTTGCTTTGTCAAATGCCTTTATTTTCTTAGAGATATCGTCAAACTGTTTTGTCAGTTCGGTGCCATCTATGTAATATGTATCATCGTCTTTTCTTGAATGGCAGTTTACATAATATGTCTTGCCATCATACTTAGCTTTATAGCATTTTGTAGAGCTTTTTGTGTAATTATACTGATTCAGTGGCACCTGTGCCCTGTTAAAAACCACAAGACCCGATGTGTTATACAGATTGGTAATCATCAGCTTATTCAGCTCACGATACTGTTCTCTGGCTGTTTGCATGGCATCACGTGTACCTGTGAGCAATGAATTGCTTGGCTGTGGATTTCCATTAGAATAATTGTCAAACAGATACTTATATGTATTGTAGCTGTCACGCATCAGCTTCTCGTCAGCTTTACAATAATCCTGTTTTTTCTCCACCAGCGGTTTATTCTCATCACTTTTTAAGACATCATCTATACCGGGAATACTCTTATTCTTTATTTTATCGATGGCAGTCTGTGTGATAGCTATAGGTGCCCTGTATTTCATGAAGTCCACTATCTGCGATTTAAGCATAGTGGCATTAGCCAGATTGGCACCATCTACGGCTTTTATAGTAGTTGAGTCATCGCCGTCATCCGTTACCCTGAGATAGTCACTGGCTTTTGAATCAGCACCTATCATAGCGCTGAACTCTCCTACCAATGTGTTCATCTCATCCTTAGACAAATTCTGTGATTTGAGTGCATTCTTGTAGCACTTTATTGAAGCATCATAGAATTCATCTATATTCTGGCAGGAAGCTACCATGCCATACCAGTCATTCAAATCAGCGTCATAATGTGTCATAAGTGAATTGAGTGCCATATCAGCTGCCGATTCAGCCATAGACTTGGACAGGTACACTCTGCCCACATCCACAAATATACTGGCCACCAGCATACACGGCACCAGAATGATTACGAGAAATACTGACACAGCACCTCGCTCTCTTTTACTAAATCCATACATATTCATAACTCCTATTTACTCGTCCACTCAGTTATCTTATCTGCCAGTTTGCCTGCCGGCTCAGAGATATCATGATTTGTATATCTCTGTACAAGATCCTCTGCGAAATCTACAGTCCGGATAAACTCCGGCACATCAGATACCGGCACATCAGTATGAGTGGCATACGATATATTGGTAAACTCATCCTGTCCCAATAACCTGATTGGCATTTTTATCTTATATGATACATCCACATTTACCTTTGAATATATCACTTTACTTTCAAATTTAAGTCTGTCAATTGAAATACTTGGCTTCATCCCTGTAAAGAATCCGGTGCCTATCTTTCCCACATTTTTTTTTATTTCACTCTCTATGTCACCCTCAGTATCTCTGAGACTGCCTGTAAGGTATCTATATGGCTTCAGACTAACTGAATTAAAATCCGGTATGCTGCCAGACTCAATATCATCAAGCATAGGATCGGCACACTTTGCAGCACCTTCAAGCACTGCTGATACCACTATATCCTCCACCTTACATTTCTGCGTATATGCATTTCCTACAAACAGCATAAAAAATATAGCCAGAAACATTGTCGGAAACACAATAGAAGCCTCCACTATCAATGCTCCTCTTTCATCTAAAAGTCTTTTCATAATTTTCACTCACATTCGAATTATTTTGGGTATATATCAAAAGATATATACCCAAAAAGCTTTCTAATTGTCTGTTATTCTCCAGATACTGCACTATTAGCTTTTTCTGTTATTGTACCAAACAGATTTGTCAACAGATCCATAATCTGTCCTTTAAAGAATACAGCAAGTAATACAGCTATTCCGATAAGGACAACTATAGAGACGATATTTACATCTCCCTCTTCATCGCACATGAACTTACTAAATGCAAGCCTTGCCTTAAGTCCTAAATCATTCATTAATAACCACATAAACGTTTCCTCCTTTCGTGAAATCTATAAACAATCAGATTACTCTGATTCTCTACCTAAGCTCCAATGTTTGTAAATATCGGGACAATAACCATAATCAGGATTCCCATAAACATAAGAAACATTGGGATGAGAAGCTTGCTTGATGCCTTCTCTCCCTCTCTTTTTACCAACTGTCTCTTAAGGTTCCAGATTTCTGCACTCTGCTCCTGTAAAAGAGCCGTCAGCTCACTGTTTCCCTTTTCGATGCCCTGTATGATAGTAGATGCAAATTTTTTTATCTCAGGTATGATACATCTGTTTCCAAAATGATATATAGCTTCAGTCTCAGAGACTCCATTTTTCATCTCGTCAACTGATATCTGCATTTCTTTATATAATGTAGTATCGCCATTATAAGCTACATCTGCCCATGCATCCCTCATGATAAGACCTGCATTAGTCAGAAGGGCAAGCTTTGATACAACATTTGAGAAGTCGGACAGCAGTTCCTCTGAACGTTTCTTAATCTTGTCACTGGCTGATGTTCCATAATAGTAAAATGCCACAAAGGCGAACATTATAAATATCGTAACAGCTGCCATACTTCCTGCCAGCCCATACATGGCAAATGACATGGTAAATAATGTATACCCTAAAGTAACCTGCTGTGCTCTGGTGACTCTGATATAGTAATCAGCATACTTGCCATCCTTGAGCACCGATATCTCTTTCCTTAGCCTTCTGTCGTATTTGGTTCGATAATTATACTTAATGAGTTCAAGCAGTTCATATCCCACAAAATAAATATCCTTTAAAGGATATTCTTTCTCATCCAATCCTTGAAAAAGTGTGGCATTTTTCTTTCCTTTAAAAAACAGGAATATCCAAAAAATTGTAAATATCAAGCCTAATATCCAGCATATATAATCTAATATTCCAAACATAACTAAATCTTTATCTCCAATACTTTTCTTCCTATAAAATATGCTGCCACAAATATGATCACCGCAACTGTTGTCGCCATGATGCCTGATGGAGACACAAAATTCTCAGCAAAATCCGGACTCATCAGCTTCATCATTCCAATAAGACCTATCGGCATGATAAGCATCACATTCTGCTCTGTTTTGTTTGCTGTAACAACGGTTTCTATATCCTCTGCTATCTCCATTTTGTCATTCAAAATTTCATATGTAGACCTGACTGTATCCTTGATATTTCCGCCCTTCCTATAACATATCTGAAAAACCTTGGCGAAACTCTCTATATCCTCATTGCCGCTTCTTTCCCCAAAATCAAGAAGTAGGTCTTCAATATCAATATTATTATCCATACCTGACAATAAAAGCTCCAGTTCGCTAATAATATAAGCACCATCCTCATACTGCATCTTCATATCGTCATACACACTTCTGAATGAATCTATAACATTTTTACCGGCTCCCAGAGATGTACTAAGTGCCTCTAACATATCTCTAAACTGTTTATTAAGCTGATTTTTCTGTTTCTTAATAATAGACTGTATCCTGACCGGAATATACAATTTAACAGCTATAACGCCAACTATTACCGGAATAATTACATTTAAACAATATGTAACTGTAGTTGCCTGCCCATATTCATCTTTTCCTATACCTCCATAGAATAAATATCCGATGCACGCTCCTATCACAAATGCAATAAGTACATTGATAATTTTCTCTGGAACAGACATATAATAGACCTTGTAATTATATGTACTTGTATTTATCCGTGATGTATAGTATTGTGGTTCCAGAACTTTTTTCTCTTTGTTTTTTTTCTTCATAAATTCACCTATATGGCTGTTTTTATACCTGACAGCTTAAGCTTGTAGTCGTTCTTCAATGGATTGCCGGTTCTGACCAGTCTTCCTGATACCTTATCCATTGTGCTGTTTTCATCCTCTTTAAACTCATACAGTGGGTTTAACTCTATCTCTCCATTTTTGATGCCAACTACTTCTGTTATAGCCATGGTCTTTCTGCTTTTATCCCTAAGTCTTGATAAATGAATTATAATATCAACTGCCGATGCAATCTGCTGCTTTATTGCCTCAATCGGAAGCCCGTCAGCCCCCTGCAGCACCATTGTCTCGAGTCGGCTGAGCATATCCTCAGTAGAGTTAGCATGTCCTGTAGACAACGAGCCGTCATGTCCTGTATTCATAGCCTGAAGCATATCAAGAGCTTCTCCTCCTCGACACTCGCCTACTATTATCCTTTCAGGACGCATTCGAAGAGATGATTTAATTAAGTCTCTTATTGTAACCTGCCCGGCACCTGAAGCATTTGCATTTCTAGTCTCCAGACTAACCAGATTATCAATTCCTGTAATCTGAAGCTCTGCTGAATCCTCAATTGTAATAATTCTTTCATCCTTAGGAATAAAATTGGAAAGAGCATTAAGAAATGTTGTTTTTCCGGAGCCTGTACCACCACTAATAAAAATATTGTATTTGGCTTTCACCAAAAGTTCCAGCTTATCTGCTATTTCCTGTGTTATAGAACCATATTCTATCAGCTTATTTATAGTCATTGGTTCTTTTGAAAACTTACGAATAGTAATCGTCGGGCCACATAAAGCAATCGGAGGCAATACCACATTCACACGCGAGCCATCCGGAAGCCTGGTATCACATATGGGATTAGCCTGATTCACTTCTCGTCCTGCCAATCCTACAATTCTTTGTATGACATCCTCCAGCTTTCTCTGACTCTCAAACTTCTTATCAAGGCGTGTAAGTCGTCCTTTTTTCTCAATAAAAATCTTTTCAGGTCCATTAATCATAACCTCTGTAATCGAATCATCACTGATAATCGAATCTAATAAGCCAAATCCTCTTATAGAGCTATATACCTGCTGTGATATTGATACCTTTGTCTCAATAGGACAGTAAATATCCTTAAGTCTGTCTGTAACTATCTGATCTATTCTTTCCGCAAGTTCTTCATCTGATATTTTGCTCAAGGATACATTTTCACTTACAAAACGTTTTATGTCATCAACAAGCTCTTCTTCATTAATCTGCATATACATTCCCTCTATTGCAAGATTTCTTCAAAAAATTCCATCTTAGTCAATGCTTCTATTATCTGTCGGACTGTAGCATGTTCATATCGTGGTGCTCCGCCAATAGTCTTAATAGAAATATTTGATAGCATCTCTGAGTTCTTATTACTAAACTTGTTGTATATCATATTCATGTTTCGGATAATATTTATATCATCATTTTGTTCTAATAAAACAACCGACTCATATGCTCTCATAAATTTATAATTTGACAGCTGACTGCCATCATTTACAACTATAATTCTCCAAGCCTTTGAGAGGAGCTTTAATTTTTCTATTTCCAAAGAAAATGGTAAATCTACAATAATCTCATCATAATTGTCCATTCCCTGTATATTGCCTATCAAAGTATCAATATCTGCATATGAAATTTCCAATATATCGAGTGCAACCTTTGTAGACGAAAAGTACGACACCCCTTCCTGGCTTTGCTTTATACAGCTTTCAAGCTTCAATAACAGATTTGCCTTTCTGCTCTTAAGCGAATATATAACATCACTCATAGTGGCATTTCCTTCTGCCTGAAAGAAAACATCTGTTGTGCCACACTGTTCTAAATTTAAATAAAATACCTTTTTCCCCATATTCGCATGTGCTATCGCACATGCTGCTGCAACAGTCGATGTTCCAACCCCACCACATGGTGATGTAAAAATAACCACACTGCTCTTATCATTTTCTCCGCTGATAGTAGCCACATTTGCAGCCATATCAGAATATACCCCAAGTATCTGCTTAAATATAACGTCAACACGCTGATACTTGCATATGGCAATTTCATCCTTTATTAACTCTATACCGGGTGTCCCTGTAAAATAGGCAAGTCCACAATTTCTCTTGAATTCAGATTTATCAATATTAAAATCTTCTTCAGCTATTAATACATCTATTCTGTACTCTTTTACCGATTCTATTGCGTTTTTTTCATCTGTAAATGAATAAACCTCTAATTTATCAGCATACTTTGTATTAAATACTCCTGTAAGCCTATCCAAGTACTCTTTATCTTTATCAAGCAATGCAACCTTAATCTTCATAGCACAACCACCTTCATCTTAAGTCCTCTTTTGCCTATATTTTGCCACTTTCATTACTATGTGTCAATACATCTTTTACCTATAGTTAATATTTTTATAATATTTTGACACAGATATTTTATATACTATCAATGTTCTTTTTATTCAATATTCACAATTTTCCATATGTTAATTTCTGATTTTCAGTGCGTAATTTAATTTTTCATAATTCAGCTACAATTAGTCATAATAATTTTTACTAATTGAAATTATAATATGGGAGGTTTATATGAACAATATTATTCTAAATCCAAAAGAACTTGGTGAGCGCATACGTAAACTACGTTTTAAAAGAAATAAAACACAATCTTATTTTGCTGATATGTTATACATCTCACCTTCATATCTGGCCCTTATAGAGTCCGGAAAGCGAGTTCCTAATCTTGACTTACTTATCCATATAGCAAAATTCACAGATGTCACTCTCGATTATCTTGTTTTCGGGGATGATCCTAATTGCGACCCTTTGCAAATGACATTTAACAGACTCTATGATAGCTATGATAAAAAACAGATGGAAAATGCTATGAAACTAGCTGAGTTTTACCTTGAAATGACAAAAGATGATGATAAAATCAAAGACAATATAAATAAAAAATAATTTTCCATTGCCAATCTCCTTCCTTATTTCTATAATATTCCCATACCATATTTTCAAATGCAGCATATAAAGAAAGGGGATTTTCAATGGACACTTTTTCAGAAGTTTTTAAGGCTATCGCAAGCTACCCGTGGCAGGTAAATGTGGGTGTGCTTTCACTAATACCACTATACATCATAGATTTTAAGTTTTTCTGCAAACTAAATATTGGTTTACAGCGCAAGATAGCACTTGCAAAGGAGCGCGGACATGTAGCGAGAGGCATGATTGTGAAGGAGGATGCAAAGAGGCTCGTTGTCAATAATTCACAATCCGCTTACAGCTACTGGGCTGCCAGATACACATATACTGTAGACGGAAAGGAGTACCGCAAGCGTTTTTCATGCGATAACAGTCGGATGTGATACCTTTTGGCACAAAAAATCCGCTATACCAAATACAATGGTTAGCGGATTTTTGCTATTTACATTTTGATAAATTATTCATGCCTGATGCTACACAGTCTCAGGCACCTTATAGCCTGCTTCACTCATTAATTTTTCAAACTCACTGACACTGACACCTGCTTCCTCTGCTGCAGTATCAATATCGAGCTTGCCCTTTGTTACCAGAGTAAACAACATCTTATTTTCTCCTTCCTCGATAGCATCAGCTCTTTCAAGCTCAAGCTGCCTGT
>UMFZ01024661.1_pt1 | contig 10613 bp, 13 predicted proteins | sample 1965141 | NCBI WGS metagenome assembly UMFZ01 (sample SAMEA4836059, study PRJEB28245) | human gut metagenome | biome: gut microbiome; material: fecal sample | place: Denmark | collected 2008
CCCATGGCGTGCTCCATTTGACAAAAGAGAAAAATTATGATATAATATTTATAGTTCAATAAGAAAGGAAGAAATTATATGAAGAATCAGAAACGAGTAGAAATTCCTATCAATACTCGCAAGTTTATGCGTAAACGTGCCAAGCAGAAAATGGAGAGGGAAGGAGTCCCTCATATGAATCGTGATGTAATTTTCACCAATCCCATTACTGGGGTTAAAGAGAATTGCGGCTCTTATTTTTCTAATCATTGGAGGGAATACGGAGAGGCATAAGTCTCTCTTTATATGGGGATGTAGGGGAAGAGGGACCCCGCTCGCTTTGGGAGCGAGACATTACTGCGTCTTCGAGTGGCGTCATCCCCACCATTTATTAAAAGGTATTTATTATGGGGAATAAAAAATTAACAGAAGAAGAAGTAATTAAAAGAATTAATTCTACATTTTTACAAGATGTAGAGTTAATTAGCCCTTATATCAACAGAAGAAGTTTAATTACTTTACATTGTAAAGATTGTGAGTATGTATGGAATACATCAGCACAAAATGTTCTTTATTTAAAGAAAGGTCAAAAATTACATCAATGTCCAAATTGTTCTAAAAGTAGCTATGAAACAGATGTTAAATTAAATTGTTCATTTTGTGGAAAAGAAATTTATCGTAGTCCTTCACAAATTACTCTCAATAAGAGTGGTTATTTTTATTGTTCTAGAGAATGTGGAAATAAACATAAAAATTTAATTAGGGAAAATTCTGGAGAATGGGATAATTCTTTAAATTATAGAAAGAGAGCATTTGATTTTTATCCCCATAAATGTGCTGTTTGTGGATGGAATGAAGATGAAAGAATTTTAGAAGTCCATCATAAAGATAGCAATAGAGAAAATAATTCCATAGAAAATCTTTGTATTTTATGTCCTATATGTCATCGGAAAATTACTTTAAAATATTATATTTTAGATTGTGATAAATGGATTTTGATAAAGAAATAATAACACATATTTGTGGGTTTAGTAGTGTAAAGGTAAACATACTTGACTGTGACTCAAGAGATACGAGTTCAATTCTCGTCTTTACCCCCAACGTCGGTAACGGGGAGCGGCGACGTTAAAATCCACTTTCCACCATGGGCTTGTAGCAGAACGGCATATGCGAATGGCTAAGGACCATTGTCTTTTGTGGGTTCAAATCCCGCCTAGCCCACCAAATAAATACTATGGAGGAGTTCTTATGACTTATCGTATGAATGTTTTCTAAGTTTCTATAAAAGGAGGTTTAGAAAATGAGTCGTTCTTATAAGAAAACTCCATGGAGTGGCGATAAAAAAGGAAAAGAAAAGAAACGAATCGCGAACCATAAAATGCGGCAAAAGTTGAAAAATAATTTAGAGTTAATTGTTCAACAGGGTGAATATAAAAAACTCTATGAAACATGGGACATTTGTGACTTTGGATGGGTAACGACTTTTGAAGAATTTATGGAAAGAGAGTGGAAGAATTATTATTGGTTAAAAATAAATTTTCCTAACCATTCTATTGAAGAACCAGACGAAAAGCAATGTTATCGAATATGGTTAAAATTCCATCGTAATAAATAGAGAAGTAAGACTTCTCTATTATCCAGCAGTAGTTTAATGGTAAAACGAATGCTTGCCAAGCATTAGTTGACAGTTCAATTCTGTTCTGTTGGTCCAAGAGTGCGGTTCTCTAAAATAAATCGCCCTGCGTATATTCGTGGTTAGGAGTATACAGTTTGGAGGTTTTCTATAAAATCTCCTATGCCTTCGTAGTTCAACGGTAAAACGGTGGTTTAGTAATCCTCTGTTGACAGTTCGATTCTGTCCGAAGGCTCCAATATATTCTCAGGTCGTCTAATGGTAGGACATATGGCTTTGGGCCATATAATGTAAGTTCGAATCTTGCCCTGAGAACCAAAATAATTAGAAAGGAGAAAATTTATGAAGCGTTATAAAATTGGTCTTGAGACAATGACAGATATTCAGACTTTTATCCAGCTTGCTCAAAAGTTTCCAAAGGATAGTCTTCGAGTAGCAGATAATGAAGGTCATGAAGTAAGTGCTCAATCAATGCTTGGTATGCTTTACTCTCTCGAATGGAAGGATACATTCCTTTATTCTAAAGATGAGGGCGCATCTGTATATGATGCGTTTGCTTCCTTTGTGGTAGAGTAAACTCTACCTTTATATGGAGGGGTGCCGAAGTGGTCATAACGGCGTAGACTTGAAATCTTCTGTGGTGTAAAAGCCCCATGGGTTCGAATCCCATCTCCTCCGCCAGTAAGTTTCCGGAAATAGAGCTTTAAGCCGGCGGTAGGTAGATACCGTTATTAAGAGGTCTGGATTTTTTTCTTATATCTAACCAAGTAGATAGTGAGAGTTAGTCAGAATTAAATGAGGAAACCTTGGACTCTATCTTATAGTCTACCATAAATTATTTATGTACACTTAATCCTAATGGTAAGGAGCTTGTCTAGAAAACAAGTAGTAATCGCAGAAATGTGGTGTCTCAGTTCAAGTCTGAGAGTGTACGCCAATCCGCTTGGTGTAATGTTAGCATGCTGGCTTCCAAACCCAGAGATAGGAGTTAAAATCTTCTAGCGGGTGCCATTAAAAACTTTATATATTTAAGTTTTATAGAGAAAGGTATATCCTTTCTCTTTTTTTTTTATGAAAAAAAAAACGATTTTACTTTAAAATTGAATGATGAAGGTGGTGATGTAATGGTAAACTTTGAGTATACAGTAACTAAACTATCAGAAGTATTTTCTGTTAGAGATACGGACGTATTAAAAGTTCAAGTTGGAGCTGATGATACGGTAGAGGTTAAAGGTTCAATAGATAGAATGAATTTTGAGCCTCTTACCGCTGTAAATGATAATGGGTTAGTTATTACTAAACCTATCACCAAAAAAGGGCTTTATACTTTTGATATAAACGGTTTAGCAAAAATAGAGATTACAAAAAGTTTAGAATCCACACCCGTAACAATAGTGGGGGTGAATTAAAATGCCAGCTGATATTCTTGCTAGAGGTATGGCCGCGGACGCGCTAAGACAAATAGAGGATATAGCAGTAGGAACATCAGAAACAAAAATTATCCACAGAAATTCACATTATGAATTTCCTGCTATTGGGAATGTGAATTTTTTGTATATCGCAGATAAAGAAAATCTTAGTTATAGATGGGATGAAGCTGAGACTAAATACTATCCATTAACTATTGATTATACTCAAACTGAAATCTTAATGAACGGAGGGAAAGCAAGTGGTTGAATTTAATGGTAGAATAGTTTTAAGAAACGATAGTTCTGCTAATTGGACTACAAATAAAGATGCCGTCTTGCTAAAGGGTGAAGTAGGATTTGAATTCCATGATGATGGTTCTGTAACCATGAAAATTGGCGACGGAGTTAAAACATGGGAACAGCTATCTCCTTTTGAACCAGGCAAAACTTCATCAACTAATTTCTATGAAGCTGAACCACAAGAGGGCGAAGACGATATAGCAGCTTTAACAAGAGTTGTTGGAGAAGCGGAATTAGCAAAAGGAGACATTGGAGTAGTTAAGAAACTTATTCATAATGATAAATATGAATATACTGCTTATTATTATGATACAACATGGAAGGCGTTAGATGGAAATTATAATGCTGAAAATGTATATTTCGATAAAGATTTATTAACTACTTCTGCTATTGGTAATATAACTCTATCTAACGGACAGGCAACAATACCGGCCCAAGGGAAAAATTTAAAACAAGTTTTTGATACAATTTTTGTAGCAGAGAAAAATCCTTCTACTACACAACCGTCAGTATCAGTTTCACTTCCCCAAGCTAAGGCTTACGAAGTTGGAACAAAAGTAACTCCTTCTTATACCGCTACTCTTAATGCTGGTTCTTATACTTATGGACCTGCGACGGGTATTACGGCTACTTCTTGGGCTATTTCTGATACTAATTCCAATAGTGCGACCAGTAATACTGGTAGTTTCTCAGAAATTACCATAGAAGATGGAACTAATTATAAAATTACTGCTGTAGCTCAGTATGAAGACGGCGCGATTCCTGTAACAAATACTGGTAACCCATATCCAACAGGCCAAATCAAGAAAGGTTCTAAGACTGGTTCTTCTGGAGCAATTACCGGCTATAGAAACAGCTTCTATGGAACTCTTGAGGCAAAAACTGAACCAGACTCTACTGTTATCCGTAGTTTAAATAAATCTAATAAGGCTTTAGCAAATGGAGCGAAGTTTACAGTGTCTATTCCAGTTGGTGCTCTTAGAGTTATTATTGCTTATCCAGCAACTCTCAGGGACGTGACTTCTATTCTTGATGTAAATGGAATGAATGCCGAAATTAAAAGTAGCTTTGTAAAAACTACAAAATCGGTAGCTGACGCGGCTGGAACTAATCCTATTGATTACAAAGTATTTACTTTAGACTTTGCTAAAGCTAATGACACTCAAAATAGTTTTAGTGTAACAATCTAAAAGGAGGGATAAGAACATGGCTTTAGATTTTGGTAAGTTAAATTTCTCAGTTAGCTTTAATCCTACAAGTGCTTTCCCTCTTGACGCAAGAAGCTATTTTGAGAGTTATGAAAGTGCTGTATCTGCCGCAGCTACTGCTATGCCAGCGGGCGACAGTAATACGGTATATTACTATGGACAAACTCTTTGTGTAGTAGAAAGCAATATAGCTACACTTTATATAATCCAACCAGATAAAACTCTTTCAAAAGTAGGCGGAGCTATTGAAGTTGATGCTAATCAATTCTTATTGACTGAAGAAGGTCAACTAAGTCTTTTGGGTTTTGCTGATGCGGTAGCAGGCGCGCAGCTCGTAAAGAGTTCTGATGGAAAAATCCAATGGGTAAAACCAGATACTTCCACTGTCGAAGGGCTTGCTACAGAAGTGGAAGCTTTAAGGCAAGATGTTACTACCATCCAAGGTAAGATAGATAATATTTATACTAAGACAGAGACTGACTCAGCGATTGCGACAGCCGTTGCTGGAGCAAATCACTTAAAGAGAGCAATAGTTGAATCTCTTCCAGAAGTTGCGGAGGCTGATTTAAATACTATCTATATGGTTCCTAAAACATCTGGTTCTGGGCAGAATACTTATGATGAGTATATGGTGCTGAACGGGGCGTGGGAAGTTTTAGGAAATACAGATGTAGACCTGACTGATTACGTTACAACAAATACTTTAACTACTGAATTAGATAAGAAAGTCGATAAAGTTGAGGGTTCTAGACTTTTAACTTCTGAGGAAGCTACAAAATTAGAAGGTGTAGAAGCAGGAGCAGAAAAGAATACTGTCGATTCTGTTTCTAGTGAATTTACTGTTTCAGAAGAAAGAGAACTATCTATTGTTGCTGTTGACCAATCTAAAGTTACTGGTTTAGCAGACGCATTGAATGGCAAAGTGTCTGTTGAAGAAGGTAAAGGACTTTCTACGAACGATTTCACCAATGAATTAAAAGGTAAATTAGATGGTATTGAAACTGGTGCTCAAGCTAATCTAATTGAAGTTATTAAAATTGGAGAAAATCCGCTTCAAATTTCAGAAAAAACAGTAGCCCTTCCTGCGGCAACAGCTTTGGCTCTTGGATTAGTTAAAGGTTCTACGGAAGATAATGGAGTTACTGTAAAGGTGGACGGTTCGATGGAAGTTAATAGTATTACTTTATCTAAAATTAAACAATTAGAAGATGAAGTATTTGTTATTAATGGTGGAACTAGTGTAATCTAATGGGAGGATTAAGATGGCTACAACAACTTTGAATACAAGACTTCAATTAAAATATGACACCTATCAAAACTGGACAGACAATAATCCAGTCCCTTTAAAGGGCGAGCTTTGTATAGTTGAAGTTCCCGCATCAACAAGTGCGTCAACAAAAGAGCCAGCCATTTTATTTAAAGTTGGCGATGGGACAAAGGCTTTTGATACGCTTGATTTTACTGCCGGATATGCTGCTGACGTATACGATTGGGCAAAAGCACAAACAAAACCAGAATACCAGGCTTCAGAAATCAAGAATTTAGATTCTTATATTAGCGGTAAAGTTCAAGATACTAATACAACTTATCAGATTGTAAAAGTTAATGAATATAGTTATAAACTTCAATCAAAAGAACTCAATGGCGAGTGGGCTGATGTAGTTGGTGGAACAATTACTATTCCAAAGTATGATGATACTGCCTTATCAGACAGAGTTAATGCGTTAGAAGGCTTAGTAGGAGAAACTGCTGTTGCTACGCAGATTGCTAATGCTATTGTCGCACTAAAGACCGAACTTATTGGAACAGACAGTGATACATCAACTTCTAATACAATTAAAGGTGCGAAGAAATACGCGGATAGTCTAAATACTGCTATGGATTCTAGAGTTGAGGCTTTAGAGGAAGCAGTAGGAACTGGCGGTTCTGTAGATAGTAAAATTACAGCGGCCATTGGAAAATTAGATAAAACTGATACTGCCGTTGATGGGCAAGTTGTATCAGCCGTATCTGAAACAGACGGTATAATTACTGTAAGTAGAAGAGCATTAGTTGAAGCCGATATTCCCGTCCTTAGTCAATCTAAAGTAAATGGATTAGCAACTTCTTTAGCTGGTAAGCAAGATACTTTAGTATTCAATAGTGCTTATGATGCTTCTACTAATAAAGCAGCTACTATGGCAGACGTTACTGAAGCTGTTGGTGATTTAAGCGGAGCAATGCACTTCGAAGGCGTAAAAGAATCTATTCCTGAAGACCCAGCAGGATATTCTTCTGGCGACGTTATTCTTGTCGGCAATAAAGAGTATGTATTTGATGGAGAGACTTGGCATGAATTAGGTGATGAATCAATCTACGCAGTTAAAGGCTCTATTGTAAACTCTGATATTGCTGCGAATGCTGCGATTGCTCAGTCTAAAATTGCTAACTTGACTACTGATTTAGGTAAGAAAGCTAATACCGCAGATTTGGGAACAATGGCAACAAAAGACGCGGCGGACTATGTAGCGAAAACTGAAGCTCCTGGCTATGGTGATATTCTTACTAAGACAAGTGCGACAGCAACATATGCTACCATTGCCACTGTAGGTAATAAAGTTGATAAAGTCGAAGGGAAAGGTCTTTCTACTAACGACTATACTACGCCTGAAAAGAATAAATTAGGTGGAATCGCAGCTGGAGCACAAGTAAATGTAATTGAGTCAATTAAAGTTAATGGACAGGCTCAAGCCGTAGACTCAAAAAGTGTTAATATTACGGTTCCTACAGGTGCTCTTGCTTCAAAGAGTAAGGTAGCAGAAGCTGATTTGGAAACTGCTTTAGCTTCTAAAATAAATGGGAAAGCAAATACTTCTGATTTAGCCGATATCGCTACATCTGGAAATATAAATGATTTAATTCAAACTTCTGGGGACTTATTAATTCTCAATTGTGGAAGTGCTACCACTAACATTTAAGGTGGTGTTGTAGGTGGCAAAAAAAACTGTAAACGTAAGAACAAACCAAAAAACAGACACAACCGCAAATTGGACTAAAGCAAATCCAGTTCTCCAAAAAGGAGAGATTGGAATTGAAATTTGTTCTAATGGAGCTTATTTAATTAAAATAGGTGACGGGACAAATAAATGGTCAGCATTAAAATATGCCAATGGCGTATCCATTGTGAAATGGACGAATTAAGAGGGGCTTAGGCTCCTCTTTTTTTTAATTTATTGACTTTTCTAAAATATAGTGATATAATAATATTATTGAAAGGATGTGAGAGAAATGAGTTTAATGTTCATGGGCGACGTCCATGGAGAGCGCGGAGCAATGAAACCTTTTCTTGAATCTGATTGTAAAACATTGATTCAGCTTGGAGATTTTGGTTTTGTTTGGAAATATAATGATGTGAAGTATAATAAATTTATTAGAAAGTTTTCTAAAGAATATAAAGATAAAGAAATTCTTTTTGTGCCTGGCAACCATGAAAATTACGATGTAATAGATAAGTGTCCAATGGTAGAAATCTATGGAGGGCGGGCACGCAAGATATCTCCCAATATTTTTGCTTTAATTAGAGGACAAATATATACTATAGATGGGAAAACCTTTCTCTCAATTGGTGGGGCAGATTCGATAGATAAACTTTGGAGAATACCAGGTGCCTCTTGGTGGGAGCAAGAAAGACTTAGTGCTAGAGAAAGCGTGGAAATTTTTAATAAAATAGTAAATTTGCCAGTGGATATGACTATTGATTATGTAATAACACATACAATGCCCCTAAGTATCGTAAAGAAACATCTTTACGTCAGAGATAATAGCGAGAAAACAGTTGAAGTTTTTTTAGATAAAGTATTTGATATTCTAAAGGGAAGAGTAAAAAATTGGTATTGCGGTCACTGGCATGATTCTTTTGAAGAAGAGATTGATGGAACTAAAATAAAACTCTTTAATATTGGAGAGTTTAGAAAGGAGTGAGATAATGGAGATTAATAATATACCTATTTATAAGAATGATATGTCTGAGAATGCTCCTGTCGCAAATGAGGATTTTGCGTCGAGATTTAAATTTACCCCCTTGGTTTATAATGAGAAAGTTGTTGGATTTTTAGCTGGGGCGCATTTTGATAAGGTAGACCAAATATTGGGGGACTTTTGGATTTTGGATGAATTATTCAAGAATGAGTTTGATGAATATTTTGTAAGTAATATTGAATGTCAAATAAACAAGCAAGATGAACAAAATATCTATACCCCAATTGCCGTTCATCTGGAGAAAACTAATAGTGAACCAGTTCAATTAACGATGGAGGATATCTAATGGGTGCGTTGTTGCTTATTCTTTTGGCCTCATACGTTATCTATTGTTTTGTTTATATGGTTTTAAGAGATAAATAATTGACTTTTATTGAATTTTTTGGTATAATTATTATAGAAAGTTCGGAAGAGTTTAGGAGATTTAGAAATAAATCTCCTCTATATGGAGGTATAGTCCAATTGGCAGAGACAAGAGGCTTAAACCCTCTCCAGTGTCGGTTCGAATCCGTCTACCTTCACCATTTTAAGAGGTAAAAATGAAAGAAGATATTTTTAGTGAAATAAACTCTTATGAAAAATCTTATTGGCTTGGTTTTATCGCGGCGGACGGTTCAGTTAGAAATAATAGTTTAACAATCGGATTAGCATCAAAAGATAAAGAGCATTTAGAGAAATTTAAATCTTTCTTAGGGACGGATAAAGAAGTTAAATTTTCTTTAAAACATTGCCAAGGTAAAACTTATGATTCTAATTATATTACTATTTTTTCAAAACAAATAATAAGTGACCTAAGTAAATATGGAATTATTGAAAATAAAAGTAATCAAGATATCAATTTTTTAGAAAATATTCCAGAAAAATATAAGATTTCTTTTGTTTTTGGATTAATTGATGGAGATGGATGGTTTACTTTTTCTCTTAAAACCAATAGTAAAAGTATCGGATTTTGTGGCAATAAATCAATTGTATCTTCAACAGCTAAATTTTTATCTGAATTTTTTAATTGGGATAAAATTACTATCTCTCAAGATAAAAAGAGTTTAAAAACTTTTTATTTTAATATTTCTAATAAGACAAAAATAAAAGATTTTTTAAATGAATATCTTAAATTTAAAAATACTTTTCTTTTAAAAAGAAAAGAAAATAAAGCAATGGCAATATTAGAATCTTTTGATAAAATCTATTCTAAAACAGAAGAATTACATAAGTGTCAGTATTGTAAAACTTTAATTCCAATTAGTTTAAAATACTGTTCTCAAGAATGTTTACATTTATCCCAAAGAGTAGTAAATAGACCATCAAGAGAAGAATTAAAAAAATTAATTCGGACCAATAGTTTTTTAGCAATAGGGAAAAATTATAATGTCTCTGACAATGCGATACGAAAATGGTGTGTTGCTTATAATTTACCAAAAACTAAAAAGGATATTAAAAAATATTCTGATGAAGAATGGAATCAAATTTAAATATAGAAGTATATGGGTTCGAATCCCATTACGTCTACCAGTAAGGCGAAACGAGGATGTCCTTTAGCAAATATAATACTCGTATCTAACTCGTCATGCCACGAGAATAAATAAAGGCATTTCATGGGGCATTAGCTCAGCTGGGAGAGCACTACACTTGCAATGTAGAGGTAAAGGGTTCGAGTCCCTTATGCTCCACCAAAAGACACATCCAGCAATATTTTGATAAAATCACTATTTTTTGAACAATAGTTAAATATTAATGTGTCTTGTTAGGTTCTCCCTAACACTTATTTTTAAAAGAAAAAGGAGAATGAGTAATGAATAAGTTTGTTAATGCTGTTTCTTATGAGGCTGATTTTAACGGAGTAAAAACCAAAACTGAAAATGGCGCAGATGCGCGTTTTTCCACTGGTTCCAAAGTTCTTGATATGTATGGAACCATTGGTGCCCTAAGAAATAGAAGTGAATATGAAATTGTTGAAAAGTTTAAAGCTTCTTGGAACGAAGATGCTTTGCTTACTCTTAAAATGGCATTTTATGCTCGTAATATTCGTGGTGGACTTGGAGAAAGAGATACGGCACGTATCTGTTTACG
>UMFZ01008437.1_pt1 | contig 10405 bp, 8 predicted proteins | sample 1965141 | NCBI WGS metagenome assembly UMFZ01 (sample SAMEA4836059, study PRJEB28245) | human gut metagenome | biome: gut microbiome; material: fecal sample | place: Denmark | collected 2008
AAATATATTTAAAAATCGTGTCTTTTTTATTGACTATAGTCCAAGGTTCGATTTTTGTGATCTTCTTTTCCATCAAGTCCCCTCCTTTCGCACAACACAATACCACACCTTTTTTGACACATCTATGGTTTTACGCATATACTTGGGCAAGTTCCGGAGAAAAAGTTTCTCGGTTCAGTGCGTCGATTTTTTCGTACTCCTCCCGATTCAGATAACCGCTTTGCAGCATCAGATCCAGCAGTTTTCTAGACAGAGCGTAATATACCTCTCTCGTTTCTTTCTTTTCTATCATACAGTTCCCTCCATTTGTTTTTTATCTGTTTTCAGCAACAGTACCAGCCATACCACTGATGAAAGCAGATAAAAATATGGCAATATAAACTGTGCCTGGCTGCACACATAGGCATTTCACCTCCCCCGTCATGGAGGCTGCCGTCTTTGCGATGTCTGGGACTCGGCAGAAGTATCATTGTGGCTCCGCTTCGGTCATGGCATTTGATCCTGCCAAAAGATCATTCCCATACAGCAAAAATCGCTCAGATATTTCTTCACATCCTGTTCATCGTCATGGCGCACTGTATGGTGCTGCTTTTCCCTTTCGGGCAAAACAGAGTAACGTATTTATATTGCCTGTATGCAGTTTTCAAGGTACATCGAAGGGACGAAAAACCCCCTTACTGATAAGCCGAAAAATGAGGGTGTTTGCCCCGCTTTTTTCGAAAACTTTTGAAGAAAATTTTTAAATGAAAAAACCCCCTCACTTATAAGCCGAAAAAACGACCCCTTTTACAACCAATTTTGAAAATTTTGTGCAATTTTTTTCAAAATGGTTGTCCGAATAAAAAGCCCTTCACTTATAAGCCGAACTGAGAGGTACTTTATGCAGGTTTTTGCAAAATTTGTGATAGTTTGTGAAAAATACACAATTCTGAACCACCTGATTGCTTTAGAACATACTGCAACCAGACCTTTTGTTTTTTCTCTGTAAATAACCCTTCATATATCAGGTCACTAGAAAGGCATTTTATAACCGATTTTTCAAAAATTTTTGAAGTTCGTTATATTTATCCAAATCCGAGATGTTGAAAGCATGAGTGTTTTATCTATATTTTTCAGTACCTTTTTGTTTTTCACAGAAAAAAAGCCCTTCATATATCAGGTCACTACGAAGGGGTTCGATGCACATGATTTTCAATTTTTTTCAGAATAATGAAAAAAACAGCTTCAAATCCCTGTATTTCGGGTTGAAACTGTTTTTTTGATGTAAAAATTGTATACAATATGATAAAATTATCAAAATCTTACATGGATACCTTCACCGCATTTTCTCGTACTGTATTGATGGTATCCACCAATTCTTTTCGTGTCTTTGCGTCAAAGAGTTTGAGAAAACTAATGGGCTTATCAAAAGGCGGTTTTGTCAGCTCCGCAGGATTTTCCATGTATCCGTTCAATTCGATATGCTGGATCACCTTATGGACAAAAGCGATCTGTTTCTGATTCAAAGATTGATCGTTGATAAATGCGGAAAATGCCGCCATCGCCGCGTCATGATCCAGTTTTGCAATCTTTCGGATCAACAGACCAAAGGGGGTATCTCCAAATTCCCGTACATAGTCCTCTCTGCTTCCCAATTCACTGGTCAGTATCCGCTCCAATTCCTGATAATCCCCTTGGGACAGCGGTATATTGTGGGTCAGCTTATGGATGGCTAAGGTATCCCCATGGTCATTGACATATCTGTTCACCTTCGCCCGATAATCCTCAAAATCATAGGCTGCCTCCATTTGTACCCCTTCCTGCTGCTCTGTGACAGGGTCTGTCAGTTTTGTGATGATCTGGTGCTTTTTCTCTCCTTCGTTTAGGAATTGAATCAGATCCCTCAGTTCCTTCCGCACCTTTTCAAACAAAAGCAAATCCTTAGCTTCCCAGAAAGCATCGGTACCGATTTCCCGAATCAGCGGCAGTTTTTCCTTGATTTGTGGAATGGTGACCTTCTTTTCCAACAGCGCCGCCATATCACAAAGCTGTTTCTTCGCATACTTGAAGGACGGCATCTGCTCCAGATGCGCCAGCATCAGCCCATACATGAAATTATCAAACCGCTTGGCAAATTCATCGGGATCATCCAGAAAAACCAGCGGCGCGATCTCCCGTTCCAATTCCCCTTTGTCCAATTCGCTGATATGGGCAAAAGCATCCTCTTTTTGATATTTCTCCACATACCGCAGCCGCATCTTAACGGCAATCAGTTCCCGTTTCAAATTCGCCACCTGTCCATGACAGGTTTCTGCCAATTCCTTTCGCCATGCCTGATAATCTTCATCTGCAAAGGTGCTTTCCTGCAGCGCCATCATGAGCCGTACCTGTTTTCCAAAGATATTCTCTGACAGTGTTTTGGTTTCTCTGGTTTCATAGCCTTCCTTATGCTGACGGAAATATTCAAAATTGCCGCAGTAATCGAAAATCAAAAACCGCCGCTTATCCGTATATTCCCCGTCGATCTGGTCGATGCAGGACAATCCCTTGCATAACCGTGTGCCCCGTCCGATCATCTGCCAGAACTTGGCTTTAGAACGGACTTTCTTGAAAAACACCAGATTCACACATTCCGGCACGTCGATGCCCGTATCCATCATATCCACCGATACAGCAATATGAGGCGCTTTTTCCGGCATCTTGAAATCCTCTATGACTGTCTGGGCATAGGAATCGTCACAGACTACCCGCTGGGCAAAATTCCCATGATACTGGGGATACAGCGCGTTGAACCGATCCACGATAAACTGGGCATGACGCTTATTCTGGGCAAAAATAATGGTTTTCCCCAATCTGTCACCGCCTGCCACATGGATGCCCCGTTCCATCAGATCCTGCAGCACCTGATCCACAGTTTTTTCATTGAATACAAACTGGTTCAATGCCGCAGAAGGGATAAATTCCGGCATAACGCCGTCCTCTGTGAAATCATCTTCATAGCGTGCCTTATCTTCTTCGGATAAATCGTCGTAAGTAATGCCTTCCTCCAAAAACTTGGTTTTCACCTCATAATTATAATAAGGCACCAGCACTTTATCCTGATAAACCGCTGTTTCATAGTCATAGGCATAGGTAGGCACCCCATGCTCCATCTCAAAGAAATCATATGTATTCCGGTCTACGTCTGTTTTTGGCGTTGCCGTCAGCCCCACCAAAATGGCGTCAAAGTACTGGAAAATGGCACGATACTTCTTGAAAATACTTCTATGGCTTTCATCAATGATGATGAGGTCAAAATGGGCATGGGTAAAGAGCCGCTGTCCGTCTTTTGTTTTCGTATCATCAATGGCGTTGAGCATGGTGGGATAGGTGGAAAAGACGATTCTGGCGTTGCGGTCGTCCTTATTGGTGCAGAGATTGCACAGGGACATATCCGGCAGATAGTTTTTGAAATCGTCTTTCGCCTGCTTTACCAATGCGGTACGGTCAGCCAGAAACAGGATATTCGTCACATATTTCCCACGGCTCAGCACATCTGTCAGGCTGGATGCCGTTCTGGTTTTGCCCGTACCTGTTGCCATTACCAGCAGATGCTTGCGAAAACCCTTTTCGATCTGTCCGCAGACGGCACGAATGGCTTCTTTCTGGTAATAGCGGTCGGTGATTTTATCGCTGATGGGCACTGTTTCCAGTTTCAGCCGTTCTGTCCGGCGGTTCATGAGTTTTTGCAGGTCATTTTTGCTGAAAATGCCGCTGACCTGCCGTTTCGGGCTGGTCTGATCGTCCCAGTAATAAGTTTCAAAGCCGTTTGTAATGAAAATCATGGGGCGTCTGCCAAACTTCCTTTCCAGACAGTCCACATATAAAACTGCCTGTTTCCATCCATTATTAGGGTCTTTGCTGGCACGTTTGGCTTCCACCACCGCCAAAGGCAGACCATCCTTGCCGAAAAGCACATAATCCGCATAGCCTTTCTGCCCTGCCTTGCCCGCCATGCCGTCCACTTCGTATTCCACCTGCACATCGGCGTCCACGCCTTCCAGCTTCCAGCCCATTTCCCTAAGATCCACATCAATAAACCGCTTGCGGGTGGCAAATTCCGAAAGATCCTCCGACTGGAAGGTACGCTCTTTCTTGTGCTGGTCTTTTTCCGCAGTGAAACGGGCAGACATTTCCTCGATCTGCTTGCGGAGTTTTTCAATCTCCGCTTGTTTTTCATCCAGCAGGCTTTCCTGTTCCTTGATCTTCTTCACATCCACAGCGATTTTCTCGGCAGGGATACGGGCAGGGTCAAACTTCCGTTCTTGGTAGGCGGTGCCATAGCAATAGTCGATCCACTGGACGAATTCAAAAAGGGATTGGAGGCACAAAAGAGCGTCCCCCTTCTGGATATTCTGCTCCGTATGTACAGCTCTATTGCCTACCTTGGTGATAAAGGGCAGTTTGCCCCAAGTATTCCGGTCTACGGCAAAACGGAAAGACGGCTCATGGAGGAGGGACTGGAGGTTGTCCCGATAAGGCATCTCCATGGAGGTATCGGCGGCATAGACCCACTTCACCGCCAGTTCCAAGGCTTTCCGACAGCCCACGGCACACATGGCAGGAGAAGCGGCAAAGATGCGCTCCGCTTCTACACAGGCAGGGGCAAAAAGGGCGTAGGTGGTTTTTTCTTTTAGGAAAGAAAAGTTGGTCATAGGGTCACCTCCTCACATTCTTGCAATACACTCGAATTCATAAGAACATGAATATATTTTTTATTTTGCTCCATATAAATAGAATAAAAATTTGAATGTTCTTTATAATTTAAAATTGCCTTATCTAGAATTATTCTTGTTTCTTCTTCCTGATGAAATTGTTTGCCATCTTTATAGACCAACCCTAAAACCGAAATAACTTCCCGTATAATAATTTTAGAAATACTTCTTTTTTCATCATCCTGATTTCTTAGTTGATACATTTTTAAGAGAAATGCCTGCAGATATGCCATTACTTCTTCTTCGTTGTATTCGACCTCAAACATTTCTGGATATGGAAAATTATCTTTCTCCCCTTCAATTTCATCATCATGCAAAAACTCGCCTAATTGAAATACATCAAAAGATATTTTTACACCTTTCGAATCATTGGCACAGGCATAATTATTTTTCAGATATTCTGAATTTCCATTCTTACTAAAACAAAAAACATATTTACTTCTTAATTCTCCAACTATTTCTTTCACATCATGACTTATATCCAGATATTCTTTCATGACTTGAAAATACGCTTTGTCAATTTTATTTTGATTGAATAAAGAAGATAAAGCCTTTTTCATTAATTCGACAGCATGTAAAACTTCCTTTGTATCCTGAAAGCAATCTGCCCTTGTAAAACGAAAATCTATTTTTTCTTTCGTTATAATTTTATTCTTGTTTTCTAAAGGTGTATAATGAAATAAATCTAAATAATCTTCCTTTGATGGATTAATTTCATTGAGCGCTTCCCATACAAGATTTTCTAAAGATATAGCATCAAAACTTTTTTTCAAGTCATCACCTACTTTATTTTAAGTCTAAAATTCTTTCTATTTTCTTTTTCTTTTCAAGAATCATTTTTGAAACAAATTCATCGTAACTTTCTTCTGGATAATGCTCATTTTCAACAGGGCACTTTAGTATGTTTGTTAAATCTCGTATTCCTCTAAAATCTAGATAGTGAATTCCTTGAATATTTTTATATAATACATTTAACTGCTTCAAGTGCTCTTCTAAGTTCAACGTCTTTCCAACACTCGGATATGTAGCGTTTATTTTTCTATTTATAATTTTATTTATTTCTTCCTTGTTCGCCTGTTCACAAGAAGTACCTCTTCTGATGTATATAACATTTTGTTTTAATTCCCCACTATCCTTTTTAGCCATAAATGGCAAATACTGTGGAGTATCCTTTATAATTACTATCTGAAAATTTTTATTTTGCAATTTTTCATATTCAGCTGTAGTATAAGATAAATCATGTATCTCATAATTTAGATCACCTGGTATGAGATTTTTAATATCGTTTGAAATTTCTGCTTTATCACGCAATTTATCCAAACCTACAGGCTCAATAATGTTATTTTCATCTTCTTTCAAACCAAAGATAATTGTTCCTCCACCATAATTAGCAATAGAAATCATTTCTTTTGCCAATTTATCTTTCGATATCCACGTTTCTTTAAAGTCAATAGCATTATCTTCTCCAAAAGTATTTTCAATAAATCCCCTAAAATTTTCCCTTGTTGGATCTTCAAGGAGATCATAAAAATAATCTTTAAATGTTTTCATTTTTTCACCTCACCCAAAATACTCCTGCATCAAAGCCTTTTTCAATGTTTCCAGTTTTGTAAGGCTTTCCTTAATATTCGATTTCACCTTTTCTGTTTGTGCGACAAAATCAGCAAAATTTTGTTGTGTTTCAATATCAGGCAACATTACTTTAAGTTGTTTTATCATTGCAATAGATAAATATGCAACTGTTGAACCCGCCTGCATAGATTCAATTTGTTTTTTGAAGCCTGACATTTTAAAGAGATATGAAATATATATTGGTGTTATATTGTCCATATATTCAGACAACCAGCTAATCATCCCGTCTTGAAAATAAAACTTATCTTCTTCTTTTACAATGTAACATTGTCCAAGTGTTCCTCTTGAAGTTATTAAGATATCCCCAGCAATAGGCACCTGTCCTTGTGATTTGAGTTCTTTATATCTTTCTACCGATATATATAAATCAGGTGTAACTTTTCCTGTATTAATCAAATTATTTAAGTCAGAAATTCTCCAAAATGGGATTCCATAAGAAGATTGTTCGCTTTTATAAATACGTTTACTTGAACTTACAGAACAAATCTTTGACATGGGCAAAACTTGCCAATTTTTGTTATTTATTTCTGGGTCACCAAAGATCTCCACAAACCTTGCCTTTACCAGCAAATCCAGCTTTTCCAACTGCTGGCGGCGTTTGGCAATGAGGTCGCTGACCTTGTCCAGCACTGCCGCAATTCTTCGCTGTTCATCCAAAGGTCTTAAATTAACAGAAAGTTTTCCAAGATCAGATAGCTTCAGATTATCTCTAACACTTCCTGTGGCGTACTCTTTGATATAATTTAACATTATATCACTTTTCAAGTAGTGCAAAAAATATTGCTGATCTAATTGTTCAGATATACTAAAAACTACATAAAGCGGACTTACAATAACTCTATCCTCGCAATTTTGCCAATCTACTGAACCAACGTTAATTCGAGACGGATTATATGCAAAATATCCTCTCGGAACAATTTTATAAGTTGACTTATCTTTACTGGCTACTTCTTTGCTAAAATATCCCGTACAAAATCCTCTATCATTCGTTACACTGTAAACAGGAATATCTTCACTTTTCTTATTGCGAACAGAATATTCTGAAATTAGTTCCTCTATCCTAGTAATCACAACATCCCCTCCAATTCCGCCAGTCCTTTAGTGATCTCCATTTCCAGCTCATTGAGGTCTGCCAGAATCTCCGTTGTGGAAGGATATTCCACTGGCACATATTCCACCTTTTTGTACTTATTGATGGACAGGTCATAGTCGTTTTGGGCGATTTCCTCTTTTGGCACAAAGAAGCTCTGTTCTGTCCGCTCCCGTTCTTCTTCCTGCTCCAGATGGCAGAAGCGGTGGATGATGTCGGGAATGTCGTTATCGGCGATTTCGCTGCGTTTGTCATCCAGACTGAAGCCGTCGGCTTTCATATCGTAGAACCACACATTTTCTGTACCGCCTGCCCCTGTTTTGGTGAACACCAGCACCGCCGTAGACACGCCGGCGTAGGGCTTAAACACGCCGGAAGGCATGGAAATCACCGCTTTGAGCTGATGGTTTTCCACCAGTTCTTTCCGAATGCTTTTATGGGCTTTGGAAGAACCAAACAGCAACCCGTCAGGCACGATGCAGGCGCATCTGCCCCCTTTTTTCAGCATCCGCAAAAACAGCGCCAGAAAGAGCAGCTCTGTTTTCTTGGTGTTGGTCACGGCTTTCAGATCGTCATTGATGCTTTCGGCATCCACTGTCCCTTTGAATGGCGGATTTGCCAGACAGACCGTATAAGCTTCTTTGATCTGGTTCTGTTTGGATACGCTATCCTGATAGTCGATTTCCGGGTTAGTGATGGAATGGAGCATCAGGTTCATGGCAGAGATCCGCAGCATGGTTCTGTCCGTATCAAAGCCGGTGAAGGCTTCCCCTGCGAAATGTTCCCACTGCTCGCTGGTCATGGTGTCCTCGTAATGCTTGCGGATATATTCCGAAGCGGATACCAGAAAGCCAGCGGTACCACAGGCAGGGTCACAAATGGTGTCATCCGGTGTGGGCTGCATCAGCTCCACCATCATTTCCCGAATGTGTTTCGGTGTACGGAACTGCCCATTCTGCCCAGCCGTTGCCAGCTTGCCCAGCATATACTCGTACAAGTCCCCCTGCATATCCAAGTCCGCAATATCATGCTCATAAAGGTCTTCCAGTCCGGTGATGATCTTCTGCAATACCTGAGGCGTGGGAATCAGAAACATGGCGTCCTCCATGTAACGAGCAAAGGCGGTATTGCTCTGGGCACCTGTTCCATCTTCGTCAGGGATTTCCACCAGTTCCCCTCTCTCGTCAAAATCCGGCAGTCGTCCCTGCTTCATGTTTTTGATGGCAGGGAAAACACGCTGGCTCATGACATCGTAAATGTCACGGGGGTCATTGTTTTTGAACTTGCTCCAGCGCATGGACTGCCCCGCAGATGATGCTGGGAAGATGCGTTCCATTTTTTCTCCCATCAGGTTTTCTAGTTCTTCGGTTTCCAGCTCTTTTTCATCTAGAGAACGAATGAACATCAGGTATGTCAGCTGTTCGATGACAGTCAGCGGGTTGGTGATGCCACCTGCCCAGATATCCGTCCAGATTTTATCCACTTTATTTTTAATGGCTCCTGTAATCATGCAAGGTTTCCTCCGTTATTCTTGTTTTTATCATTCGACTTTTCGTTTCATGATTCTTTCTTTTTCAGTATAGTATATCCCGCATAAAATCTCAAACAAAAATCCATATCTGCTGCCGCCCAAAGATATTCATTTTCTTTTCTGTATACCTGTAACTGTTATATGGAATGGTTCACATTCATGGCTCTTCGTGAGCCATACCATGGTTCAGCAAAAGGGCAGACCTCTCCTGTCAAAGACCTCCCCATGTTTTCAAAATTTTCTATCCTGATTTTCAAAAAAAGACTGCGTTCCGTTTGTCAGCTGAACCAAACAGGCGGCAGTCTTTTCTTCTGAACAGGCAAAATGATTACTCATCACTTCTTTGATACCTCACAGCATCCTCCATGGTGAGGATGCCATTGATCTTTTTCACTTCGTTGACGCAGCGGATGTGGAGTCTGCGCATGGTTGCCTCATCCATATCGTTGATGGCGGCAAGCATACTTTCCAGCTTTGCCATTTCCACAGCGATTTTGAAAAGCAAACGAGTTAAATGATTCTCTGATGTTTTTACGATACCCTTCATGGATTCCAACATCACTTCGGACAAAAAATCTTGATGGCTTTCCTGATAAAGATAACCGGAGTAAAAGTGAATGGCTCTTTCTATAAATGCACTGCGGTTTGAGAAATCCTCCCTTGTTACTGCCGCGTCACTTTTCTGGATGGCATCCTTGGACAGCCATACGGTGTATCGTTGTTTCTGGTATTCTTCTTTCATAAAAATGCTCCTTTCTCTCCATAGCGTCGGTACCAGTACACTTGACAAAGCCGCTGGTTCCTAAGACAATCTTTTCTTTTTCTGTTTCATAACACGCAAATGAGCGCCAATCTTTTTTCACCGACGCTGGCAAAAAATCTCCGCACTGCGGGGATTTGATGGACTCTGCTGGCAGTTTGGCGTCGGCTTTTCACCTGCAAGTATTTTTCGCATCTGGCAAAGTCCCCTTTGGCAGATATTGATTCCCAATACCTTCTTTTTTTCTTTGCCCAAAATCGGAGCAAGTTCGCTCCAAACTGCCTTACCCTACAACTACTCCACCTGCTCCATAAAGTGGCACACAGGGGCAAATCAGGCGGTACTGGCGGCGGTCTTGCCCCTGTTGACGCAGCAAACCAAATCCTCTGTTTTTTCAATCCTTTTTACCCTCTTTCCTAAAATTCATTTTTCTCCTTGACACCTTTCGCCATCAGAGTTTATATACCACAAGCGGCTCTGCCGACTTTTGGGAAAGGCGGTTTTTATCATGGATATTTTTCAAGCTTTTCTTTCTCATAAGAATGAGAATCCACCCACGGTTTCAGAAATTTTTCATTCCGCAGCAGCATTGAAGCACGCCTTAGGAACGAAAAGTTATCTTCTGGATCACTATCTTTCTTTGTTTTTTCGTCTGACAG